>ERZ1034897.362-NODE-362-length-23679-cov-25.300965_pt1 | contig 23679 bp, 18 predicted proteins | sample MGYA00520629_ERZ1034897 | MGnify/ENA primary metagenome ERZ1034897 (study PRJEB33766, sample SAMN09781789) | gut metagenome | biome: gut microbiome | host: Homo sapiens | place: Madagascar | study: EMG produced TPA metagenomics assembly of the PRJNA485056 data...
AAGAAATATTTTGATAGGCAATGATGAAAAAAAGACCGAATGTCAGATTAAAACCTGAATATTCGGTCTTTCTTGTCATTAAGCTAAAATTTTTTCTGGTTGTTTATATTCTATTTAAAATACGAACCAAAACAGGAATGACAATCAATTGAAGGATGATACCTGGAAGACAAGTAATAAAGCTAGCCATCATAAATACAGATAATGTATATCCTTGTGTACTAAGAATACATGTATTGACAAAACCATTCATAATTCTTCCTGCAAGCATCGCAATGATCAAACTCATATATAGTTTTGTCATTTCATTCTTCATTGAAATATATTGTGTACATAAACCAGCTACTAAACCATATACCGCAAGTTCAATCATCATTTGTGGCAACATCATTGCAGGAGGCATATCTGTCATTACGCTTGAAATAAATGGTGTAATAATTCCACATGCTAAACCATATGGCCATCCACAAAATAATCCACAAATTAATACAGGAATGTGCATTGGTAAAAATATGCTTCCAGCATTTGGGATCACATGAAATGCCATTGGAAGTAATACGCCTAAAGCGATGCATAAAGCGCAAGATACTAGTTTTTTGGTGATACTATTCATCATTAAATACCTCTTCTTCTAAAAAATACTTGGTAAGGATGTATGGACAGATTAAGATTTAACATTACACGTATTGTTTTAAATAATCGATATCTAGAATTAATATTTTTTGATTTACAATCTTAATGACGCCTTCCTTTTTTAGCTCGCAAAGAATTCGACTCACACTGTTTCGAGTGGAAATTCCACAAAATCCTGCGATATCATTATTTGTGATTTGAAAATCAATAAGCATACCTTCCTCTACTTTTCGACCAAATAAATGGATTAATTGATATAAGAAGGAGCATATTGCACCTGTTTTTCCATTCATCATCATAAGTTGTTGGCGAAAAATAGCTTCCGTTAATTTTTCTCGATAATATGCGTTTACATAATCTTGTAGTTTTTGATCTTGATTTACATAACTCCAAAATAACACTCGAGGAATTTTATAGAATGTGGCCACATCACTTTCAACACGAACATTAAATGGAGCAGATGTATATTGACTTACTTCATCTTTTAATAAAGAAATAATATCAGGTGTATTGATATAAGAAATGTTGAATTCACGACCATCATGCAGGATGATACTTGTCTTAATTACCCCTTCTTTTAATACATAGGTATCTTGTTGTTCAAGCCCATAATATGCTAAATAGGTGTGCCTTTTTTTCTGTATAATAGGCACATTTTTCTCTTTTAAAAAATTTAATAAGTATTCGTTGTCCATATTCGCTCTCCTTTACCAGTTTTGGATTATAACAATACTCCAAACTTTACGATACAACAAATGTTAACATAAAATGAGGTTTCACAATTTTTTAATTCGCATTACATTAACCTTTGAAAAAAAAGGAGAGATAAAAATGTTTGAAATGAATGTGCCTTATGATAAAGGCCAAATGAAAATCAAATTAGAAGATAAGAATTTAGCTGGTGTTTTAGAGGGAAGACAAAGCGATTATAAAAATACACTTTCTGAAAATGAAATCGTAGAACAATCGTTAAACAATCCAATTGGATCCAAAAGTTTAGAAGAACTTGCCAAAGGCAAGAAAAATATTGTCATTATTAGTTCAGACCATACGCGTCCTGTACCTTCAAAAATTATTACACCTATTCTTTTAAGAAGAATTCGTAGTGTATCACCCGATGCACGTATTCGTATTTTAGTAGCGACAGGATTTCATAGACCAAGTACACACGAGGAACTTGTGGCAAAATATGGAGAAGAAATTGTAAAAAATGAAGAAATTGTTATGCACGTATCGACAGATGATTCTTCTATGGTAAAAATTGGACAATTACCAAGTGGAGGCGACTGCATTATCAACAAAGTTGCAGCTGAAGCTGATTTATTGATTTCTGAAGGCTTTATTGAAGCCCACTTCTTTGCAGGATTCTCTGGAGGAAGAAAATCTGTATTGCCAGGCATTGCTTCTTATAAAACAATTATGGCAAATCATAGTGGTGAATTTATCAATGATAAAATGTCACGTCCAGGAAATTTGCAGCACAATTTAGTCCATGAAGATATGGTTTATGCTGCAAGAACGGCTAAACTTGCCTTTATTGTCAATGTCGTATTGAATGGAAATCATGAGATTATTGGCTCTTTTGCCGGAGACATGGAAAAAGCTCATGAAAAAGGTTGTGATTTTGTTCGTTCTTTGGCAAGTGTAAATAAAGTCAATTGCGATATCGCAATCAGTACGAATGGTGGTTATCCTTTGGATCAAAATATTTATCAAGCCATTAAAGGTATGACAGCTGCTGAAGCTACATTAAATCCTGATGGTATCATCATTATGATTGCAGGATGTCGTGATGGACATGGAGGTATTGGATTCTACCACAATATTGCGGATGTAAAAGATCCAGAAGAATTTGAACAAAGAGCTATTCATACTCCTCGTTTAGAAACGGTTCCAGATCAATGGACATCACAAATCTGTGCACGTATTCTAGCTCACCATAAAGTTATTTTAGTTTCCGATTTAGTGGATCCTCAACTTGTGAAAGATATGCATATGGATTTAGCTACAACTGTAGATGAAGCGCTACAAAAAGCGTTTGAAATAAAAGGAAAAGATGCCAAAGTTGCCGTTATTCCTGATGGTTTGGGTGTCGTTGTAAATATTTAAGGAAGGAAATTTGAATTTATGTTACACAATATAATTGCGGAATTTTTATCAACAGGACTTATGATCTTATTTGGTGTGGGAGTACATTGTGATGAAGTTTTGACAAACACAAAATACCACGGAAGCGGACACATTTTCGCAATCACAACATGGGCATTTGGCATTAGTGTAGCCCTATATATTTTCGGTGGAGTCTGTATGAATCCTGCCATGGTACTTGCACAATGTGTTTTAGGCATGCTTCCATGGACTAGCTTTATTCCATACGTTATTGCCGAATTTTTAGGTGCACTTGTAGGAGCTTTAATTTGTTATGTGATGTATAAAGATCACTTTACAGAAAGCGAAGGAAATGTAAATCCAATCGCCATTCGTAATATTTTCTCTACAAATCCAAACTGCAGAAATTTGCCAAGAAACTTCTTTGTCGAAACACTCGCAACAACAGTTTTCCTTAGTGCAATTTTAGCGGTTGCTACAAAGTATGAAACACAATTACCTATTGGTGTTGGACTTATTGTATGGGCTGTTGGTATGGGTCTTGGAGGAACAACTGGATTTGCGATGAATCAAGCTCGTGATTTAGGACCTCGTTTGGCTTTCCAATTATTACCTATTAAAAATAAAGCCAATAATGATTGGCAATATGGACTATTAGTTCCAGGAATTGCTCCTTTTGTAGGTGCATTGCTTGCTGCTTTGTTCTGCCATTTGTTTTTAGGTATTTAATATTAGAAAAGACAGATATTCAAAATTATATTGAATATCTGTCTTCTTTTATATTTTCTTTGAGGCATCATCAACAAGTTTGGGTAGACACTAATCAAATTGTATAAACATTGAGGGGCTGCAACAGTTGAAACAGCTCAAAAAAAGAGGAAAAACTCTTAAATTGGAGAATTTCCTCTTTTTTAGTGTGGATAACTTAAAACCTCAAAAAAGTTTTCCACTGAATATGTGAAATTATGCTTATTTATGCCGAAATATCAACTTCAATGTAAATGATACTATAATATATTTATGGAAAATAAAAATGCTGAACGAGTTTTTTGCCAACCAGATCAGCACACATATTATAATGCTGTTCAGTTGATTTGCCAGTCAATACTTTGATTTCTCTTGAAAAAGATGATCCTGTCTTTGCTTTTCTCGAAGCGGTCGAAAGTATTGATTTTTCACGCTATGTGCGTCCAATCACTTCTAACAATACCAGAAGTCATGACCACGGCATGCTTGTAAATGGTCTTCTGTTTGGTTATATGAATGGAGTTGAATCTGTGAATGAGTTTTCCAGACTGTGCCGTACCGCTCTTCGCTATCTCTATCTTTCCAGTGAGGAAAGACCAAGTGCCATGGCATTTTCCCGGGTCTGTGATCAGCTGACGACAAGCATAGACAGTCTGCTCTTTGACCTTTCCTAAGAAATCACAGCACTGCCGGACATTGATACTTCAACGCAGTTTGTTGACGGCACCAAGATAGAAGCCAATGCACAGAAAAATACATTCGTATACAGGAAAAGAATTGTAAATGCAAGAGACCGTCTTTCACTCAGGATAACAGAATCAATAAAATCGCTGGACCTTGTTCAACTGTTACAGCCTCTTAACACTTCATTCACACCAGAATACACGATTTTCTTTACGTGGAGCAGGTACAGGTTTTTCATCAGCACGATATCCTAATACACAATGACCAATTCCTTCATAGTCACCTTCGATGCCAAGCTTCTTCAACAAAGCTTTTCCTTCTTCACTTTCAAATTCTTCTTTAGCTCGATGAATCCAGCAAGAACCAATTCCCTTAGCATCTGCCGCAAGCATCAGATTCCCCATGACCAAAGATCCATCATATACACATGTTCTAGCTGCCTTATCTGCCAATACGATCAATACTACAGGAGCACCATAGAAAGGATCATTCTCACTTCCCATAACAGATGCATTCATCTTAGACAATTCATCTCTCACTTCTTTGTTTGTAACCGCAACAATGATAGGAGACTGTTTTCCCATGCCACTTGCTGCATACAAACCTGCTTCAATGACTTCTTCTAGATCTTCCTTAGGAATCATTGTGCCCTGATACTTTCTACAGCTTCTTCTTTCTTTCATTGCCTGAATGATTTCGTTCATATTCAACACCTCGATTTTTATAGTCACATTGTATCACGCATCAAAAAAACAGTTCCAATCATTTGACTAGAACTGTTTGATAAATGCATTAGTCTAAATCTTCACCGTTAGACTTGTAAACTTTCTGCATGTAGAAGAAGGAATCCTTCTTGCTTCTAGCAAAGTCACCATTACCTTCATCATCTCTATCAACATAGATGAATCCATATCTCTTTCTCATTTCACCTGTACCAGCAGAAACAAGATCGATATGACCCCAAGGTGTATAACCCATTAAGTCAACACCATCAATTTCAACCGCATCCTTCATAACCTTGATATGATCTCTCATATAGTTGATACGGTAATCATCATGGATAGAACCATCAGCTTCAACCTTATCTATTGCACCTAAGCCATTTTCAACAACCATCATAGGAATCTGATATCTATCCCAGATCTGGTTCAGGTTAATTCTCAAGCCAAGTGGGTCAACTGTCCAGCCCCATTCACTAGCCTTCAAATAAGGATTCTTAACACCCATTGTCTGGTTGCCTTCAGATACACCATGTTCTTCAGGATGTGCAGCAAATACCTGAGAAGAATAGTAAGAGAATGAGTAGAAGTCAACAACGCCTTCCTTCAATAATTCATCTTCTCCTTCTTCCTTCTGGATTGTAATACCTTCTCTTTCAAGAGCCTTTACTTTCCATGCTGGGTAGTAACCTCTAACAAGAACGTCACCATAGAACCACTTCTGATCATGAGCACCTGTCAATTCAGCCCATACATCTTCTGGGTTGCAGGAATATGGATATGACGCACCATGTGCAATCATTAAACCAATCTTGTTTGTTGGATCAATTTCATGACCAATCTTAACTGCGTATGCACTTGCTACAAATAAGTGCCATCTGCACTGTTCAGCGTTCTGTCTGTTGGAAATATGTTCATGAACACCATTCATCATGAAGTTTGTATTGATGTTGATTTCATTGATTGTCAGCCAGTAATGAACAAGTCCCTTATAACGCTTGAAAATAACTTCTACATATCTCTTGAATGCTTCTAATGTATGTCTAGAAACCATGCCATCATATTCATTTGCCAAATGAAGAGGCATATCAAAGTGATAAATCGTAACTAATGGTTCAATACCATACTTATGACATTCTTTAAATACATCTTCATAGAACTGTAGACCTTCTTCATTTGGTGTTTCATCATCCCCATTAGGGAAAATTCTAGTCCAGTTGATAGATAAACGGTAAACATTGCATCCCATTTCTGCAAATAATGCAATATCTTCCTTCCAATGATGATAGAAGTCAGTAGCTTCATGGCTTGGGTAATATGTGTCTGGATCTACAATTGCCTTTGCACCTGCAGGAACTTCTTCTCTATTCCCAAGTTCTCTTCTTGTACCATCTGGCATTTCAACGATAAACTTTCTTGGAATACCGTGGATACCATCACCGCCTGTTAAAGTATCCGCAACGGCAAGACCTTTACCACCGCTTAGATAACCACCTTCATACTGATTCGCAGCTGTAGCGCCACCCCATAAAAAACCTTTTGGAAAACTCATGTTCTTACTCTCCTTTTCTTTTCCTTAATTAGTCTAAATCTGCACCATTACTCTTGCAGACTTTCTGATACCAGTAGAATGAATCTTTCTTGATTCTCTTCATATCTTTCAGATCAAATTCGTCACGATCAACATAGATAAATCCATATCTCTTTGTAATACCCTGATGTGTTGAAATAAGGTCAAATGCTGACCATGGAGAATATCCAAATAAATCAACACCATCATTGATTGCTTCTCTGCAAGCTTCAATATGTCTTCTCAAATAATCAATACGATAATCATCATGCACCTTGCCATCTTCTAATGTATCTGGCACACCACAGCCATTTTCAGTAATGATGAGTGGTAAATGATATCTTTCCCAAAGCTGTCTTAATGTAATACGTAAGCCAACCGGGTCAATTCCCATACCATAAGATGTAGATTCCTGCAGAGGATTGTTTACTGCCATGCATAGACCAGGATATGTCATTAGCCCTGTCATAAAGTCTTTCTTTTCCTTTGCTTCTGCAATTGCCTTTTCACCATCTTCTTTGGAAACATACTTTACACATCCCGCACCATAATAGTTGAATGCGATAAAGTCTGGATGACCATTCTTTAAGATCTCCATGTCACCCTCTTCAATAGCAGGAGCAACCCCAAGGTCTGTAAACCATCTTAGCAATGCTTCTGGATATGTACCAAAGCAAGCTGGATCCAGGAACAGACGATTCCGTAACTGATCAAAATCCATTGCTGCTAAATTATCTTCTGGAGAAGAAGTTGCAGGATAGATTGCCGTAATATTTGGTGCAGGTCCAATTTTAGCATCACACATTTTATGACATTCCTGCATTGCTAATGACTGTGCTAATAACATGTGATGATTTGCCTGCCAGATTGTTTTTTCATCCTTATAGTCACGATGCCCCTGGTATAAAACCATCATGTTCTGTTCGTTGATTGTTAAGAAATACTTTACTTTCTTGCCATATTCTGCAAAGCAGACTTTGCAGTACTTAAGAAATGCATCGATACACTTACGATCAGCCCATCCACCATAACGATCCTGCAGGCACTGCGGTAAATCAAAATGATATAGCGTAACAACTGGTTCAATACCATATTTATGACATTCATCAATGACATCATGATAATGCTTCACTGCGACTTCATTGACTTCGCCATCCCCACTAGGAATGATACGAGGCCATGCAATTGAAAATCTGAATTCATTAAATCCCATTTCAGCCATCAAAGCAATATCTTCTTTATAACGATGATAATGATCAATCGCTACTTTAAAATCTGTTGTACCTTCAGGAATGGCAGCTGTATCGGATACAGATGGTGATTTTCCATCTTCATCCCATGCACCTTCACACTGATAAGCACTAGAAGAACCTCCCCACAAAAATCCTTGAGGAAAATCTTTCAATGTTGAATAATCCATAATTTGTCTCCTTACACACTACTTTCATTTTAATGTAAGCATTTACAATAATCCATAAAAAAAGATGGAACAAAGTTCCAACTTTTCAGAATATCTGTGCTCCCACAAATCCAAGAATGCTCATCAGTACCAAAAAGAGTAATCCATACGGCATAACTCTAGCCATTAATTTTGCATCTTCTCCCTTTGCATTCACAGAAGATAATGCAATCGCAAGTGACTGTGGAGATAGCATTTTTCCTGCCGCAACGCCTAATGAATTCAAAGAAACCATCCAGTATGGATCAATCTGCAATGTATTGGCTGCACTGCTCTGTACTGCACCAAATAGCACACCAGAATTTGTACCAGAACCCGTCACAAATGTACCAAGTCCACCAATCCATGGTGCAAATAATGGATAGAAGCTGCCTGTTGTTCCAATCGCAAAGGATGCAATGGAAGAAATCATTCCAGAATATCCCATGATTTTTGCACATGCCAGTACAGAAATCATAGTAATCATTGTTTCTTTCATCTGTACAAATGTTTCTTTCAACACAATCACAAAGTCTTCCATCTTTGCACCTTGTAGAAGACCGCCAATCATTGCGGATAAGAAAATCCAAACACCTGGTGTATTGATCCAGGCAAATGTAATTGTATTAGGATTTTCTCCTGTAAAGATTGTTAGAGATGTTGCAAACTGTGCCAAGAATGTATTCACTGGGGAAACAAGTTTACTTGTAAGTAAAAGGAATACAAAGATCATGATAAATGGTGACCATGCTAATAGTGCTTTTTTTAGATTCAACGTTTCTTGTGTTTCAATGGCAACTTCATACGCAGGATCTCTTTCAACACTCTTTGCCATCAGAATTGTAACTGCTAAAGAAACAACAGATCCAACAACGACCGCAAGTTCAGCACCAACAAATTTACCAATCAGTATTTCAGGAATCACAAATGCAATCCCACTCATGAGTGTAATTGGTAACACACCCTTCAATCCTTTGATTCCATTCCCTGTAATCATCACCATTAAAATTGGTGAAAGAATAATAAATGGTGTTAATTGTAGAGCTGTCATAAATGACAATGATGTGTTTTCTAAGGATAGAAGATTTGCCAAAGTGACAGTAGGAATACCAATGGATCCAAATGCAGTTGGTGTACCATTCGCAATCAAACATACAAGACACGAAAACAATGGATCAAATCCTAATGACACAAGCATACTGGCAGGAATTGCAACTGCAGTACCAAAACCAGCCATACCTTCCATAAAACCACCAAAACACCATGCAATCAATAAAACAAGTACACGTTTATCTGTTGAGAAAGACGTAATCATAGATTTGATAACATCCATGCCACCTGTTCTCAATGATAAACGATATGTAAATACTGCCGCAATAATAACAATAATAATTGGCCAGATTGCCATCAATGTTCCTTCTAATGCTGCAGTAGCTGTATCAATAACAGGCAGATGCCACACAAGAACAGCTAGTATAACAGAAATCAAAAATGAACCAATTGCCGCTTTAAATGTTGGCCACTTCATTTTCAACAACGCAAAAGCAAGCCAGATAATCGGTGCTAATCCCAAAATAAATAATATGAAACTCATATTTCCCCTCCGCGCGTTAAATAGTATCATTTCTATTCATGTAAAAATAGAGCACTTCAAAATGCGAACGCTTACACATAGAAAAAAGATCAAAAAATTTGATCTTTTACGCATATTTATGCAGTTTTTCTATCAGTCGTATCACTTGTTTAGAAGTGCTTTTTAAATTCTGGTATGCACGATCTGTATCCATTGCTTCTTTAATTGAACAAGCACTTTGTTGAATTGAAAAGAATGCATCAATACCATTTTCATTACATGCTTCTGCATCTTTCCCAACACATCCACAAAACGCAATGACAGGCTTCTGATATTTTTTTGCAAGCTGCGCCACACCAAGAGGTGCCTTTCCCATCGCAGTCTGTGCGTCTATTTTTCCTTCTCCAGTAATGATGAGATCTGCCTCCTGGATTGCTTTTTCTAATTGAATTTCTTCTAGCACAAAAGAAATACCACGCTTCATTTCACCATGCAGAAACGTATGCAACGCATACCCAAGACCACCCGCAGCACCACTGCCTGGATAGTTATGATCTGCTTCACAATACTTATCTTTTACAATGGATGCGAAATGCGCCATCCATGCATCCATTTCTTCTATCATAGTTTGATCTGCACCCTTCTGTGGTCCAAAGATATACGAAGCACCTTGTTTTCCACACAATGGATTTTTCACATCACTCAATATGAAAAATGAACATTCTTTGATTCTAGAATCTACATAAGTATCATCGATACTGATAATATCTTTTAATCCTTTTGCTCCAAAGCAAACTTCTTTTGCATTCTGATCAAGAAAATGATATCCCAGTGCCTGCAGCATCCCAACACCACCATCATTCGTACACGAGCCACCAATACCAATCAAAAACTTCCTACAGCCATGATTGCATGCATCTTGAATGATTTCTCCAACACCAAATGTCGTTGCACGATATGGATCTAACTGTTCTTTTTTTACAAGTGTAATTCCTGCAGCACTGCACATCTCTATGATTGCGGTAGCATCTTCCGTCATTCCATACGCTGCATTCACTTTTTCACGAAATGGACCTGTTACTGTAATGGTTCTTTTCTTTGCATGCATACATTCACACAATGCATCTACCGTCCCTTCACCACCATCTGCCAGTGGTTTGATAATTACTTCATGATTTTCACCAATGCCTTCTTTGATTGCATTTGCTGCCTGCAAAGATGTTAAAGATCCTTTAAACGAATCCAGGGCACAAACAATTTTCATTGCACAGCCTCAACAAGTTTCTTTACAAGTGCTTCATCTACAACATCATAGTCATTTTCATGCGGTGCAGATAAATATGCATATGTCACAAATTCACTGCTTGTTGTTGGATCATTACTGTAATTCTTACAAGAAGAATGCACCTGTGAAATACCTGTTGTTTCAATCATTTCCACTGCATTTCCAGCATTCATTCCTGAACCCGCCAGTATTTCCATTTGACTTCCATACTGGCTCTGCAGCTGCTTGATTAAATCCATTCCTTCCATTGCTTTCGCTTTTTGTCCACTTGTTAATACACGATCCACACCTAGATCAATCAATATTTCCATGGACTGGAATGGATCAGGTGTAACATCAAATGCTCTATGGAATACTGCTTCTTTCCCGTAGGAATGAATCAGATCCACCATCTTTTCCACATATGGCAAACAAATGTTTCCTTCTTCTGTTAAAAAACCAAACGCAATTCCATCTGCACCATTTTCAAGCATCACTTCTGCATCTTCCATCATTGTTTCAAATTCACTAAATGAATATGCAAATCCAGCAGCTCTAGGACGATCCATACAGATGACTTTCAAATCTGTATCTCTTTTCACTCTTTTCAATGTTGCCAGTGTAGGTGTTAATCCACCAACACTCAATGCACTGTTTAATTCCACTCTCTTTGCGCCACCTTTGTCAGCAACAACGCAATCTTCATAACTTCCACAACATACTTCAATCATTCTTTCCATAATATTCTCCATTTAAATTGATATTTTTCTCATTCAATTTTAGTAAAATTCAAGTCAGTTTTCACTCCGAAATTCATATTTTTATGATATTCTTTGAAACCATTGAACTAAATATTATTTGCTTTACAATAGATTCGTAGTGAGGTACAAAAACAAATGAACAATTATGCAAAACAAATCTGTGATCAGCTTTACAAGCTCACAGCGATTGCTTCTCCAAGCGGTTATACCGCAAAAGCCGCAAAGTATGTCAAAGAAACATTAGATAACATGGGATATGAAGCAAGAATCACAAGAAAAGGAAACGTTGAATGTACGATTGGCGGCGAAGGAAATCCACTTGTTCTAGCTGCACACGTCGATACACTTGGTGCTATGGTTAGAAGTATCAAGGCGAACGGAAGACTCAAGCCAACAACACTTGGGGGTCATCAATGGTCTACTGCAGATGGTGAAAACTGTATGGTATTCACTAGAAGTGGAAAAATGTACACTGGTGTTGTATTGAACAAGGAACCAAGTGCACATGTTGCTGATCAAAAAGTGGAAACAAAGGAAGAAAATATGGAAATCTTGCTGGATGAGAATATTTCTTCTAAAGAAGACGTTTTAAAGCTAGGCATTGAAACAGGCGATATCATCGCAATGGATCCTAAAACAACAGTGACTGAAAGTGGATATATCAAATCTAGATTCTTAGATGATAAACTCTCTGCCGCAATTCTATTAAGCATTGCACAATGGGTAAAAGATGAAAACATTACATTAAACCGTAAAGTTACACTCATCTTCACTTGCCTGGAAGAAGTTGGATATGGCGGAAGCAATGTTCCAAGCGATACAGAAGATATGTTATCTGTAGATATGGGATGTGTTGGTGGAGACCTTGGCTGTACAGAAAGAATGGTATCCATCTGTGCAAAGGATTCTGGTGGTCCATACAACTATGATTTGATCACTGAATTACATGATATCTGTAAGGAATACAATATTGATTACGCAATCGATATATATCCACACTATGGAAGTGACGTAGAAACAACACTCAGAGCTGGATATGATATTCGACATGGTCTGATTGGACCTGGTGTATACGCATCACACAACTATGAAAGAAGCCATGTAGATGGTGTTATGCATACATTCACATTATTACAACATTTCATTACAAAATAAGACGAAACCGCAAGCACATAAACTTGCGGTTTTTATTAAAGTCGGAAAAAGTGTTGCCCACAGACTAAAACAGGTCAGAAAAAGTGTAAGTTTATATGGAAATCAGGTCAGAAAAAGTGTGGTATAATGCTTAAAAGTGAGGCGAATTTATGTATAGAACAGCAATGAAGAAATTAATTACATGGAAGGCTAAAGAAAATAGAAAACCATTACTTATTATGGGTGCACGACAAACAGGAAAAACATGGCTGATGAAAGAATTTGGAAAAACAAATTTCGAAAAAGTAGCCTATATTTCCTTTTACAACAACAAACGTATGGATGATGTTTTTCAAGAAGATTTTAATATTGAACGTATTTTAATGAGTTTAAATATTGAATCTGGAATCACAATCACACCGAATGACACTTTAATTATTTTCGATGAAATTCAGGAATCTAAAAAAGCATTAGAATCATTGAAATATTTTTGTGAAGAAGCAAAAGATTACGCTGTTGTAGCTGCCGGATCACTCTTAGGTGTTGCTATTCATAATGGTGTATCCTATCCTGTTGGAAAAGTTGAACTATTAGACTTACATCCTCTGAATTTCCGAGAATTTTTATACGCAATGGATGAAAAAAATCTTGCGGATGTACTAGAAACAAAAGACTATACCATCATTGATAACTTTCAGGACAAGTATTTATTCTGGCTAAAGAATTATTACTACGTTGGAGGAATGCCAGAAGTTGTCAATGAATTTCGATTGCACAAAGATTATCAAGAAGCACGAAATATCCAAACAAATATCATTCGCCAATATGAAGGAGACTTCGGAAAACACGCAGACATTCACTCTCTTGAAAGAATCCGTCAAGTATGGAATTCTATCCCAATGCAGCTCGCTAAAGAAAACAAGAAATTCTTCTTTGGACAAATCAAAAAAGGTGCAAGAAGCAGTGAGTATGAATTAGCAATACAATGGCTGGTTGATAGTGGCCTTGTTCATAAAGTCAATCGTGTCAATGAACCACATGTACCTTTAAAAGCATACACAAATATGAATATTTATAAATTATTTATGCTTGATATTGGTTTGTTTGGAGCACTGAGTGAATTAGATGCTGCATCCATTCTTGAAGGCAATGATATTTTTATTGAATTTAAAGGAGCACTAACAGAACAATACGTTCTTCAACAAATCATTGCAGATACAAAATATACTCCATATTACTATGGAACAGATAAATCAACATTTGAACAAGATTTTCTAATTCAAAAAGGGAAAAATGTTATTCCAATTGAAGTCAAAGCTGAAGGAAATATCAAATCACAAAGTCTAAGAGCATATTGTGATAAATTCCATCCAGAAAAAGCAATCCGTTTTTCAACAAAAAAATACATTGACCAAAACTGGATGGAAAATATTCCTCTCTATGCAATCTGTAATTTATAAACACAGTTATTCACTATTTTTCCTACATCTCACTGTCACCCTACCAGCACCACCATATGTACATGTAAACAATGTCAAAGGCCACTGTCCACTTGTCATATCATCTACTTCTTCAGGCTGTAGTATTTCAATCCCGGCAACACTGTATGTAAATTCATTTCCAACTGCATCAGTAAATGTAATGATATCCCCTTCCTGCAAGTTAGAAAGTTTCTTAAAGTGTGCTTTCGAGTTATGTGCAGCAATCACCATATTATCTAGATATACACTGCCAGTATATCTGCATGGTGCTTTCTTTAATAATGCATAGCTCCATGTACTTAATACAGGCAGTTTTAAATCGATTGATGGTATTTCTAGAATCCCAATGCATCCAGCTTCTTCAAGTCCAGGTAACTGTACTTCAGGCATATCCATTTCTGGATGCAACTGATAGTCTGGTATCTGTACAAGAGATGTATCTTGCTGGTGAGTGTTTTCCTGTTTGTATTGTGCAAGAATTTGTTTCTGACTTTGATCCTGCATAAAGCTGTCATAAATGTTGAATACATATAACAGTAATGCACATACGAAACAAAGCTTTCCAATGCGTGTAAAAATATTAGCCTTACTCTTCATATTTTCTGCATACTTTTCCAATGATCAAAAACATAATACCTGCAATCACTAACACTGGAATTGGCCATTGCAGTTGCCCAGTGAGTGGTAATTGATTGGATGGTTTTGGCTTTTCTTCTATTACTGGTGTTGTTGATGTATTTGTTAATACAACAGTATTTCCTTCTTTGATAGAACTTTCTGTATATCCTTCTGGCACCGTTGTTTCTACAACATTCCATGTATACCTGCTTGAAAGATCATTCCATGTATATGACCATTGATTATCATCACTCAGAATCTGTTGATCATAGACTATCGTATTTCCTTCTGTATCTTTTTGTAAAAGATCTACCTGAATCGATGCAGGTCTAGTATTGTCTGTATCTTGTTTCCATACTTTTAATACATGCAGACTTGTATATGTGTAGTCATTCTTTTCATACTTCATGACTGTTGTAATGCGATATGGATCATCTGTTGATACATCAGGTAGGGCAATGAATGATACCTGTGGTGTACAGACTTCAATACTTCCATGATCATTCACTTCTTTTTCACTGCCAATCATTAAATACAAGCCACAAGTTAGATTATTGAATGCAATCGTATGATTACTAGAAGATACACCTTCTACATCAGCATGAATACCATCACGCTCAATGTATTGTGCAAGTGTATTGGCTGTAGCCTGCCATTCTTCACTGGAAGAATGATCTAGAGATACAGAATATGACTGATATTGTTTTGTGAGTGTAAATGTACCCTGTTCTGTAAATTCACCAACACGATACAAAGATACTTCCATATCTTCCATTGGTGTATTAACTGTAATGCAGCCAGTTTCTTCTGCATAGACACATGTGAAAGAGAATATGCATGCTGATAGTATTAGAAATATTTTAAGTATGTTTTGATAGATATGCTTTTTCATAAATGTTTCTCACTTTGAACGTTTTCTAATAACAATATAAATAATACAAATGATAGCCAGCAATACTACACCAATACATGCGGCAACAAGAGTTGGGCTGATCTTAGATGCTTCTGAGATCAGATTAGCATCTGTACTAGTATTCTCAACACGATGACCACGTACAAGTAAACGATGTGTATTGATACCATATGGCGTACATGTAAATAACGTACACAAGTCTTTATCTTCTTCAATTTGAAGTAGACCATAATCTGTTGGTTCAACAATCGCAATCTGGTCAACTTCATATGTCAAGACTTGATCATAGACATGAAGATAAAACAAATCTCCTTCTTTCAATTGATCTAAATCTGTAAAAAGCTTTGCGCTAGGAAGACCACGATGACTGGATAATACAGCATGCGTTCCTTTTCCACCAACAGGTAAACTAGAACCTTCTAAGTGACCAGCACCAATCTGTAATACAGAGGCATCTACGGTATGATAGATTGCCAGCTTACAGTCAATGGATGGAATTGTAATATAGCCAATCATTCCTGTACCATCAGCATTCAATAAGCTTTTATATGTATTTAATTCATCTTCTGATAGATTAAATCTATCAGAATTACTTAACAGGGATTCGTTATAGGCTACTGCTGCATCAACTGCAGCTTGTTTTTCCTGCTGGTCCATTTTATCCATCACATCAGAATAGTTCGCAACTGCTCTACTTTGATGCATTACATTCCAGAAATTACTAACTGTTGGGTACAGCAGTAAGGACAGTCCTACAATAAAAACAAGTACCGGTATGATTGTAGATAAATGTTTTTTCATATTGCAGTCCTCTCCTTACTGTTGTAAGGGAATGAAAACTCATTCCCTTTACAACATGTTGATTCTTTTATTTCTTACTTTGCCTTTGATCTCTTCTTAGAAACTAATACGATTCCAGAAGCAATGACTAGAATAGCACCAGCCATGTAGATTATTGTTGTACCCATACCACCAGTGGAAGGTAAGAGTGTACCTGTTTTGTTTTCAACTTTAACTTGAGTAATACTTACTCCGTCAATGTTATCTTGACCATCAATTTTTAAAGTACCATCATCTTTAATTTCAACTTTAATTGGAGAAGCTAATTTATTGTATCCTTTTGGAGCTTCTGTTTCAGTTAGATAATATGTATCTGCATCGAGACCTTGAATTACAAATTCACCTTTAGATGGAGTTGTGATTTCAGTTGCAGCAGAAGTTTCGTCTTCTTTAGCTACTCTATATGTTAATTTTGTATTTCCTGTTTCTTCTTTAACTTTAATTAAGTTAATTGGAGATGAACCGTTAGGATTCTTGCTTAAAGTGAACTTTGCTCCAGCAAGAGGTGTATTTTCTCCTGTATATTTAAATACTGGAATTTCATATGTTTTAGTTGTTGTTGTAGAATGCGCTGTATCCGTGCCATTTCCATACTTTAACCATGTATCATTCTTGTTTCCTGCATTGCCTACAACAGCATTTTCATTTAATGTTGCAGAATAAGAAACAATAATCTGATCATTTGCATCGAGTGAATCGCATAATGCTTTTGTGAATTCGATGTGGAAAGTACAAGTTGGATCTGTTTCACCTAATCCAGAAGTTTTTAATACATAATTTTTATTATCATCATTAGGAAGTATTGTTGCCTGATCTTGATCATTCTTTTTTAAACTTACACTTACACTGTTTGCATTAAATGTTAATCCAGCATCCATTTTATCGTGCAGCACATAGTTTTGAGCACCTGCCTGTGCAGTGATTGTAGTTTTGAATTCAACTGTCTGTCCAATATCTGCTGTATTGCTAGATTCGAAAGTATCTTTTGAATCTTCTTTAACTTGCTTCACAACAGTAGGTGTTCCATTCTTTTCTTTAATAGTTACTTTTGGATTTGTTGTATCTAATCCACAAAGTGCTCCAACACTAGAATCTACTAAATAGTAGCCAAATTCTAATCCTTTAAATTCAAGTGTTTGATTTTCAATTTTTTGCTCAGTAACTGGTGTAATAGATTTATTTTTTGCATATTCCAATGCTAAATTGGCAAATTTTTTTACATCTGCATTATTTTTCCAAGTAGCATAACCATTTTCATCAATAGTTACATAATCACTTCCTGCACCCTTTTCTTTGCCAGCAGCATCTTCAACTTGAAAAAATTTTTCCCAAGCATCGACTGGTTTATAAGAATATAAACCATTATCCTCATCATAGCTTTCTAATTCTAAAACTTTATAGATTGAATAAGTTTGACCATTAACCGCATTATCAATTGTAATAGTTCCTGTAGTTGCTGTAGTACTTTCATTTCCTTGTGCATTCACTTTTGTACCCATTCCCACTACCATCATGAATGCAAACATAATGGCTAGCATTTTTTTAATTAGCTTCATTTCTTCCTCCTTAATGTTCTACTAATTTTCTAAATTGTGTTTCCTTAAAGTCTTTATCATTAACAGACCAGCAAGAAGTATGAGCGTACCTCCTATGATCCTGTAACGAACAGTTCCATTACTGCCGGTAGACGGCAGAATTGGTGTAAAGATCTGGTTTGTGACAGTTATTGTTTGTCCATTCATTGCAGCATTTGCATTCGGACTGTATGTTGTAATATATTTCAATCCATGTATCGTACTGACTGCTGCAGGCTGTATTTTATTTCCATTATCATCAAGTTCATAAACGTAATATGTTGTATTTAAATCCAGATCGACAAACTTGGCTGATTTTGTCTGTGTATCTGATGCTTGATATGTGATAGAAGTGGTTTGCAACTGCTTGTCTTCAGCATCATATAGGCCAAAATAATATTTTCCACTGACTGGACTACAATTCTTTCCACCCTGATCTATGAATTTCTTCTCGACAGTGATCTCACCCTTATGATTGCTTCTTGTCAATTCAAATATTGACTGATATTGCTTCAGAATGTTTTTATCTGTAACGCATTGCTTTACATACTCTGAATATTCCGTTTTTCCGTTTTCTATTTTTGGAACAATGAAATATACAGGTGTGTCATCCAATACATATCCAACTGGTGCCTCTGTTTCAACAAGCTTATAGACTGTGTTATAGTCCATCACATGGTCGTTCCGACTGCCAGCACCAAAGTTCAACAATCCTTTTTCATCTGTTGAACCAGTCCATGTAAATGTTTCAACTTCTTTAAATGAACCATCACCATTTCTCGTGCATTCAGTCATCTTGAATTTTGCACCCTTCAGAAACTGTGTTGCGTGATTCATATCATTTTTAATGATCTTCAGTTTGATATTTGTTCCGCTGCTTACGGATCCTCCGGCGTAATATTTATAGCCTTCTTCATTTACGGTTTCTCCACTGGTATGCGAATAATTTTCCCAATACGCTTCGTTAGAAAAACTGACTGCAGTATCTGGTGGCACATTCACTGTTGCACAGTATGTGATCGTTACTGGTTGATTATCTGGAATCTCTATCTCTAAAGTATTATTATCTTTGACTGCTACAGATATTTGAACTTCATCATTTGTACCTGTTACTACAGCATTCAATGAAGTTATATCAAGAATTAACGTATCACTTAATTTATCAATCAGCTTGATTGTTCCATTCTTCCCACCTGGTAGCGTCTGTCCAAGTGGATTTGTATAGATTGTAAATGTAATTTTCTCATTTGTTTTATTTGTAATCTGCTTTTGAATGTTCTTTGTAGAAATAGTTGCCTGTGCAGTGGCAGTTTTTAATGCATAGCCTTCTTCTGTCTGCAGCTCTACCTGATTTACAAATGTTTTTGTTTCACTGCCAAGCAATACATTTGGATCTGTTACCTTGCATACAACCTGCACATCTACAGAATATACATCTGTTTCATGCCCAGCTGTAAAATCGCCAAGCTTGATTAATGCCTGCTTTCCATTTGAATAATATACCGTTTTTTCAATCCGTCCAGAATTATCTGTTGGAGCAGTGATTTCTTGTTTTGTCCAGGTTTCATCGAGTTCATCTATTTCTTTTGCATAGATCGTTCCTTGCTTTTCTCCTGTCCACTTGATACGCATATATGCCAGTTCCATGCCATCTGGTATTGAATCAAGTACACGATACGTACCAGATAAATCACCAGCAAAATTAACCTTAAATACCCAGGAAGCATAATTGCCATTTCCAATTAAAGAATCCTTTATGATTTTGCTGGAATCTCCATTGTCTCTGCCGTCATTGTTGCTTGTAACAGTACCATTGCTGTATGTAAATGTCTGACCAAGTTCCTTTAAAATATCAGCACCACCACAAAGATCCTTTGTGGCATTTCCACGATCAGTAAACTGAATTCCATCATCACTTGTTTGAATGCTGTTTTTATACGCATAGACCTCACGATAATTTGCTGGTATCTGTGATGGTTCACTCATGACCACAATGTAAAGTTTATCTGTTCCAAGATCTATCGTTTCTTTTGCTTGTACACTTATTTCGGTATTCTTTTCCAATGGAAGAACATCAAACTTGTCACGAACAGATGTCAGAGAAGAGTTTTCTTTTAAATCGCTTAATGTCTTATAGCTGGAAATGTACTTACCTTCTTCCAATGTTCCTTTGTAAATTCCAGCGATGGAATCTTCATGAAGAACAGAATCCATTCCGACTGTTCCATTTTTCGTATCACCTTTTGAGACGATATCTTTAAATACCATACCTTCCTTAATGGAAGAACCATTGACTTCTACGACCCAGTACATCTTTCCATTCTGCCAGTTTTCGCTGTCAACAGCTGGTTCTTCATAATACCAGCTCGACTTTGTTACAGACATACTGTAATTACCTTCCACAGTAACTTCTTTTTCAGATTTGATTCCTGTGATTGGATGACTGGAAGTACCATTTGTTACATCGCCTTCCAGCGTGAAACTGTTTTTGATTGTTGCCTGGCTAAACTGTTCCTGATTGACTGGACGTGCATAATATGTGATGAAATAAGAATATTTATTGTTACTCCATCCAATACCACTTGGTTTAATGGAAAAGGAAGATTTTCCATCAATGTTCACCCATTTCGTTTCAACAGTTCTATATGTATTTTCAATACTATCATATTCACACGCTTCAATCTTTACATATCCAACATACTGCATCCTGTCTGCAGGTGTAAGAGTATCCTTCATCGTGATATTCGTAGCATCCCAGTCACCAAGTGTCTGATTGACTTTAACAGTATATGGATAACTGCCTGAAGGAACAATAAATGACGTCGTAGAATCTGGCTGAAATGAAGAATTATAGACCTTTTCATTCATTGTTATTGTTTGATTATTTGCAGTAACATTTCCTACATTCTTTTCATTCCAGTTGTAGTTTCCGACGTTAACTTCATCATATACTCTATCTATATACGATTCATATTTTTTTGCATTTGATGCATCTACGATAAATCTGTTGAGTATTTTTACAGAATTTGATTTCATTGCTGCCATTGCTTCATTTGAAACATTCAGAGAATATGATACGTAGTACTCATCTCCCGGATTTACAATTAATGGATGGTTCGCTTTTCCCGTGACACTGAAACGTGTTGGCTTGCTGCCAACATCTCCATTGCTCCAGTTTACCGTATAATCGCTAACTGGCATTTCACTGAATTCTGTTTTATTATATCTTTTTACAAATAGTTTCACAGAATTCTGATCATAGCTGACATACTGACGTACTGTTAGATCTGTATGAAAATTGTCAGAATAATCCAGATAATCCCAGAATACAAAGTTCCTTAGGGAATAATTACTTTTATCTTTGCTGATGGAAAAATGCAATGTGTATGGAATTCGATATGATCCATCCGTCTGTCTGACAGGAGAACCATTTCTCTTGTACATTCTTTCACCATAGTCAATTGTTGGCGTAAACCCAGCATTATATTCCTGTCTGAAATAGCTTTTACTGAATAATTTCGCATTATTATTGATTGCTTTTCCGTTTAAGGCAACGTTATCTTTCAGCTTTACATAATATGTCAGACTTCTTGTCTCATTGGCACTCATGTCACCAATCTTCCAGACCAGACTTCCAGGTTCAGTAATATTAGAATCATTTGCAGAAGGTATTGTATTGTCCGTTGGAACCTTTCCTTTATAGATGGAACCAGGTGTTTTTCCGTCAGTAATTGTTTCAGATGGTTTCATAGAATTTCCTTCATTTATGATTTGTGTTTCTATTTCTGTAATGCCAACAAAGCTGACAAGATCTGAATTGGTTGTAAAATAGTCAACAATAGAAACATCTGGTGCACCATCCTGCCCTGCTGTCACGCAAATCGTATATGCAAGATAGTCACCACTGTCATTAGAAATCACTTTTGGGCTTGTGCATTGCTTGTCAACAGTAACTGTACCGTATTTTGCGATAGCATCCTCTTCAAAATTGAAATGATATTCTTTGTTTGCTGCGTTGATTGTGATCTGTCCATCTCCTGGCAGCTTACTTAAATTGATTCTTGCAGAAACATAAAAATCACCATTGATTGTAGTAGAGCCATCAATGATTAATCCCTTCAGATAATCTTCATAAAACTGAACATACACAACACCATTAGTTACCCATATGGATCCAACCCTTTCTGTACCAGACATAATGTTCCCATCTACGGTTGCATCTCGCAGAATAGCTGGAAGCGTATATTTTAATGTACGATTATAGTTTTCAAGTAAATATTTAATCTGAATATCTTTATAGTTAACAGTAAACTTGAACCATTTGTCCGGAGAAATTTTATCTTTATTATTTTGCTCTATTACATGCCAGGCACCATTTTCATCTTGATACGATAATGCAATCGACTCAACTTTTGAAGCGTTCTCAGAATCACTTAAATCAAAACCATCCTGGCTGTTTGAATTTGATTCAGGTTCAACAGCTTGCATTTCTTCTTCCTGTACGTCTGCTGTTTCATTATCTGCATCTGATGGTTCTGTAGAATTCAATTCAGGTGTATTTACAGAGTCAATTGATTCATTACTTTCAACAAATTCATCACTCTCTGTACAGATGAAATCTCCTTTACTTGAATAGCAGTCATCATTATGTACGTGCTCTTGCTTTGTATCCTCTAAAGTAATTGCTGGATGAATCAATGCAAAAACAGTACAGAAAACAACCACGAAAGAAAGACAGAGAATGATGTTCCTCCATCTCTGACTGCGTGACTTATTCTGTAAAGCCTGTTTTATAAATTTATGTCGTCTATTCTGCACAATGTCTCCCCATATTTACTGTACAATTCCAACACTGTTCATTGGCCAGATCCTGAATAGAATCTTACCTTCGATCTGATCTTTAGAAACATCACCAATAGAAGCAGTTCTTGAATCCAGTGAAGATTCCCTGTTGTCTCCCATTAAAAACCAATGGGATTCTTCTACCTGATGTGGCAGTTCGATATCACAGATACCTCTAGACTTTCCATTCAGATATGATTCTTCTAAGGATTGTCCATCAACACTGACGGTTCCATCAGAAGCGATATCTACCCATTGTCCAGGACACGCAATCACTCTTTTGATCAGTAGTTTATTTCCCTGCCAGAAGGCAACGATGTCACCACTCTTAAACGTATCACTTTTTACTGTCACAATTACTTCACCAGACTCCATCGTAGGTGACATAGATGAACCATATACCTTTAATACTGGAAGCCAGAACGTAGCAATCAGAACAGAAACGGCCGCAACAACAAGCAAGACTGATACAGCTTTAAAAATAAATTTTTGAATCGCTTTTTTTTGTCTGATTTTTCTTCTTTCCTGTTTAATCTGTTCAGATACTGATGTATTTAAACCAGTGTTTGATTTATCCATCTGGTAAACAAGATCAATCAACTCACTACGATTTAAATGATTCACATCTTTTTTCTTCATATGTTTTCCTTGATATATCGAAATTAACAAAATTAAAATCTTGTAGTTCTATCAGCTCGAAAGTCACCTCTTACTTACCGAGATATTATAAAAAAAGTTGCTGACGCAACTGCTTGTCTAACATAGAACAGATTCGACAG
>ERZ1034897.363-NODE-363-length-23670-cov-7.044209_pt1 | contig 23670 bp, 23 predicted proteins | sample MGYA00520629_ERZ1034897 | MGnify/ENA primary metagenome ERZ1034897 (study PRJEB33766, sample SAMN09781789) | gut metagenome | biome: gut microbiome | host: Homo sapiens | place: Madagascar | study: EMG produced TPA metagenomics assembly of the PRJNA485056 data set...
GTTCACCGTCGGACGCGTGCAGACCCCGACGCTGGGGCTTGTGGTGAAACGCGACGAAGCCATCGCCCACCACGTCACCCGAAAGTTCTACGAGCTGTTTGCAAGCGGAGATTCGGATGCCGGAGAACTCACCTTCAAGTATCTGCCGGGAAAGGAGCTGCTTGCCGGTGAGAAGCATCTGTTCGAGCGGCATACGCTGGAAGCCCTTAAGGAAAAGCTCGACGGACGCGACCTGCACTTTGAAACGACCGTATCGAAAAAGCAGGAGAACCCGCCGCTTCCCTACAACCTGACCGTGCTGCTTTCCGACATGAGCGAGCGCTTCGGCTTCACTGCCGCGCAGACTCAGCAAATCACGCAGGATTTGCGTGATAAGTACAAAGCCATCACCTACAACCGCTCCGATTCCCAATACCTCAAGGAGGAGCACCGCGAGCAGGCACCGGCAGTCCTTGCACAGGCGATGAAGAACCTCTGCGTGCGCTGGCCTTTGGACTACCGGCTCCATTCCAAGGCGTTCAACGACGGGAACGTGACCGCCCACCACGGCATCATCCCGCAGGAAGCGGATGCGCCCGTTTCCGCGATGGAACCGGACGAAGCCAAGGTCTATGCCGCCATCTGCGAGCGCTATGCGACGCAGTTCCTTCCTCCCGCCGTGTACGATGTGAGCGAGAGCACGGTAAGCGTGGACGGCGGAGCGCTTAAGCTCACCGCGAAGCGCCTTTCGGACGCGGGGTTTAAAGCCATCTTCCCGAACATCTCGAACAGCCGTGGCAGGGAGGATTCCGATACGGGGAACCCATGGGTTCCCGCAGGAAGCCACACCCTCGCCGGTATCTCCTGTTCAATCGCGGAAGGGGAGACCACCCCGCCCGCACCCTATACGGAAGGCACCCTCATCACCGACATGGCATCCATCGCGAAGTACGTCAAAGACCCGGAAATCCGCGAAATCCTCAAGCGCAAGGATGACGGCAAGAAGGGCGAGCACGGCGGCATCGGCACGACGGCCACCCGCTCCTCCATCATCGAGGGTCTGAAAACCCGTGGCTACCTTGAGGAACGAAAGGGAAAGGTTCGAGCGACCGATAAGGCCAAGGCGTTCTATGCGCTCCTCCCGCCGGAAATTCGCGGCGCGGACGTGACCGCAAGATGGTGGCTCATCCAACAGGATATCGCAGACGGCAAGGCGGACGTGAACGCCCTGCAAGATTCCGTCATCGAGGTCTTCAATCACCACCGCGAGACCGCCTACGTGGGCGCATCCATCGCAGGTACCGGAAAGACCGTTGTGGGCAAGTGCCCGAGGTGCGGCAGGGACGTTGTAAAGATTGGCTCCATCTACGCCTGCTCCTCCATCAAGAACGAGAAGCAGGAAGACGGCACTTGGAAAGAAGTCGCGGGCTGCGGGTTCAAGCTGTTCGGCTTCTGCACCAAGAAGTTCACCGAGAAGCAGGCCGCATCCCTTCTTGACGGGAAGGCGGTCTCACTAAGGGGCTGCAAGTCCAAAGCCGGGAAGACCTTCGACTGCAACGTCGTTCTTCAAAAGGACGGGTCGGTAGAACCCATTTTCACACCGAGAAAACCCACGAAGAAAGGCCGCAGGTAGCGGCAGAAAGGAAGGAATGACATGGCAACTCTCCTATCACCGGATATGCTTCCCGAGGATATCCGAAACATGGATTTCGGGCAGGCTTCCATGCCCCACGCGCCCGAAGCCCAGACCCCAGAAGTGCCCTACGATACGACCGCATCCGCACCAGACCGCCCTGCCATACCGCTCTCACCGGACATGCTTTCCGGGAGCCTGCGAGGAAACGGGAGCGAGAAATCGGGCATCGAGTTCTCCTTCGATGCTTTCGGATACACCCAGCAGGTCGAACTCGTCAGGGAGTCCTATGCGGACGGGAACCTTGCAGTGACCGCCTATCTCTCCGACCCCACCGATGAAGCGTTCGGACAGCCTTGGAGCAGCGTCACCGTGAACTTCGGTTCCCCGCTGCAACAGGACGCGACCGTTTTCCTCGACACCAACAACATGGGAGAAGCGATGCTCTCGAAAATCTCCCAGCTCGGAGCCTTCACCGGCCAGTTCATGCGTTCGGGGTTCTGCTCCTACCCGGCCTTCACCTTCGATACCGAAGTCATGGGCAACATGCGCGACTTAAACGAGTTCGCATCGGCAGACCACAGCAGCCTTGCCGAGATGCGGGGCGCGTGCCACGCGGCACTCGAAAACGTATACGGCAGCGAGTTCACGGATGCCTTGGAAAGCGGTTACGACCTGAACGCCGAATCCCATGACTGCGCTTCCGGGAGCGCCGTGCTCGAAACCTGCGATACGACCCGCGCGGAACAACCCATGAACCATGCGAAGGGGGTGCGATAGGCATGAGCCGCTTTCACTCGAACCGGACTTGCATCCGTTCGCCGACAGCTATCCCGAGCAGCCAAAACACACCATTGTGCTAAAATCGGGTACCGTATACATACCGCGCGGGACTACCCGTTCCGCACAGACAGAAAGGATGGAAAAACATGCCCAAGAAGACACCGGAGCCAGAGCAGGCTCCCAAGGCAGACAACTACGCCAAAATCAACATGCCCGCCGCCTTCCTCACGCCCCACGACTTTCAGGCAAATGACGGGCGCACCTTCGAGAAGTGCTTCGTATCCTTCCCCAAGGGGACGAAGGTGAACGGCATCGACGTGAGCGGCTTCTCGACCGACGTGTTCCTCTCCGACTACATGAAGAAGGACATGCTTGAGAAGGGACGCGCCACGGTCTCGTTCAAGAAGGACGAGCCGGTGCCCATCTGGACGGGGAAGAAGGACGATGCCGAGCACCCGTATCAGCGCTACGAGGTGAAGGCCACCGACCTCACCCACGCACTCAAGGTGGCGCAGGACTCCTATAAGGCCGAAAAAGCCGCAGAGCGTGCCGCCGCAAAGGACGGCGTGAGCCTTGCGGGCGAAGCGCGCGACATGGAGACCGGGAAGGACGCGCTCGCAGGCGATGACCCCGCCAAGTCCAGCAAGTCGCGAACCGGACAGGATATTGCCCAGTAGTACAGAGGAAAGAGGTGACAGTCCATGGTAATCGAGGTGCTCTACAAGTCCTTCCGCTACGAGAAGTTCGACTCGTCTGCCCAGACGAACTCCGAGCCGTTCCGCGCGAAGGGAACAAACATCCTTACCGACTGGAACCTCTACCTCGGTGCCCTTGAGGAAAACGGCATCATCCTCGCGGAGCACTGGTATGACGGAAATCCGCAGCACGCAGGCGGGCAGGTGACCCTTGAGGGCACCAAGGTTCCCGCCGCCACCCGTCAGGTCGGGAGCGCCATGCTACTCGTCTCGCCAGATGAGCTGGACGATGTGGTCTGGCTCAAGAAGGACGGCGAAAAGCTCCTGTGGCGGGAGGGCGATGAGCTGATAAACGGTGAGCGGTTCTTCGCCATGGAGCAGCTGTGTTACTCCGATGCCACAGTGCAATCCATCAACCGTCGCGCCATCGCCGTGTTCGACTACTTGAAGCACGCGCACCCGACGTACCCGGATGATGAGATTGCCCGCATCATGGGCTACACCGAATCCGCCATCGAGCGCATCCGCGATGCAGAAATCTCTCAGGACGAGGGTTTCGTGGACGATGACGGGGAAGGTCAAAACGAGGAAGACAACACCGGGGCTATCGGCGGATATGACTTCGGTTAGAGATAGAACGAAACGAGAAACGCAGTTCAAACGAACCACCAACGAAGCTACAGAAAACCACGCAAACAAGGAAGGAGAAAAGAACACATGAAGATTCTCGGACGAATCAAGAAATCCAAGGTGCTCACTGCGGTCATGACCGCAGTGCTCATCTTCCAATCGGCCTGCCCCACCGGGCTTGCCTATGCCGCGCAGAAATCGGGTGTTAGCGCCTATGCTGCCGGTCAGACCATCGACCAAGCACTCGGTGCCACCAAGACGGTCGAGTCCGTGCTCTCCCAGCACGAGAACGACGAGTATTACCTCACCACGCCATACGGCAACAAAGGGCCTCATGGCGAGGGCGGCGCAATCGACACTTGGGACTGCTGGAAACCGAAGGGCGAGTACGGTAGCGGTGCCTATATGAACTGCACCGGTTTTGTGGTTGCCGTCCTCCGTGCCTGTGGAGCGGATACATCCATCATCGGAAACTATACCGCCAAGGACGGCTACAACAGGGGTAACGAGACGAACGCATCTAAATGGGATGAGTATTGTCGCGACAACAATGCCGTCAGCTACACATTCAGCTCCAAAGAGCAGATGCTCGCGTCCGGTATCCTTGAGAAGGGCGATATCATCTACATGGAGCCGGCGGACTGGAATCATAGCAATTCAGACTGCCATATCGGCTTCTTCTGGGGCAGCAACAGCTCGGAAGACCTTTTCTGGCACTCTTCCAGCCACGCGGACGGAATTGTAAAGGGCTATTTCCCGAACTCCGCAGGCGGCAACGTGATTTCCAAAATCACGCCCAAGTATCCCGTTCGCTACTACCGTGTCATCAAGACGTTGCACAAGGGATATCTGACACTGCATAAGGACTCCTCAAATAAGACCCTTACCGATGCCAATGACTGCTATTCCCTCGCAGGTGCCGAATATGGGGTCTACACTGACTCCAACTGCTCGAACAAGGTAGCGACCCTTACGACGAACGCAAGCGGGAACGCGAACACCGTCTCGCTCAATCCCGGACGCTACTATGTGAAGGAGACCAAGGCTCCCAAGGGATATTTCACCGATTCGCAGGTTTACACCGCAGATGTTTCCGGCGCGAATCGCGAATCCTCGCCTGTGAAGCTCTCAGTCAGCGACAATCCCGCAAATGACCCTATGGATATGCTCCTTGGTAAATACGACGGCCAGAAGACCTATAACGGCGCCGGTAACCTCCCTCAGGGTTCCGCCACCCTTGCAGGTGCCGAGTTCACCGTCGATTACTACGCCACCCTTGACTACAAGAGCTACGATGACCTTAAGAACGCCGACGTAAAGCCAACGCGTTCTTGGACGTTCAAGACGAACGAAAACGGAATCGCCCACTTCAAGGCCGACGATTTTGTTTCCGGCGATGCCTTCTACTACAACTCCAACAACGACCCGTGTATCCCACGCGGCACTGTCGTCATTCGTGAGACCAAGGCACCCACAGGCTATGTGAAGTCCGACGATGTATCTTTCCAGAAGATTCAGGAGAATCCGACCACAGGTGCCGTTCGTACTTACAACGTCCCGGAGGTTGCCGAGCAGGTCTACCGCTCCGATATCGAGTTCACGAAAAAGGCCGATAACGGTTCCGAGCACCTTGCAGGCGTGCCCTTCAAGGTGACCTCCCTCACTACCGGCGAGTCCCACATCGCCGTGACCGACGAGAACGGCTATTTCAGCTCCGCGTCCTCTTGGAACGCGCATGACTCGAACACCAACGCGAACGATTGGGCGCTGACCGCAAGCGACACCATCGACAGCACGAAGCTCGATGCTAACGCCGGTTTCTGGTTCGGCAACAACAGCGTGCTCGATGGGAACGGCACCACTTCCACCTCCGATGCCGTCAAGGCGGACAACAAGCTCGGTGCCCTGCCCTTTGACACCTATTCCGTCGAAGAGCTTCGCTGCTCCGCTAATGAGGGCTATGCGCTCATCAACACGACTGTTACTGTGACCCGTGATGCCAAGACCATCGACCTCGGCACCTTCGATGACCCGGAGCCGGAAATCCACACCACCGCCTACGACGCTTCTGATAGCGACCATTACGCTGGGGTCGGCACCGTCAAGATTTCCGACAAGGTAGAGTACAGCCATCTCGTCGCGGGTAAGACCTACACCGTCATCGGTGAGCTGCATGATGCCGCTACCGGCGATGCCGTCACGGTTAACGGTCAGGCTATCACTGCCGAGAAGACCTTCACGGCTGAGGACTCCGCAGGTTCCGTCACGCTTGACTACGCTTTCGATTCCTACGACCTCAAGGGAAAGACCCTCGTGGTCTATGAGACGCTTACCGATGCAAAGGGTGCGAAGCTCGCCGAGCATAGGGACAAATCCGACGTTTCCCAGCAGGTGACCGTGCTCACGCCGAAGCTCTCGACAAGCGCCGTGGGCGATGCGGACAATAGCAAGTCCGTCACCGCTGAGGGTGATGTTACCGTTACCGATTATGTCCGTTACACCGGGCTTACCGCCGGGCAGACCTACACGCTCACGGGAACCCTTATGGACAAGTCCACCAAGAAGGCTTTCGTGGATGCCGACGGCAACCCCGTCAACGCGACTTCGGAGTTCACGGCAGATGCCGAAAGCGGTACCGCGACCATGACCTTCACCTTCGATGCCAGCGGCATCAAGACCGGCACCAAGCTCGTCGCCTTCGAGACTGTTGCCACGAACGGTATCGAGATTGCCGACCACAAGGATATCAACGACATTGACCAGACCGTTACCGTGAAGGCTCCCGTTATCGGCACCACCGCCGTCGATGCTGCCGACGGTGACAAGACGGTCACGGGTGAGGAAAATGTCGCTGTCCGCGATACCGTCCACTACAACAACGTGACCCCCGGCAAGACCTACAAGGTCATCGGTACCCTCTACGAGAAGGTTCTTGACAAGAACGGAAAGGTCACGAAGAAGGTATTCAAAGACAAGGACGGTACCCCCGTCACTGCGGAAGCAAACTTTACCGCAGAGGACTCCTACGGAAACGTCGATGTGACCTTCTACTTCGATGGCAGTTCGCTCAAGGAAGGTACCTCTCTCGTTGCCTTCGAGTCCCTGTCCTACAACGACAATGAGATTGCTTCCCATGCCGACGTGAATGATTCCGGCCAGACTGTCATCATCACGAAGCCCAAGCTCTCCACTACCGCAACGGATGCCCTTGATGGTGATAAGAACCTCATCGGTGAGGATAATGCCACCATCGTCGATACCGTCCATTACATGAACGTGACACCCGGCAAGACCTACAAGGTTTCCGGCACCCTCTACGAGAAGGTCACCGACAAGGACGGCAAGGTCACCAAGAAGCAGCTCCTCGATGCCGACGGCAACCCCGTCACCGCCGAGACCGAGTTCGTTCCCGATGACACCTACGGCACCGTCGATGTGACCTTCACCTTCGACGCATCCGACCTCAAGGCCAAGGACAAGGTGGTCGCTTTCGAGTCCCTGTCCCTGAACGGCAAGGAACTTGCGAGCCATGCCGATATCGAGGACAAGTCCCAGACCGTCACCATCACGAAGCCCACGCTTTCCACCACTGCCGTGGACGGCTTGGATGCGGACAAGAACCTCATCGGTGAGGGCGATGTTACTATCGTCGATACCGTGAAGTACAAGAACGTCACTCCCGGCAAGACCTACAAGGTTTCCGGCACCCTCTACGAGAAGGTCACCGACAAGGACGGCAAGGTCACCAAGAAGCAGCTCCTCGATGCCGACGGCAACCCCGTCACCGCCGAGACCGAGTTCGTTCCCGATGACACCTACGGCACCGTCGATGTGACCTTCACCTTCGATGGGTCGCTTCTGAAGGACAACACGCCGTTGGTCGCTTTCGAGTCCCTGTCCTACAAGGACAAGGAGATTGCTTCCCATAGCGATATCGAGGATGAAGACCAGACGGTCACCATGCACACCTCCGAGATTGGCACCACAGCCACGGACAAGCTCGATGGTGACAAGACCGTCATCGCCGATGCCGAGTCCACCGTCACCGACAAGGTGGAGTACGACCATGTGCTCACCGGCAAGGCCTACACCATGGCCGGTATCCTGATGGATGCAAAGACCGGTCTTCCCGTGCTGACTGGCGAAGGCGCGAAGAAGTATACCGAGGATGACCTCACCAAGTTCACCTCCGGCCTGATGAACGTGCTCGGCTTCCAGTCGAACACCTACTCCATCAAGGTTAAGGACAAGGACTGGGGCAACGGTGCCGCCATCGTGAAGAACGCGGACGGTTCCTACACCTATGATGCTTCCGAGCGCACCGAGAACGAGGACGGCACTTGGACTGTCAAGACCGACACCCAGACTCTCACCGAGCAGGAAGACGGCACTTGGAAGCTCACCGGTCTGGAGGGTAGCGGCAGCGGCACCGCAGACGGCGGCACAAGCTCCGTCCGTAATATCGAGGAGACCTACAAGGCCGATGAGGTCGAGGTCACTGATAACGGTATCGACTGGTCGAACGCAAAGAAGCTCCCGACCGCTTCCATCGACCTCGCCAAGGTCAAGGCATATGCCGAGGAGAACAAAGACCTCCTCTCCTGCCTTGTCTACAAGACGGCGGAGTTCACCCCTGAGAAGGAGTCCGGTTCCATCGACATGGACTACACCTTCAACTCCAACGACGTTATCGACCGCCTGTCCGGCGAGACCAAGAACCTCGTGGTCTTTGAGGTCATGTTCAAGGGCAGCATCGAGAACGCTTCCGATGAGACTCCCGTTTCCATCGTCGCGAGCGAATGCGATAAGGACAACGAGGGACAGACGGTGAAGCTCGCCCCGAGTACCATCGGTACCACCGCGACCGACAAGTCCGACGGTGACCATGAACTGATGGCTGGCAAGGATGCCGTCATCACTGACGAGGTGAAGTACGAGGGTCTTATCCCCGGCAAGGAGTACACGCTCCATGCCACGCTCATGGATAAGAAGACCGGCGAGCCTTTGAAGGTTGCCGACAAGGGCGTGACCGCCGAACTCAAGTTCACGCCGAACAGTGAGAGCGGCACGGTCTCCATCAACCTCGGCGAGTTCGATGCAACCTCCCTCGACGGTCATACACTGGTTGTCTTCGAGGAGCTGACCAAACAGAGCGATATCGACGGCAAGACCACGGACGTTACCGTGGCGGAGCATAAGGATATCAACGACGAGGGACAGTCCGTGACCGTCACCTCGACCCCGGCAGGCTCCACCTACGGAAAGACCGGCGTTGACATGACGAACATCGCCATCGCCATCGGCATCCTCCTGATTGCCGCAGGCTGCGCGACCGCTTACGGCATCAAGAGCCGCAAGACCACCAAGGGCGATGCGGACGAGAGCGCAGAGGATAACACCGAAGCCTAGTGTCCGTAACGCCTGAAACCGGCAGGGTGCCAGCTCTTCGGCACCCTGCCTTCCTTTTAATTTGAAAGGGGGATACACCCATGAAGGACGATAAAGAGAACGATATCGAGATGAACGACGGAGATTCCACCGAATCACCTGCGGATGGGAACAACATGCACGCGAACCCGGAAAGCGAGAAGAAGCCGCATAACCGGAAGGTCATTGCCGCCATCTGCGGCCTTGCTCTCGTCGCGCTCATCGGCGGCGGTGCCTATTATGGCATCAGCCACCAAACCGGTGCAGATTCCAAAACCGAATCCGTGCAGGCGAATGATTCCAAGGAAAGCGGTTCCGACGCGTCTGCGAAGGACGGCTCTAAGAGCAAAGAAGAGTCTCACACCCACGACTGGTCTATCACCTACAAGACCGTCCACCATGACGCTGTGACGCACACGGAGCACGTGGCACCTGTCTACCAGAATCTGACCACCTACCATACCGTTTGCAATGAGTGCAAGCAGGTCATCGACGGCAAGGCCGATGACCACATCAAGCAGACCGGTCACTCCGGCTACTCCACCAACGTCCCCATCACCGATGAGGTCATGGTGAGCGAGGGCTATGATAAACAGGTCACCGACACCCCGGCTTACGATGAGACGGTCATCGACAAGCTGGTCTGCACCACCTGCGGAGCGACGAAGGATGCCCCGCAGGCCACATCGGATGCCGCCAAGTAATTCAGATGGCCAGATTGGGAAATCATAACCGGAAATCCCGTGCGGCTTTTGCGGCAGCGGCGGTCTTCTTGGCCGTCGCTGCCATCCTTTTCGGCGTGCTGCTTCATTTCTATCGGGATGCAAGTCCCTCACCGTCACCAAACGGCACGCCGCAGGAAACCGCCACGGAAAGCGCAGGTGGTCGGGAATCCGAGTTCCCTACTGTTGATTGGGATTACTGGCAGAGCGTGAACGGGGATGTTATCGGATGGATAACCGTGCCGGGGACGGATATCAACCATCCCATCCTGCAAGCTCACGCATCCGACCCGGATTACTACCTGCATCACGATATCTACCGGAACTACAATCCCTTGGGCGCTCTCTATCTCGACGCGGAATGTGAGAAGGAGGGCTTTCAAAGTCCGAATGCCGTCATCCTCGGACACAGCCTGCGTATCGGTGGTGCCATCACCTGTTTCGGAAACATCCAGAACTACAGCGATAAAACTTTCGCATCAGAGCACGCCAAGGTACTCATCCAGACACCGGAAAAGAAGATGCGCTACACCGTGCGCTTCGCCAACATCGTGAAGGGATGGGAACCGACCAAACGGACGGCGTTTGCCGGTGAATCGGATTTCCGAAGTTGGTACGATTCCTCGCGGGAATCTGCCGCCATGGTACTCGATACCGATTCCGAACCGAATCAGGTCATCTCCCTCGTCTCCTGCTCCTATAACTTCTGGAAGCAGAATGAACGGACGGTCGTGACCACCAGTATCGACCAAAAACAGGCGCAAACGGAAACTGTTTCGACCGAATCCCGTCAGACTGGCTCTGATGCCGAATAAGGACAGGTTTCAATCTGTTCGCACCAACGATACAAACCTACCGCCAAGACCCCGCAGATTCGATTCTGTGGGGTCGTTTTCTTAGAGCATGTCGGAAAAGCGGCAGCTATCGTATAATTTCAATGAACTTTCCCGGAAAGGAGACCATGATGAAATCTAAGCAGAAGCAGACTCCTACGGAGATTATTGATAACCAGCGTCAGGCGGTCGTTGAGAAAATCATCGAGGACATGAAGCGCGACGGGCTTCGTTGGGCAGAACCGTACCTGCCCTCCCTAACACCGCACAACCCCGTCTCCGGCACCGTGTATCAGGGCGGAAACCGCGTGCATCTTGGCTTCATTGGGTTCATGCGCGGTTACACGGACAACCGGTGGGCTACCTTCAACCAGATAAAGGATGCCGGTTGGCATGTGAAAAAAGGTGCCAAGTCCGCGCTTATCGAGAAATGGAAGCAGTTCGCCTTCTACAAGGAAAACGAGGATACCGGCGAGAAGGAACTTGCCGGACGCTACCCGAAGCTCGTGGGCTACTGGAACGTCTTCAATGCGGAGGATATCGAGGGCATCCCGCCGGAGAACGCTCCCGTCCATCTGAACGACCGAACGGCAACCATCGCACAGAACCTTGAGGAGTCTTCCAGATGCCCCGTCATCGAGAGTAGCGGCTACCTCGGAAGTGCCGCCTACTCTCCGGCTACCGACCGCATCCTCATCGCCCCGCGAGAGACCTTTCGCTCGGATGAAGCGTTCACCCGCGTCCTGCTGCATGAGATGACCCACTCCACCGGACACCCATCCGCCCTCGCCCGTGAACTCGACACCCGGTTCGGAAGCCCCTCCTATGCTGAGGAAGAGCTGGTCGCGGAGCTTGGAAGCCTGTTCCTTTCCGCAGACCTCGGTATCCAGAGCACCGATTTGGAGGGCGAGTTCTACGAGAACCACGTCTCCTATCTGCAATCTTGGATGAACGCCTTGGAAAACGACCCATCCTACCTCTTCAAAGCCGCATCGAAGGCAGACCATGCGGACACCTTCATCATGGAGCGCTACGAGGAGGAGCTTGGAAAGAACATCGAGATTGACGCACCGGAACTGGAAGAGGAGGTATCGCTCGCCGGGGAGAGTCATGACATGGCAAGCGCATTCGAACACCAGCCGGAAAGCGAGATGCCGGAAAATGTTCTCTCCACCGTTCTGTAACATGCGTTTGCCAAAAAGAACGTGTGTTCAATTTCCATATTGCCGTAATACCGGTATTATAGTATAATGGTAACATATGATAACAGCCATCTGGCAGAAAGGACGATAGGTATGGCAGAAATGGAAAAGAGACCTTGGCGCTTCACCATCGAGTTCGATGAGGAGAAGGCAAAAAGGAATGGTTACAACGTAGATGACCTCTACGATTGCGTGGGAAAGTATGCGGAGCAGATGGGCAACGTGCGCATCGGTCTTGGTACTTGGCAGGCAAAGAACCGCAAGGTGCAGTTCGGGGCGCAGTGCCCTGTTTGCGCGACTCTATCCAAACAGCCTTGGGTGATGCAGAACATTAAGTCATGGCGCACCTATGAGGATATGAACGAACCTGAAGGCGAGGACTATTTGAACATTGTTCGCCGCCACAGCCCAGAACGCATCCGCGAATAGAAATCGGTAAGATTGGAGCCGGTCGTGGAATTGGATAGGAAAGAATTTCACTTCGACCTTGACGTTGATAGCCTAAAACGTACCTATTCCGACCATGACAGCTCCTCATGGAATGCCGCATGGTCAGATATCCGCGAGCTTCTGGAAGAACATGGATTCGAAAAACCGCAGTATTCAGGCTATGAATCTGTCGGCAAAATGAGCTATCTGGAAGCCTACCATGTGATAGATATCCTATCCGACAAGCTCCCCTGGTTCAGTAGCTGCGTGAAAGCGGCCACCTTTACGGAAATCGGTGAAAGCTACGATGTGAAGGAGTTTCTTGAGAATGGGATGCAACTATCACTTCCCCTCCGCCCCGACACCCGCAAGGAGCTTCACTTCGACTTGGGAATGGCTGCACTCAGTGAGAATTACGACTCCATCAGGCCGAATGCTTGGCGCGGCGCTTGGACGCTTATCCGCAACTTCATGGAACGCAACGGATTCATCCACACCCAGTATTCCGGATATGAATCAAAGACGGCGATGCCGATTGACAAGGCATTGGCCGTCATGGAGGAATTGCAACAGAGATATCCTTGGTTCAAGGATTCCCTTCTCGCCGCATCGCTCACCGAGGTCGGCGAACGCCACGATGCCCTCTCCTATATCAAGGGTTCCAGTGGCATCATCGTTCCGGTTCCCACCCATTCGCTTGGGCTTGAGGAGCCAGATTTCTTCGGTTCCGAAATCGGTGATATGAAGAGTGCGACCGCAGAGCTATCGAAACGGAACGGATTGGAACCACCGAAAGACCTGAACAGAGCGCATTAGAAAAAGCCCCGGTCAAATGGCCGGGGCTTTCCTTTCCTGAAATAGACGATTGCTTTGCTCTTTCAAGTTACTTCGTGGCACCGCAAGAAGAGCACTTATACCCAGTGGTCACAGTCTCATCCCATGCATCGCGCACCTGCACCTGTTCGTCATAGGCCGCTTGGTCGGTCACGGTTTCATAATACCCCTGCTTTACAGTCACATAGGTAGAGTGATAGCTTCCGCAATTACCACCATTCATAAGAGAGTTGTCTAAATGCCCCCAAGGGTCAGACGTGATATCCGCACCGCACTGGTTGCAGATATAGTGTTCCTCCGTCACCGCGTCATGCCATACCTGATGCGTCACCGCGTCGTGGTGGACGGTCTTGTACTGAGCGTCGTGATGGACGGTTTTTGTCTGGGCAACCCAGTTGTGCTGATGCGCCGGGGTGTCATCCTTTTTCGATGAACTGCCTGAATTGGTGTTTGAGCCGGAGTTGCTGCTGTTGCCGCCACTTGGCTTGCTATCGGATTTTCCCTCGTCTTTCTTGGAGGATGAATTGCCCTTGTTTCCAGAATTATCGGAGCTGCCTGTGGCCTTCCCATTATCCTTCTTGGAGCCGTTGGATGAGCCTGAATCGCTCTTCTTGCTGTCGGAAGTTTCCGGGGTCTTCGCGTCGGACTTCTCTTCCTTGGCGGTCTCCTGAGCCTTCTCGGTCTCCTTCTCGACGGCATCGGTATCGGCGTTCGGGTTCTTCTTGATGTTGTCCTCGAACTTCTTCACGACCTCAGCGCCCTTGTCCCCGGTCAGGGTGGAATCGCCCTTCTTCACGGCTTCCGCAACGTCCTTGGCAATGGCTGTCAGGTCATCTTTCGTTACCTTGTCCGCATCCACCTTATCGAAAGTCACGCCTGTGGCAACTGTCTTGTCGGCTTTTCCGGCGGTAACCTTCTTCGATGGCACCGTGTAGATGGAGCCGTCGGCGTTCACCGGTGAAATGAATGTGACGGTATAGGTGCCGGACTTGCCGACCTTCACGGTCACCTGCTTGTTCGCGGCGATAGCAGTGTAGAAGTCTACTTCCCCGTCCGCATCCTCGATATGGGCGATGACGGGCGTGGAGGTGTCCGCATCCCAGCCGTCGGCCTTCACCTCAAGGATGAGCGCCATGTCCTGCTCCTCATCGTCCTTTGACTGGGACACCGCAGGGACGTTCGCTTTGCCCGTCCAATCCGCATGTGTGATGGCATATCCGCCGCCGCCGATGAGAAGCGCCGCACAGAGGATTCCTGCACCAGCCGCGCAGACCTGTTTGCGGGAGAACTCGCGCCCGAAGAGCATGAGCGGCTTCTTAGCGTTCTCCTCCTCCGTTGAATCCACGACCTTCGGGATTTCGGCGGTCTTGTCCGCCGGGACACCCTCAGTCTCGATGTTGTTGTCGTTAAACATATTGCTGTCTTTCTTCATTTCTGTCAGTCCTTTCTGTCTTATAAGAAGATTTCCTGCTATCTATATTACCGGTAGTTCTCTACACCAGCATACCCCATAGGCCATGCACGAGGATGATGAGAACGAGGATGACCGCCATCCACTTGCAGTAGTAGAACAGTCTGTCTGGAAGCGTCACCATCGAAAGCCGCTCAATGCGTCTCTTGGATTCCTCTACCATCGAGTCGATGACCTTCCTGCTCCTTGCAGTCACCTCTTCGACGTTCTTTATGGTCATCTCCCCAGCTTTCTGCTGGGCATTCGCAACTCCCATGAGCGCCATCTGATTCGCCTGATGCTGCGCGTCCGCCGCGCCGTTTCTCAGCTCCTCGACCTTCTCGAGCACATCCTTCATCTCCGAAACCATGCCGCGCATCTCCCTTGCGATGCGTTCGTTGCTCCGGCGCTGCTCGGCGATAAGGTCTTCCAGCTTCTTCACGGTTCCGATGAGGTCGGTCTCGTCGTTCTCGTCCTCAAGCCTTCGTCCGGCGTTTCTGGCATCCCTCGCTTCCTCGGAGAGCTTAAGCTGCTGGCCGATACCGGCCATATGCCCGTCCGGCTGCTCAAGTTCCCTCTTCACCTCGCTAAAATGCTTTGCCATGTAATCTTCGCTCCTTTCCATCCGTCAGCCCTCCAAACCCTTGCCCCTCTTCTCGCGCACGCGGATAGCGATGGGCGTGTCGAGCAGATAGGAGAGGTTGTGTACCGCATCCGCGACCGGCACGGCATCCGCCATGCTCCCGCACATGTGTATCGCCTTCCAATCCTTCTCGCCCCTCACCGTCACCTCGACAAGAAAACGTTCCTTTTCCATCTCGCTCCTCGACCTTACCGGTCTTCCCTACCGAACAGGGACAGCCTATCGCATCAGGTGTCCCTTTGTCTGGACACCTCTAGGGTTTACGCAGGTTCACCCCGCAGTTCGGGCAGAACTTCGGGACATATTCGGAAAACTCCTCGAACAGCGGCTCTTCGCTCTCCTCAGAATCCGTCATATCCTCCTCGACGCGCCCAGCCCATCCGCAATCGGAACACCAGATGCCGTCCACGGGGTTTACATTTGCGGCTTTCGAGTAAGCGCTACCCATGGTGATGAAAATCCTACTCATCGTTCTCAGCCCTCTCTCCATTGCTCTTCTCACGCACTTCGGCTTCCTTCCGCATCGCGGCAATTAGCTCCTCGGGTGTGATTCCGAGACCGTCCGCGATAGCAAAAAAGGACGCAAGGCTCGGCAGACGCGTCGGCTTTCCCCCGCTTCCGGCCATCCCGGCGAACCAAGCGGATTTGCTGATTCCGCTTTTCTTGATGGCGTTGTCGAGCGTCATCCCCTTCTCGTACACAATGCGGCGCACCGCAACCGCGAAACACCCGAGTTCCGGGAAACGCTCAACGGCTTTCTCCGCCTGTGGCTTACCCGCCATGGTATCTCCTTTCTTCCGTCTAGCTTGATTACTAGTAATATATCATACCACCAAACCAGATAAATCTTCAAGACGATACTCCATATATCCCGCACAAATAAGACAACAAACCAGCTTGAAAGCAACCCAGCAATATAGTAAGATAGACTCGTAAACCTATATCTGTTTACATGGAACGGTCGGTAATTCGTCCGTCATGCAAACTAACAGACTTATTAGAATTGACATTAGAAAGAAGGTCATAACATGCGAACCTACCAACACCCGATATACCAAGACAACACCATGGCAATTCGCGCCGAATATGATGAGGAAAAACGAGTCTTCGATTTGATGAAGAAGTTCCTCTATATCGTCGGGACGATAACGGCGATAGTTGTTTTCCTTTTGCTTCTCGTTAATTCCCCTGCCCTGATAACTCAGACAGGTGCAATTGGAATCATTGCACTCGTTCCCGTCCTGCTGGCTGCAACAGCCTTTACCGGGTTTTACGTCGGCACGGTACCGGCTGGCTACATCGCTGCATGGCGTGCAATCAAGCGCTCAAAGCTGTTCGTGTGGGGCAACGCTCTCGGACTGCTCCTCATAGCGACGCTTCTTCTTTCCATCCCGGCTGCATTCGCGCCCATTGCCTTCCTTCTCCAGTGGTTGAAGGTGTCGAATCTCAAGCGTCAGCTTGACGCGAACGCATAGTGAGGTAAACTGAACGCGTTTTCTTCCTTCGTGGAGAAACTTTCTTGCTTTAGCCCACTGCTCCCTGATGTGCGACATTAGGGGAACGGCGGGCGCTTTTATGCCGATTCTCACACACCCGTATAGCGGCGCAGGCGGAATATCCCGCCCGCGCCGCTTTTTAATTAACGCTCGCCGTTCTCCTTGTTCGGTTCCGAGCGTTCCTGCGCAGGTGCCTGTTGCGCCCGCTGGGAACCGCCGCTTCCGGCGTTTCCGCCGTTCTTCTTCCCTTTCGGCATGACCGTCGAGGATACTTCCGCCCTGAGTTCGTCGGCTCCGCGCCAACAGGCGAGAATCAGGCGCTTGACCTCCGAATCGTCCGCGATATCTGAATCGGGGCGCGGGAGTTTCAGCTTGGGGATATCCACGATTTCCATGCCCTCCATACCGCGTATCTCCTTGCGGTACTTCCGGTAGATGCTTCGGATTTGCGAAAGGTACTTCTCCTTCGTTTCCGTTCCCATCGCCTTTTGCCGCTCGATATTCCTCTTCTCCGCAACGGCTGCGCTTCCTTCCGCATGGATGGATTTCGCCACATTCGCCGTGAACGCAGCTTCCAGTCCCTTCGTTCCGAGGTCTGCATCGAGCTTCGCCACGGAGAAGGCATAGCGGTTGTTGTCCGTGTCGGTAACGTACATGCGCCCCCTCTTGAACTCCGTGTCAACGCCCCATGATTCCAGAAGCTCGCGGTAATCATAGATGTTCTCCGCTTCCCCGGCGGCGATGCGGCACAGCTCTCGCAAGTTCGTCTTATAGGAGTCGATGCCACGTGCCGCAAGTTCCTTCTCGATACGGGACGGCTGCTTCTTATGGACGGAGGAATTGCGCTCGCCCTCCACGACCTGTTTCAACCCCCACTCGCGGTCGAGGTCGCGGATGCGACTGGCGCGTTTCACCTTGGCGCTTTTCCCGCGCCCCTCATCGAGCCGCTTGCCCGTTGACAGGTCGGTGCGATTGATGACGATATGGACGGCATAGCGATGGGTCTTGTCCGCCTTGCAGTATTCGTTGTGAAGCGCCATCACTATCTGCTGGTTCGGGTAATGCTTTCCCACGTACTCCTTGGCATACCTCATGCATTCTTCCGGTGAGAGCCGCCCGCCGTTTAAGTCGCACTCATCGGGATTGAACCCGAGAATCTGATGGAACAGAACCGTGTTCTTCGCTTCCTTAAGCTCCCCGGTCTTTTTGTCCCTCACGCGCCGTGCTGACTTGTTGTGACCGTACATCTCCCTCGTCATCCACATGTGGTGCGACCAACGCTTCGGGTTGGTGCATCCATCCATGTTGAGGGAATCGCGCACGAGCACTTTGCGGTCATCGTTGATGTAGCCGCGCAGGTTCTTCATGTGCCCGTTACTCTGCACGCCCGTCTGCTTGATGATGGTCATCTGTGCTCACCTCCTTTTTTCGTCTAGGTACTCCCAGTGATAACCTCCTGCCGTGCCACCTCTGTCGATAGCCCTGCGTATCGAATTGCCATTTCGTAACCCTACTGCCCTTGCTGCGTCACTGAGCGAAACGAACTGGTTGCCGGTTTCCGCACAGCGCACCTTCTTTGCCGATGGTTGGTTGCACCCTCTGTTACCGTGCTTATCAGGTGCCGGATTCACGTACTCCCACGTGTATCCCCCGGCCTTGTGTCTATCACCTCGCGCTACCGCCCTTATCGAGTTGTTGTTTATTCCTGTATCTCGTGAAGCATCTGCGATGGATTCATACATCTTCCCGGTCTCTAAGCACTGTACGGCTGTTTTTCTCGGTACCGTATATTCTTCGGCATTGTCTATTCTTGACTCCAAATCATCCGGATAGCACCAATGTTTGCCGTCAAAGGTGCGATAGGGATTTTTACAGCAAAGGCCAATCCCCGACCGGGCGCTTTCCTGTCTGTCTCCATACTCCCTCGTAGCGGCTTTGATGGACTCATAGCGCTTTCCGGTCTCAACGCAGACCACAGTGCGGCTTCTTCCGTCCCTTTTGAGGATATTCTCGATTTCCCCTTTAGCAAGCGTGCTGTATTCATCGCTGTTTACAAAATGGTACCCTCTCGAATAATGTGATTTGCTTTTTACTGCTTGATGGATATTGCCTTCTTCGACACCTAAGTCCCTTGCCGCATCGGCATAGGTTTTGTATCGAGTGCCCGTCTCAAGGCAGACGACTCTATAAGGAGCACTCTCCGCTCTCGCGGCGGCTGCTTTCTCTTCACTGTATTCGCTCTCTCTAATCCAGTGATACCCTTTCGCGGTCTTGCCGGTGTTCAGAGCGCGACATATACTACCCCTGCTGATTCCAAGCTCTATTTCCGCTTGGCTTTGCGTCTCGAATCGTTTCCCTGTCTCTAGGCAAATAACCGGCGTGACCTGATTCCCTTTCGTAAAATCGGGAATCCTGCCCAACTCGTAGTCGATAAGGTAGCACCAAGCGATTCCGTTCCTGTCTAGCTTTGATTTGTCAATAACTGTTTTTAACGAATAACCGACTTCACGCTGCGCGCTACTGATAGTCGGATAGCTCTTTAACGTATCCAGCCGGATGACCGGAAGAGAAACTTGTGCACGTTTTCCGCCATACCCACAGTAAGGGCATCCGCTGTTGCTGATGACCTTCGACCTGATTGCCAGTCGATACGGTCTATCGCAATGCGGGCACCTCCACCACGCCTTCTCTGTTGCTAGAGGTCTGACCTTCCACGGCGTTTGCTTCCCGTTTCGTTCTTTGTCCCATTCCTCAGCAATCGCAGGATACTGTACGGCAAGGCTGTCTTTGGACGCATTGAAAACCGCACCTTCGAAATCAAAGCCGATTGCCTTGAGACGCGCAACCTGTGAAGTATCGAGCTTTCCTTCCCGATAGCTCTTCCTCAGCTTGTGGACAATATAATTCTTTGTTCTCTTGGCATCGCTCATAGCTGCCCTCCATTTTGTGCGGCTATCTCTTCCAAGAAGGATATCTTTTCGTCAATGGTCGTTGACGGGTTAAGCGCTTCGCGCAGCTCTTCTGCAAGCTCGCGCGGGTCTTTTATCTCGTCGATGACATGAAAATCTTTCGGTTCATATATCGGCTTTTCTCCTTGCTCGCTCTTCTTTTCATAGGCGCGTTCCATGCGCTCTTGCATCCCCGCGATGCCGCCGAGGGAGCCGAAATTGTTGCAGAGGTCGAATACAAGTGGCGTTCTGTTTCCACCGGATGTGAGGGCACGCCCGAGCTGCTGCTGAAAAATAACGGGGGACTTTGTGGGGCGCACCATAACGATTGCGTCGATTCCCTTGACGTGAACAGCTTCATTAAGCTGATTGATACAGTAGAGCACCTTCAACGCCGAGCTGCTGTCCTCTTTGAACTCTTGAAAGTCACGGGAACCGTAAGGGTCTGCACTCGTGGTCTTATATGCGTGAACCTCCTTGTTCACACGACCGAACCACTCGCGGCGAAGAAGCATGAACTCCTGTAGCTTCTTTTGGTTCGGGCAGAACACGATGACCTTGCTGTCGCGCTTCCTGAGATGCTTTGCGATGATACGGTCGATGCCGTCCGCATCTTGAAGAGAACGTCGCAACTCCTCATACTTCTTGACGAATTTGGAGTATTTCTTCTTCTCGCGCACCTTTTCGATGGATACCTTTAACTCTCCTAGCTCTTTCGGCGCATCGTAAAGTGCTATGACGTACTTCGGCATGGGAAGTACACCGTCAAGCCATGCTTCCTCAAGCTCCATGCTGCTTGCAATGTTTCCGACAAACATCTCATCCGCCATGTTGCGCCCTTTGTCCGAATAACGAATGGGCGTTGCGGAAAATCCGACTATCTTTGCATCGGGATTATTTTCCACAACGTATTGAACGCCCTTCCCCCATTCAGGTGCCCCGCAGTGATGGAACTCGTCTGCCACTATCACATCGCACCGCGGAATCTCATCCCCGCGTCTTGCTTTAGCCATTGCGGTTGCATAGGTCATAAATTGCAGATTCTTCGGAGTGAATCCGGGAGCGATATCGGAAAGGTTCGCCATCTGGTCGATGTACATGTAATCATTGGTACCGAGAAGAAGGAAGTTCTTTCCCGGATTGTCCTGTGCCATCTTAGCAATGATGACGAATTTGCCCGTGCCGGTTGGTTGCACGACACAAGCACGGTTGCTATCCCTGAGCATGGCACAGAGGTTATCGTAGGCTTTCTGATTGTGCGGGTAGAGTTCGATTCCTTCCATTTTCATTTTCCCTTCCGTGGAAACATATCTTGCATCATCGCTTCATTCGTGAGTGTCCGGTTCCCAGACTTTACCGGCTCCCTTCCGTTTACACTCACGAACCCGTCAAAGAGAATCTTAAATACTGGCTCGGTGGTCTCCACTGCGTTGTGCCTTGCAAACGGGTCGTAGGCATCGTGAACGAAAAAATACGTTCCGTTCTTGCACGCAACATGGGCAACCTTCTTGCAAACGGGGCACCGGGCGCGAAGCTCCCGGAAATGCACCCATTCGTTTTTTGCCTTTTTCTCTTCGCCCATCTTGCGCTGCTCCGTTCCAAACTCCGTCAAACGGTGGACTTGTCAGTAACGACTTCTGGATATCCGTTTCCATGTTTGGGTAATCGGGATTCCGATTTTTTCCGCTTCCTCCTCAGACATACCCAAATCTAGGATAGAGAGAAACATCATTCCAAATTCTGTCGGTTCTATCCAAGCGCCCTCTTCCGGCTTCCTATCCACGCATCGTGAAAAGCCTTCGTAGTATTTCGAGCGTCCGTTGATATCTGCGAGCGTTTCCCCATCAAGCTCTATCAAGACATGAGGTTTCGCGTTGTATCGTTTCGCTTTCACGAAACGGAAGGAAGGATGAAAGTGTCCCTTCATATCGTGCTCGCCAACCCACATGCTTTCGGCAACGAATAGAAGCTCGGCAACTGGTAGGATACCGACCTTCTCGGGCATCCGCTTTTTCAAGATAGCTTCCGCAGATGCCATGCTCCGCAAACTCCCCGTGTCTTTGTAGTACCCCATACCCTATTTATCCTTCCTGCTCTGCATCTGGGTTATCGAAATCGTCGATTCGGATTTGGATGTTGTTGCGGTCTGCTTCCCTTCGGAGTGCAGCAAGAGCTTCCGCGACCTCCATAAACGTCTCCACCTCACGCGCGAGGACGCGCTGCGCTTCTCCCGCATCGAATACCTTCACGCCGTAGGTGTTCAGGAACTTCATGAACTGGTTCAGGTTCGTTCCCTGCTTCGCGAGTTCGTGCGCCGCCTTTTTCAAAGGCTCGGTGTCGATGACCTTGATTGAAACATCGTCGGAAGTCAAAACTGCTCGGGCATACACGCCCATTTTCATTCCTGCTCTTTTCGCGTTTCTGCGAATGGACTCTCTCTCTTTCTCGGTTGCGTAAAACTTTATTTGAACTTCGCGATTTCTCATTTCCTAAGTTTTCTCCTTCCCTATCTTCGCAAAACGTTTATGGCAAATGGTGCCGCCGCCATTTGTAAATGACACGAAACCAGATAGTTGCTCTGCTGACTACGAAAACTCGGTAATCCGAAATTGCCGAGTTTCCAAGCGTAAGCGCCCTCCCGTCAAGGCTCCGAAAGCCGCTCGGGAGCAAGATGGAAGAGGGTTGAAAAGTCCATAGTAGTGGACTTTGAGTACCCACTTCCCAAATCTTGCAACTCGAAGAGCGGCCTTGGCCGGTGAGCACTGATATTCTATCAGTGCGAGAGCAGAAAAGGCATGGAAAAGGGGGTGCCGCCGCACCCTTTCCCATGCCTTTTCTGCGGGGTTTCCGGCTTGCCCGGAAACCAAGAACCCGTGGTGCCGCCACCTCGGGTTCCCATCATCTGCGAAGACGAAATCAATTTCTTTGAAGACTTGACAAAGATTCCTTCCAATCGCGTCTTGATAAGCGAACGGACACCATAAAAGGTGCCCGTTTTCTACGTTGCTGTTGATTCGTGCTCGCCATCCTCAATTTGAATTGCAGACCGCTACAGCTTCCATCCATTTCTTTCCAGAGCAACCAGCGCTTCACGTTGCCGAATGCCGAGTCCGCCGACACGCCTGCCTTTCGGTATCCGGTACAGTCGCATGATGACTACCGCCTTGCTCGCACCGATACCCGGAACACTTTGCAGAAGCGATGTGACCAAAATGCGCTTCGCATCCTCCTCGTCCATCGCATCCGTGAACGTAAGCTCGCCGGACTTCACGCGAGCTTTGAGTGCTGTATAGCGCCTGCGAGCCTGTATGGCAAGCTCTAGCGCATGGGCACGCTCCTCGCTGCTAAGGTTCGGCAGATGGTTCTCTTTCTCGGTCATCGTTACTTCCTACTTCAACTCGTTGTCCCAGATGTTATCGTCAGGCTGCGCCGCATGTTTCCAACGGTTCGCATCCGCCCGACCGTTCCAGTCGGCGATGAACTTCTCGATAGCAATGGCGCATCCGCTGTCAAGAGCTTCCGCCCACCTCTCGTTGTTCTCATCGCACCAATTCTGAAATACCGCAAACTCGGTGACATTGTTCGCGACGATGTGCCTTCGCATCCCCCGCATCTGCGCGATAAACCTCGCGGTGGCGGGAACCATGGTGATTAGGTTCATGTTCCAATCCCTTTTTCCGAAGTGAATCCATCTACCGGCTCCACTTCCTCTCTAATAAAAACGCCCGTCGATGTATTTCTCGATAACCGACGAAAGTCCGCTATCGAGTGCCTGAGACCAGCAGTCGTTGTTCTCATCGCACCAGTCCTGAAAATCGGTGAAGTCTGTGATGCCATTCTCGCGTATGTGTTTCCGCATCGCACGCAGCATGTCGTGCTTCGATTTTTCCGATTCCGTTACCATCAAGCCCATCCCTTCATCACCATCCCCTTAACCAAGCTCCTCGGCAAGCAGTCGGGCGATGA
>ERZ1034897.364-NODE-364-length-23649-cov-4.858354_pt1 | contig 23649 bp, 28 predicted proteins | sample MGYA00520629_ERZ1034897 | MGnify/ENA primary metagenome ERZ1034897 (study PRJEB33766, sample SAMN09781789) | gut metagenome | biome: gut microbiome | host: Homo sapiens | place: Madagascar | study: EMG produced TPA metagenomics assembly of the PRJNA485056 data set...
GCCAGCGGCATCGTTATCAGCCAGGGCTACGATCCGAACACCCACGTCGATGAATACACCGCCGTGAACCTCGTCGTCAGTTCGGGACCGGCTGAGGATGATCGGGATGACAACCAGACCACAAAGACCAAAGAGATTTCCTACACCGCCGATCGCAGCGGCACCATGCAGATTTTGCTGACCGACAGCGACGACAATGGCACCGTGGTCTTCATGGAAGAGGTTGAAGCTGGCGACCAGATCCTGCGCCGCTTCGATTATCAGGGCAACGCAACGTTCACGATCATGATCGGCAACGATGTCGTTGGGACCGTCACGGCGAACTAGGTGACTGCATGATAGGAAAAGTTTTAAAAAAGCACGGCGGCTTCTATGTCGTAGATGCCGCCGATGAATTGTTTGAATGTAAGCTCAGTGGAAAACAAAAGCACCAGCAGCGGGAGCACATCGTCTGCGGCGACTTCGTGGATTTTGATATCGACGATGCAGCGGCAAAGCGTGGCTACATCACAAAGGTGCAGACGCGCAGCAACTTTATCCCGCGCCCAGGGATCGCCAACGTTGACCAGATCCTGATCGTTGCAGCCATTCGTGAGCCAAGCTACGATTTTCTGCTGCTCGACAAGCTGACTGCGCTTTCGCGCTATTACAAGATCCCGCCAACCCTCTGTTTTTCCAAGATGGATCTTGCCGATCCGCAATCAGAGCAAGAGGTGCGCGATTATTACCGCAACACGGACATCGGGCTGCTCTTCGTTGGCCAGAACGAGCCACTGGATGTCGTGCGCGATTTCTGCCGGGAAAAAACGACGGTGCTAACTGGAAATTCCGGCGTCGGAAAATCATCGATGATCAACCGCTTGCTCGGCAGAGAGGTGCAGGTCGTTCAGGATATCAGCATGAAGCTGAACCGCGGCAAGAACACGACGCGCACTGCAGAATTTTTCCCGTTTGAAAACGGCTTCATCGTCGACACGCCTGGGTTCAGCGCCCTTGATCTGCCGCCGGAGATCCTGAAGACCGATCTCAAGGAGCTTTATCCGGACTATCAGCGCGCAGCAGCCGATTGCCGCTTCAACAACTGCATCCACATCAACGAGCCGGACTGCGAAGTCAAGGCCCTCGTTGAAGAGGGCGTGCTCGCCGAGGCGCGCTATCAGAATTATAAAAAGATGGTTCTGGAACTGGAAGAAAGAGAGAGAATGAGGAGATAAAAAATGGATAAGATCATCTTTTCACCGTCGTTTTTGTCGGCCGACTTTGCTCGGATCGCCGATGAACTGGCGGATATCAAAAAAGCCGGCGCCGAATGGATCCACCTGGATGTGATGGATGGGATCTTTGTGCCGAATATCACCTTTGGCCCACCAGTTGTGAAAGCCATGCGCCCACACAGCGATCTGTTTTTCGATGCCCATCTGATGATCCACGAGCCGATCCGCTATGTGCAGGCGTTTGCCGATGCTGGCGCGGATATGATCACCTTCCATGTCGAAGCTGCCGAGGATGTGCGCGCTACGATCGATCAGATCAAAGCTTCAGGCTGCAAGGTTGGTCTGGCGTACAATCCTGCCACGCCGCTCGATGGTCTGGAAGAGTATCTGGAAACCCTGGACATGGTGCTTTTGATGAGCGTCAATCCTGGCTTTGGTGGTCAGAGCTTTATCGATATCACCGACAAGCTGCAGGACCTGTCTGAAATGATCCGCCAGCAGGAGCGCGATGTTTTGATCCAGGTCGATGGCGGCATCAACACGCAGACGATCGCGAAGGTCGTTCACAGCGGCGCGAATGTGATCGTTGCCGGCAGCGCCGTTTTCGGCAAGCCGGATCGCAAGGCCGCGCTGGAAGCGCTGCGCGCGCAGGTGACAGAGGAGAGTGACAAATGAAAATAGCTATTGATGCAATGGGCGGTGACAACGCGCCACAGGAGATCGTGGCCGGTGCGTGCGAAGCACTGCGCGCCGATGCGTCCATTGATAAAATGCTCCTGGTCGGGGATCAGGAAAAAATCGAGGCGCTGGTCGACGCGTCGCTGAAGGATCGCATCGAGATCGTTCACTGTGACGAGGTCATTGGCATGGACGAGCATCCGGCTCAGGCCTATCGCCAGAAAAAAAATGCGTCCATCTGCGTCGCCTCCCGTCTGGTCAAGGAAGGGCGGGCTGACGCCGTCGTTTCTGCTGGCAGCACCTGCGCGCAACTTGTGACAGGACTTTTTGAGATTGGCCGTCTGCGCGGCATCAAGCGTCCGGCAATCGCCGCCACGCTGCCAACGCTGACAGGCATCAAGGTGCTCGTCGATGCTGGCGCAAACACAGAAGTCAACGTGAAAAATCTTGAGCAGTTTGCGCTCATGGGCTATTATTTTGCCAAAGCCCTGAAAAAAGACAAGCCGAACATCAAAGTGGCCCTCGTCAACAACGGCACCGAAGAAACCAAGGGCAATGCGCTGACGCAGGAAGCCTACCAGGTGCTGAAGGACAATCCTAAGATTCCGTTCGCCGGAAATATTGAAGGCAACGGCGTTTTGACAGAGGATGTGGATGTGCTCGTCTGCGACGGCTTCACAGGCAATATCGTTCTGAAAACCTGCGAAGGCGCCGCTAAGGGACTTTTCAAAGCGCTCAAGGACACGATCAGCACATCGACCAGATACAAGCTCGGCGCTTTGTTGTTGAAACCTGGCCTCAAAGAGATCATGGGCAAATACAATTCGAAGGCCGTTGGCGGCTCGCCGCTGCTCGGTCTCAACGGGATCAGCATCGTCTGCCACGGCAACAGCGACAGAGAAGCGTTTGCCAACGGCATTCGCCTGGCTGCACAGTGTGTGAACAATCGCTTGGTCGAACAGATCAGAGAAAGCATTACGGAGGAATGAGATATGGTATTGGATGACGTAAAACAGATCGTTGCCGCACAGATGCACCTGTCACCGGACAACGTGAAAGACACCACAACTTTCTACGATCTTGAGGCAGATTCTCTCGATGTGGTCGAGGTGATCATGGCGCTTGAAAGCAAGTTTGATATGATTTTGCCAGACGAAGCGGTGGAAACCTTCAAAACCGTCGGCGATCTTGCGAATTATATCGAGAATCAGCGAAGTTAATTTGTAATTGCGCGCAGTTTATGGTATGATATGTCTGTTGGAAAGAGTGGGAACCCCCACTCTTTCGTGTTTATTATAAAGGTGGTGAAGATATGAACAGTGTTGAAAAATATATTTTCGAGAATTACCGTGCGCTGGTCGAAAACGCAGGCTTCAGTGTCTACTACGTGGAATTCCAGAAAAGCCACAAGGACAGCATCCTGCGGCTGTACATCGAACCAAAGGACGCAGACCAGACGATGGACATTGACGCGTGCGAGGTGGTCAGCCGCGCCTGCAGCGATGCCTTTGACGCAGATCCAAAGTTCCCGATCGCCGATGCGTACATTCTCGAAGTATCTTCTCCAGGGATTGAGAGAACGTTGTTTGTTCCAGAGCATTTTGAACGCTATGTCGGCGAAAAGGTGCGCCTGGGATTATATAAGAGCTTGAATAAGAAGAAAGAGTTTATCGCGATTTTGAAAAGTGCCGATGAAAACGGCATTGAGATCGACGATGGTGGCGACATCATCGCGCTCGAGTACAAAGATATTTCAAAAGCACAGTTGTACTGTGACTTTTAACCGAGGTGTGAAATGAATAAAGAGTTTGTTTTAGCATTAAAGCAACTGGAAAAAGAAAAAGGGATCGATGCCTCCGTGATCATGGAAGCCATTGAGGCTGCATTGATCTCTGCATGCAAGAAAAACTACGGTTCTCTGATGAACGTCTCTGTCAAGATGGATCCCGAGACAGGCGACATCAACGTTTTCTCTGAAAAGGAAGTCGTTGAAGATGTCCATCTGCCTAACACGGAGATCTCCCTGGAAGATGCGCAGGCGCTGAAGCTCGACGCCCAGCTCGGCGACGTTGTGAATGTGCCGGAGTATCCGAAGAATTTCGGCCGCATCGCCGCGCAGACAGCGAAGCAGGTTGTCGTGCAGCGCATCCGCGAAGCCGAACGCGGCGTCATCTACAACGAATTCACGAGCAAGGAATCGGAGATCATCAGCGGTGTCATCGACCGCATCGAGCAGGGCTCCTGCTACATCAAGCTGAACAAGGCAGAAGCCGTGCTTACGCCGCAGGAACAGATCCCTGGCGAAGAATATTATGTGAACAAGCGCATCAAGGCCTGCATCCTGGAGGTCAAGAAAGCGCAGAAGGGCCCACAGATCATCATCTCCCGCACCAACGCCAAGCTTTTGGTGCGTCTCTTCGAGCTCGAAGTGCCGGAGATCAAGGACGGCTATGTCGTCATCAAATCTGTCGCCCGCGAAGCTGGGATGCGCTCGAAGATCGCTGTGCAGTCTCTCAACGACGACATCGATGCCGTCGGCTCCTGCGTCGGGCCAAATGGCACGCGTGTCAAATCCATCGTTGACGAGCTCTGCGGTGAAAAGATCGACATCATCAACTGGGACGAATCGCCGGATATTTACATCGCTGAAGCGCTCAGCCCTTCACTGGTCATCGACGTGCTCATCGACGAAGAAAACAAAAAAGCCGTCGTCATCGTTCCTGACCATCAGCTCTCGCTGGCGATCGGCAAGGAAGGCCAGAACGCCCGCCTCGCAGCCAAGCTGACAAACTGGAAGATCGACATCAAGGATCAGTCCCAGGCCGATGAGCAGGGGATCGAATACAATTACATCTTCTGCGACGAAGACGATTGCAAGGGTGAGGTCGATGCCTAAAAAACCAGTACTGAGATCGTGTGCGATCTGCCGCGAAAAGAAAGAGAAGAAAGATCTGCTCAGGATTGTCCGCCGTCCAACCGGCGAGGTCGAGATCGATCCCACCGGTAAAATGCCTGGCCGCGGCGCCTACATCTGCCGCACAGAAGAATGCGTCAGTGCCGCTGAAAAAAGCAAGCGGCTGAACGGTGCCCTCAAGGCCGAGGTCCCGGACAGCGTCTACGGCGAAATAAGGAAATTTATCAACAATGAGCAATGATACTCAGAAAATCTACACCTATCTTGGGTTTGCCTCAAAATCGAAAACGGCCAAAGCAGGCGAACAGGCTGCTCTGGCCCATCTGAAAAAGAATGATGTCTATCTCCTGGTGATCGCTGAAAACGCGCAGCCAAAAGCCATCGAACGCTGGCAGCGCCGCGCGGAACAGTATCATGTTCCCTATATCATCTTCGGGACACAGGCGGAGCTGGGCCGCGCGATCGGCTCATCGTACAAGACCATCATTGCTTTGACAGACAGGAAGCTCTCAGAAGCGATTATCTCATGCAATGGAGGTGCTCTATGGGAAAAATCAGAATCTACGAATTAGCAAAGGAACTGCGTCAGGACTCTAAAACCATCATCACAGAACTGAAGAAGATGGACGTTGCTGCCAGCAACCACATGAGTACGATCGATCAAGCCGACGCAGACAAAATAAGAACGCATTTCGCAAACGGCGGCAAGCCAGCAGAAGAAAAGCGTCAGCCAAAGAAAGAACAGCCGGCCAAACAGGACAAACAGCAGCCGGCACAGAAGCAGGAAAAGCCTGCTGAACAGAAGCGTGACCAGAGCAAAAAAGGACCACGCGACCACGGCAAGCGTGAAAATGTGAAACACGACGCGCCAAAGCACGACGGCCAGAATCAGAAGAAGAGTGGCGGCGAGCGCCATGCTGCGTCTGCCAAAAAGCAGAAAGCCGACGGCGGCCACCACGCTGCGGCACATCCTGAACAGGGTAAGCCACAGAGCCGTCGCAGCAAACAAAAACCACAGAAAAAAGATTACGCCAGCCACGAAGAAGAATTCAACAATTCCTCCTCGAAGAAATCCCGCGGCGACAGAGACAACCGCAACCATTTCGGCAAGAGCGGCAAGGGCAAGAACAAGAAGAACAAAAAAGGCCAGGCCCCTCAGAAGGAAGTCCATGAATTTACCGAGGTTCAGCACCATGTTGTCGTCGAAGGCACGATCACTGTGCAGGAGCTGGCTAAGCAGCTCGGCAAGAAGGCCTCGGAAGTCATCATGAAGCTGATGAGCATGGGCATGATGGCCACGATGAACCAGGAGCTGGATTTTGAAACAGCAGAGATCATCACCGAAGAATACGGCGCGACGATCGAGTTGAAGGCGACGATGGAAGAAAACCTCCTCAGCGAAAATGAAGAAGAGGATCGTCCGGAAGATCTCGTCACCCGTCCACCAGTCGTGACGATCATGGGTCACGTTGACCACGGCAAAACCTCGCTCCTCGACCAGATCAGAAATTCCAACGTCATCTCCACCGAAGCCGGCGGCATCACCCAGCACATCGGTGCTTATCAGGTATCGATCAACGATCAGAAGATCACCTTCCTCGATACCCCAGGCCACGAAGCGTTCACGGCCATGCGCGCCCGCGGTGCACAGATCACCGACATCGCCATCCTCGTCGTCGCTGCAGACGACGGTGTCATGCCGCAGACCATTGAAGCCATCGACCACGCCAAGGCTGCTGGTGTGCCGATCATCGTGGCCATCAACAAGATCGACAAGCCGGACGCCAATCCGGAAACCGTCAAGACCGAGCTCACCCAGTACGGCCTCGTTGCAGAAGACTGGGGCGGCGACACGATCATGGTGCCTGTTTCTGCGAAGAAGAACATCGGCATCAGCGATCTCTTGGAAATGATCCTTCTCGTTGCCGAAATGGAAGACCTCAAAGCCAATCCAAATCGCGCAGCCCGCGGTAAGGTTGTCGAATCCAAGCTCGATAAAAACCGCGGCGCCACGGCAACGCTCCTCGTCCAGAACGGAACGCTGCACAACGGCGACTTCCTCATCTGCGGCACCACCCAGGGTCGCATCCGCGCCATGTTCGATTACCACGGTCAGCCGATCGATCACGCTGGTCCATCTGTGCCGGCAGAGATCCTCGGGCTCAACGATGTGCCGGAAGCCGGGGACGATTTTGTCGTCGTCGCCAACGAACGTCTGGCAAAACAGGTTGCTGAACAGCGCTCTCAGGAGAAACACATGCAGGAAATCTCCCGCGGCTCGAAGGTATCTCTTGAAGATCTCTTCAGCCAGATCCAGCAGGGCGATGTGCAGGAGCTGAACATCGTGCTCAAGGCCGATACCCAGGGCTCCATCGAAGCGATCCGCCAGTCTCTCGAAAAGCTCAGCACGGACGAAGTGCGCGTCAACATCATCCGCACCGCTGTCGGCGGTATCCGCGAGACCGACGTCAGCCTTTCGGCTGCATCCAACGCCATCATCATCGGCTTCAACGTGCGCCCGGATGCCAACGCGAAAAAGCTGGCTGAAAAGGAACAGGTCGACATCAAGACCTACAGCATCATCTACGAAGCCATCGACGATGTCAAGGCTGCAATGAGTGGTCTGCTCGCGCCGGACATCAAGGAAAGCGAACAGGGCCAGGCGGAAGTCCGCAACGTCATCAAGGTGCCAAAGGTCGGCAACATCGCTGGCTGCTACATCACCGACGGCAAGATCACCCGCCACAGCAAGATCCGCGTGCTGCGCGACGGCATCGTCATCTACGATGGTGAGATCGCTTCGCTGAAACGCTTCAAAGACGACGTACGCGAAGTGGCCAGCGGCTACGAATGCGGGATCAGCCTGGAACGCTACAATGATTTCAAGGAAGGCGACATTCTCGAAGCCTACGTCCTTGAAGAAATCAAGCGAGAATTATAAGAAGGTGCATCATGGCAAACAGAAATTATCGACTTGCCGGTGAGATCAAGCGCGATCTCACGGACATCTTCGCCCATGAGATCCGCGATCCGCACATCGATTCGATGGTCAGCGTCACCGACGTTGAGGTGTCGAACGATCTCAGCTATGCGCGCATCTATGTCAGCAAGCTGGGCAGCGACAAGGAACGCGAAGCGATGCTCGCTGCGCTCGAAAAAGCGAACGGCTACATCCGCTCGCTGCTCGCCCAGCGCCTGAAGATCCGCAAGGTTCCAGAGCTGCGCTTTTCTCTGGACAATTCGCTGGAATATGGCGCGAAGATCGAAAAGATCCTTGGAGAATTAGGAGATTAATCCGTGCAAAGAGTATTTGATTTTTTAAGTGAACATCGTGCCAAAACGGTCGCCATTTTTTCCCACGTTCGTGGGGATGGCGACTGTTTGGGTGCGCAGACAGGCCTTGCAGAGATATTATCCTCTGCAGGGTTTCCTGTTGCCCTCTATAATCAGGACGCACTCTCGGAAAAATTCTGCTTCATGGCGCATTATGACGAGATCACCGTCTGCGACGATGCAGCGCCGCTGCCGGATGTCTGCATCGCTGTGGACTGCGCAACGTTGGAACGCATCGGCAAGCTTCCGCAGGCATTTCTCGCTCGTCCCTGGATCAACATCGACCACCATGTGAGCAACAACAGCTTTGGCGCGCTGAACATCGTCGAAGCAGACGCCTCGTCTACCTGCGAGATCCTCGCGCGCATGGCGCTGGACGCTGGCGCAGCGCTTTCGCCGGAAGCCGCGACCTCGCTCTACAGCGGCATCAGCACCGACACCGGATCGTTTCTCTATCCAAGCGCACAGGCCACCACCTTCCACACCGCAGCCAGATTGCTTGAAAATGGCGCAGATAAAAATCTCATCCAGGCGCATTTCTGGGAAAATACCAGCAAAAAGAAGGTGCGCATTCTGGAGCATCTTTTCGGGAACATCACCTATCTCCTGGACGACAGCGCCGCCTACAGCGTCTTTTCGCTGGAAACCCAGCAGGCGCTCGACGTATCAACGCTGGATCTGGAAGGGATCGTGGCGATGATCAAGGAGATCGAAGGCGTCGAAGTGGCCGTGCTCTTCACAGAAATGCCAGATGGTAGCTGCAAGATCAGCCTGCGCTCCCGCGACTGGTTTGACTGCAATCGCTGCGCCAGCGTCTTCGGCGGTGGCGGCCACGTGCGCGCATCTGGCGCGACGCTGACGCGTCCACTTGCAGAAGCAGTGGAGGCCGTGCTCGCTGAGATCACGCAGGAATGGGAGGAGGCGCATCATGCCGAATAGCGGTGTGCTTCTCATTGACAAACCAACGGAGATGACCTCCCACGACCTCGTGAACATTGCGCGCAAGGTTTTCCAGACAAAAAAGATCGGCCATAACGGCACCCTTGATCCCGATGCCACAGGTGTCATGGTGCTCTGCGTCGGTCAGGCGACGCGGCTCAACGAATACCTCACGGCAGACGACAAGCGCTACCGCGCGACGCTGCGTTTCGGCACAGAGACCGACACCCAGGACAGCTCTGGCAATGTCGTGGCGACGTGCGCGCTGCCAACGCAGGACGAAGCAGGTTTCCGCGACGTGCTGACGCGCTTCGTCGGCAAGCAGGAGCAAACGCCGCCGCTTTATTCTGCGATCAAGAAGGATGGCAAGCCGCTCTATCGCTACGCCCGCGAAGGCGTGGCAGTGGATGACATCCCCAAGCGCGAGATCGAGATCTACGCCCTGGAATGCCTTTCCTACAACGACGAGGAAGCAGTGATCGACGTCCACTGCAGCAAGGGCACCTACATCCGCACCCTCTGCCAAGACATCGCTCGCGCCTGCGGCAGCTGCGGCTGCATGTCGGCGCTGCGGCGCACAGCAGCCGGCGCTTTCACGCTGGATGCCTGCCTCAGCATCGAGGCGCTGCGCGCGAGCGCAGATCCCTATGCGCTGCTCCTGCCGATGAGCGAAGCGCTGACTTTGCCGCAGTTGGCGATCACCAGCGCAGCTCAGCGCGACGATCTGATGAACGGTCGCCGCGTGCGTGTTGCACCAGATGCAAGCTTCAATTCTGCGGAAGGCTGGGTGCAGGCTGTGCAGGATGGCGAACTCTTGGCCATCGGTCACATCGAAGCAGGCGCATTTATTCCCAAAAAAGTCTTTCACGGATAAGGAGGAGAGCCATTGATCGTTTATCACGAACTGAGCACCCTGCCGCAGCAAAAGCGCGTGGTCGTGCTCGGCAATTTTGACGGGCTGCATATCGGCCATCAGAATCTCATTCATCAGGGGCGCCTCCTTGCCGATGTCAAAGGCGCATCCCTCGCAGTGCTGACGTTCTACCCACAGTGGCAGTCGCTGCACAAGCCGGATTTCAAATATCTGCTGCCACAGCAGGACAAGATCGCCTTTCTCGAAAAGCTTTCCGTCGATGAGATGATCAGCGTCCCGTGCGATGCAGAATTTGCCGGCATGGCACCGGAGGCCTTCATCGACGACGTGCTCGTCGGCGCGCTCGATGTCTGCGGTGTCGTCGTCGGGTTTAATTTTTCTTTTGGCCGCGAAGCCAAGGGCACACCTGAGCTTTTGCATGAAAGGCTAACCCCGCATGGTGTGACGGTGCATGTAGAGCCGCCGTTCGTATATGGCGACAGCGTCGTCTCGAGTTCGCTCATCCGGCGGCAGATCCGCGCTGGCAATCTCACGCTGGTAAAAGCGCTGCTGGGCTATCCTTACCATCTCTGTGGTGAAGTGGTGCACGGCGCGCAGAATGGCCGTGCGATGAATTTTCCAACGGCTAACATCGATTTCGACGAATCGCTGATGCTGCCGTCGCTCGGTGTGTATGCGGCGCGCGCCTGGCTCGTCGATGAGCCGGATAAAAAATATGACGGTGTGCTCAACATCGGTACCCGCCCGACCGTCGATGATTCACCAAAGATCACCGTCGAGGTCCACATGCTCGGCTTTGACCGCGACATCTACGGTCAGGAGCTCTGCGTGGAGATCTACCACTTCCTGCGCCACATCTCAAAGTTCAGAGATCTTGGCGAGCTCAAGACGACCATCACCATGGACGTCGAAAACGCAAAAAAATTCTTCGCAACCGAAGGTTAAGGCTTGCCACAGCCGCACTTTGATTGTATAATATGTATGTTATGGTCCACTGCTCAGTGATGCGCTCACTCCGACGCTCACCTGGCAGGCGGATAATTCAAATTTTAGGAGGAAATAACCATGGCAATTGATGCAGCTAAGAAAGCAGAAATCATCGATCAGTACAAATTACACGAAGGCGACACTGGATCCCCAGAAGTGCAGATCGCACTCCTGACCTATCGCATCCAGTACCTGACCGAACACCTGAAAGTGAATAAGAAGGACCACCATTCCCGTCGTGGTCTGCTGAAGATGGTTGGTCAGCGCAGAGCAATGCTGAACTATCTGATGGACGTCGATATCGAACGTTATCGTACCATCGTCAACAAGCTCGGTCTGCGCCGCTAATCGATTTTTGTTTACAAAGATGCTTGAGGCTTCCTGTTCAAGCATCTTTTTTTGCTTGACAACGAAAACGATAGATGAAGAGAGGTAGCAATGGATACGATCATTAAAAAAAGTATGAGCCTTGCTGGCCGTGAATTAAGCATTGAAACTGGCCATCTGGCCAAACAGGCGAGTGGCGCCGTTCTCGTTCGCTACGGCGACACGGTCGTGCTCGTCACCGCCACCACGAGCAAAGAACCACGCGAAGGCGTGGATTTCTTCCCGCTCACTGTAGACTACGAAGAAAAAATGTACGCCGTCGGGAAAATCCCTGGCGGATTCCTGCGCCGCGAAGGCCGTGCGACGGAAGCAGCCACCTTGTCTGCCCGTCTCATCGACCGTCCGATCCGTCCGCTCTTCCCAAAGGGCTATCGTTGTGACGTTCAAATCGTCGCCACCGTGCTCTCTGTGGAAGCAGACAACGAACCAGACATGTGCGCCATGATCGGCGCCTCCGCAGCGCTGCATTTATCCAGCGCCCCATTCATGGGGCCGATCGCTGGCGTCAGCGTTGGCCTCATCGGCGATGAATTCATCATCAACCCAACGGAAGCCCAGCGCGCAGAAAGCCGCATGCATCTGTCCGTCGCCGGCACCTTCGACGCCATCATGATGGTCGAAGCCGGCGCCAAGGAAGTGCCTGAAGAACAGATGCTCGACGCCATTATGTTCGGCCACGAAGAGATCCAGCGCATCGTCGCCATGATCGAAGAATTCCGCGCCGACGCCCTGGCAGCAGGCATCGCCCAGAACAAGATCGACGTCGAACCGATCGAACTGCCGGAAGACATCGTCGCCGATGTCGAAGCCACTGCCCACGACGAGCTCAAGGAAGCGCTGCAGATCGTCAACAAGCAGGCCCGCGACGAAGCCGTCAGCGCCGTTAAGGACAAAGCCGTCGAAGCCCTCATCGAAAAATATCCAGAGCAGGAGGAAGACCTCCGCGCCGCCCTGGAAGCCATGATGAAGCAGATCGTGCGCAAGCTCATCACCCTCGAGCACAAGCGCCCAGACGGCCGCGCCATCACCGAAGTGCGCCCGCTCACCTGCGAAGTCGATCTTCTGCCACGCGCCCACGGCAGCGCCGTCTTCACCCGTGGTCAGACGCAGATCATGAGCGTCACCACCCTCGGCTCCCTGCGCGATAACCAGCTCCTCGACGGCATCGAAAACGTCGACTCCCGCCGTTATCTGCACCACTACAACTTCCCACCATACAGCGTCGGCGAAACCCGCCCAATGCGCGGCCCAGGCCGCCGCGAAATCGGCCACGGCGCCCTCGCGCGTCGCGCCCTCGAGCCAGTCATCCCAAGTGAGGAAGAATTCCCATACACCATCCGCGTCGTCTCCGAAGCCATCGAGTCCAACGGCTCCACCTCCATGGGCAGCGTCTGTGGCAGCACCCTCTCGCTCATGGCTGCCGGTGTGCCGATCAAAAAGCCAGTCAGCGGCGTCGCCATGGGGCTCATCCGTGAAGGCGATGAGTTCGTCGTCCTCACCGACCTTCAGGGCCTCGAAGACGCCCTCGGCGATATGGACTTCAAAGTCGCCGGCACCAAGGACGGCGTCACCGCCCTGCAGATGGACATCAAGATCAGCGGCATCAATCGTGCCATCCTCAAGCAGGCCCTCGCCCAGGCATACGACGGCCGCATGTTCATCATGGACGCCATGCTCGCCGCCATCCCAGCGCCACGCACCGAGCTTTCGCCATACGCTCCACGCGTGCTGCAGATGAAGATCGACGTCGACAAGATCAAAGACGTCATCGGCAGCGGCGGCAAGACCATCAAGAAGATCATCGAGCTCACCGGCGTTGAGATCGACGTCGAAGAGACCGGCGTCGTCCACATTCTTTCTGTGGATGCCGATGCCGCAGCCCGCGCTCAGAAGATGATCGAAGACATCGTCCGCGAGCCGGAAGTCGGCGAGATCTACGAAGGCCCAGTCGTCAAGATCATGGACTTCGGCGCCTTCGTCAACATCCTGCCTGGCAAGGACGGGCTCGTCCACATTTCCCAGCTCGCCAAGAAGCGCGTCAACAAAGTGGAAGACGTCGTCAAAGTCGGCGACATCGTGCGCGTCAAGCTCGTCGAGATCGACAAGCAGGGCCGCCTCAACCTTTCCATGAAAGCGCTGCTCGACTAAAATATCAACGATCGCTCAGAGAAAATCTGCAGCGATCGTTTTTTCATGCGCGAGTAAAGTGCTCACCCCAGAAGTAGCGACAACCTGCGCCATGATCGTCAGCATTTTGGGCGCCTGGAGAATGTGACGAACGCTAAAAAAGCGACCACCGCAGAAATTCCTGCGATGGTCGCTTTCGCGCTCAATAGCGCTCGATCTTGGTGCCGTCGATGAAGCGCGATTTGATCTCGGCGAGCTCCTGCATGTGGAGCTGGGCCATGTGGGCTTCCTGATGCGCGGGGCTTTGCCATTTTTCAATGAGCATGAGGCGGTCGATGTCGTCCTCGGAGGCGTAGTAATCGTAGGCGATGCAGCCTTCCTCGGCGCGGATCTTGTCGAGAATGCCGCGGGCAACGACCTCTTCCACAAAAGCCTGACGCATACCAGGCTTGGACGTATAGACGACGGTGAGGGTGAATTCTTCCATGATGAAGCTCCTTTCATTGATCTGCTACATTCTACTTTACAACGCAGCAGCGCTGCTGTCAAATGTCAGATCTTTGCGTTTTGCTGCGTGGCGTGGTATAATAAGAGGCAGCTAATCAATCGGAAAGGAACGGATGCTTATGGGGCTTGGTGAATGGTTTGATCCGGCGGCGCGGGAATATGGACGCATGGCGCGGGCACACGGAAAATTGTGGCAGTGGGGGCTGGCGCATCTGAAGCTCTTTGCGCCGCTGGACATTGCCGATCTCGGCTGTGGCGACGGGCGGGTGCTGGCGGAGCTCTTGCGCATGTTCCCGCAGGCGAAGGTGACAGGGCTGGATAGCTCGCCGGAGGCTGTGCAGCTGGCGCGCAAGCGCAACCACGGCGACATCACCAGCCGCCGCTGCGAGATCATCGAGGGCAACGTGACGGCGCTGCCCTTTGCTGACGAAGCGCTGGATCTGGTCACTGCTTTTGAGACGATCTATTTCTGGCCGGGACCGCTGGAAAGCTTCCGCGAGGTGTATCGTGCACTGATGCCTGGCGGCCTCTTTATGATCGTCAATAAGCTCGATGGCGAAGCGCAGACACCGCCTGCCTGGGCCGAACAGATCGACGGCCTGACGGCGTACGACAAGATGACGCTGATCCGCCTGCTCAAGGAAGCTGGCTTCGACGAATTTTCCGTCGACCAGAACGAGGCGCAGCACTGGCTCTGCATCATCGCACGAAAATAATTAATACGACAAACGACGACCTTAAGCATCGAGGTCGTCGTTTTTTTCTGCTTTCTGGCGGCTGTAGGCTTTCAGTTGATCATGAAAGGCGCGGGCGGCAGGGGAGAGGGTCTGGTATTTTTTCGTGACGATGTAGAGATCCAACGAGAGCTCCGGCGTGATCGGTCGAAAGGCGAGGGGCCGACCGGCGGTGTTCACGAGCCCTGCCAGCGTCAGTGCGTAGCCAACGCCGTGCTCCACGAGGAAGGTGGCGTTGTAGATGAGGTTGTAGGTGGCGACGACCTGGAGCACGCTTTCATCGCAGCCGAACCAGTCGAGGTCCTGGTGGCCGTAGAAGGTCTGGTCGGCGAGGATGATGGGCAGCGATTTGAGCTGGTCGATGTTGATCTCGTCCTGCGCTGCCAGGGGATCGTCGTCGCGCATCAAGAGGCCGTAGATGTCTTTGGTGTAGATGTTGAGATAATCGTAGCGTTCCTGGCGCATCGGACCAAGAAGCAGGCCCATGTCGCAGAGCCCTTTGTCGATGCGCTCACGTACGGCGTCGGCGTCGCCGCTGAAGGTGTGGAGCTTCACATCCGGGTGCTGTCGCTGAAAATCTGCCATCATGCCGCCGATGGCATCCATGGCGATGGTTTCGCCGCAGCCGATCGTGAGGTCGCCGTTCAACGATTTGTTTTCGCCTGCGAGGGCGTTCTCTGTCTGTTCCATGAGGGTGACGATCTCCTGGGCGCGATCGCGCAGATAGATGCCGTCGTCTGTCAGCGTCAGCTTGCGTCCACCGCGCAAAAAAAGCTGCTTGCCCAGCTGGCGCTCCAGCTCCTGCATCTGCTTGGAGAGGGTCGACTGGGAGAGGAAGAGGGACTCGGCTGCTTTAGTGATGTTGAGCTCTCGCGCCACGGCGAGAAAATACACGAGCAGTCTCGTTTCGATCATGGCTATCGCCTCCTTGTGACCATTATACAGCGAGCTGCCATTCCTGTAAACGATGAAATCGCATGAAGAATAGCTGTTTGTTATTCTGACACAGTGCGACTATACTGAAAGAAAGAAGAAAACAGGAGGCGTTTATCAATGACAATCCCAATGATCCAATTATCAAACGGCGTTCAGATGCCACAGGAAGGCTTCGGTGTCTTTCAGATCCCTGAAGCTGATTGCGAGCAGGTTGTGCGCGACGCCATCGCCAGCGGCTATCGACTCATCGACACAGCAAGCTCGTACCAAAACGAAGCGGCTGTCGGCCGCGCGATCGCAAGCTGCGGCGTTCCCCGCGAGGAGCTCTTCATCACGACAAAGGCCTACATCCACGAGATGGGCTACGAGAACACGATGCAGGCGTTTAACCGTTCGCTGATGGCGCTCGGCCTCGACCATCTCGATCTCTATCTCATTCACATGCCCTTCGGCGATTACTACGGCTCCTGGCGGGCGCTGGAGGATCTCTACGACGCTGGCAAGGTGCGCACGATCGGCGTTTGCAATTTTCTACCGGATCGCTTGCTCGATCTCTGCATGAACGCGCGCATTCGTCCGATGGTCGATCAGATCGAACGCCATCCACATTATCAGCGCGCTGATGAGCTGGCACTGATGCGCACGCTTGGCGTGCAGCCACAGGCCTGGGCGCCATTCGCCGAAGGATTGCACGGCATGTTTGACGAGCCGGTGCTCGTGGAGATCGCGCGCAAGCACGGCAAAACGCCGGCGCAGATCATTCTGCGCTGGAATGTGGAGCAAGGCGTCATCGTCATTCCAAAATCGGTACACAAAAATCGCATGGAAGAAAATCTCGCCATCTGGGATTTCGCGCTGGACGCTGACGACGCCAGCCAGATCACCGCGCTGGATAAAAACAAGCCATCCATGCTCGACACGCGCGATGTCGCCGAGATCCGCCGTGTCTACGATTTTATGAGCAATCCTGTCGTCACAACACTGGAATAAGGAGGGGTCATCATGCTTCACATTTCCACTGGCGGCGTCGACCTTGCTGTCGCGCTGGAAAACAACAGCTCTGTCGACGCGCTCTGTCGGCTCTTGAAAAAAGAACCGCTGACGATCACCATGAAGGACTATGCCCACATGGAAAAATTCGGCAGCCTTGGCGTGAATCTGCCGCGCAACGACGAGCAGATCACCACGGAGCCTGGCGACGTCATCCTCTCCGACGGCAATCTGCTCGTGCTCTACTACGCGCCAAACACCTGGCGCTTCACGCGGCTTGGCAAGGTGCAGGCGTGCTCGCCAGAAGAGTTGCGCACGCTGCTTGGCTCAGGCAACATCACAGCAACTTTGCACATTGACGAAAAATAATTGTTGACACGGTGTCATTATCATGCTGTATTCTATGCAGTGACACAGTGTCAGAGCAAAATCTCTCATCAACTCTCAGAAAGGACGATCCCCATGAAAAAACTTATTCCCCTTTGCCTCAGCGTGCTGCTGCTTGTCGGGCTCACAGCCTGCAGCGGCAGCTCGGAGGAAAATCGTGCGACCACAGCGAGCAGCGGCAACGAGAGCGCTGCGCAGGAAAGTGCCGGCGCTGGCGAAAGCAACGCAGCGGTGATCTATTTCTCCGCCACTGGCAACACCGAGCAGGTTGCGCAGACCCTCGCTGATAAAACCAGCGCTGACCTCTTTGAGATCGAGCCGGAAGAACCGTACACCGACGCCGATCTCGACTATAACAACGACAGCTGCCGCGCCAATCAGGAGCAGAACGATCCAAACGCCCGCCCAGCCATCGCTGGGGAAACGCTGGATCTCTCCGGCTACGACACGATCTATCTCGGCTATCCGATCTGGTGGGGCGACGCGCCGATGGTCATCCGCACCTTCTGTGATGCGTACGATCTCTCCGGCAAAACCATCGCACCGTTCTGCACCTCTGGCGGCAGCGGCATTTCCCAGTCGCTGAGCACGCTGGAAGCGCTTGAACCGGATGCCACCATCACCGACGGCCTGCGCACCTCGCCAGCAAGCGCTGGCATCGACCTCGACAGCTGGCTTGAAACGATCGCGTGATATTTTCTACGCACTCATCACAAAATATTTCAGGAGGACGACATCATGGAACAGAAACAATTACCAAAGATCGCTCTGGGCGCATGGGCCTGGGGCAACGACGGCACCTTTGGTGGCGCACTGACGAGCGAAGAACTGCGCCCAGTATTTGAGGCTGGCATGAAGGCTGGATTAAACCTCTGGGACACGGCTTATGCCTACGGCATGGGCACATCGGAAAAGGTGCTCGGCAAATTTCTCCGCGATACGCCGCGAGAGGACGTGATCATCTCCGATAAATTCACGCCGCAGTGCGCAGATCCGGAAGCTGAAAACGCAGTCACCGCGCTTTACGACATCAGCGCAGAAAATCTCGGCATCAGCGACATGGACATCTACTGGATCCACAATCCGCTGGACGCGCCAAAATGGACCACCGAGCTGGTTCCGCTGGCAAAGAGCGGCAAGATTGGACGCATCGGGCTTTCAAACCACAATCTCGCCGAGATCCAGGAGGCGGAAGCCATCCTCGAAAAGGAAGGGCTAAAAATTTCTGCCATCCAAAATCATTACAGCCTGCTCAACCGCTCCTCAGAAACATCCGGCATTCTCGACTACTGCAAAGCGCACGATATGATCTTCTTCGCCTACATGGTGCTCGAGCAGGGTGCCCTCACCGGAAAATACGACATCGCCCATCCATTTCCTGCAGATTCTGACCGCGGCCAGGTTTACAACCCAATGCTGCCACAGCTCGAAAAGCTGAACGCTGGCATCAAGGAGATCGCCGATCGTCACGGCGTCGCGACTGCGCAGATTCCTGTCGCTTGGGCCATTGCCAAAGGGGCGCTGCCGATCATCGGTGTGACGAAGGTTTATCAGGTCGAAGACGCTGCCAAAGCAGCGGCGATCATCCTGACTGCCGAGGAAGTGGAAACGCTCGACCAGCTGGCCGCCGAGATGCCACTCGATGTGATCCGCTACTGGGAAAAAGAAATGAAATAAGGAGTGAGCGTTATGAAGATCCTCGTTTTAGAAAGCAGCCCGAACCGACACGGCTCCTCGAATACGCTCGCCGGAGAATTTATCCACGGCGCAGAGGAAGCTGGGCATCGTGTGCAGGTTGTGGATGTGGCCCACGCCGACATCCATCCCTGCAGCGGCTGTGTGGCCTGCGGCTATGAAGGACCCTGCGCGCAGAAGGACGACATGGAACAGATCCGCGCAGACATTCTCGCAGCCGATATGCTCGTTTTTGTGACCCCACTCTATTATTACGGCATGAGCGCACAGCTGAAGATCCTCGTCGACCGCTTCTGTGCTTTCAACGCTAGCCTCACCGCCGGACGCAAGAAAAGCGCCCTCATCGCAGCCGCCTGGAACAGCGACAGCTGGACCTTCGACGCCCTGGAAGCGCACTACAACACCCTCGTGCGCTATCTCAGCCTGCAGGACCAGGGCACGATCCTCGGCCGCGGCTGCGGCACACCAGCGATGACCCGCGGCTCCCGTTTTATGCAAGAGGCCTACGCGCTGGGCAAAAATTTACAATAATTAATATATCTGGAGGAACATCCCATGAAGAAAAATATCGGCAACACCCTTGCGCTTTATCCAACACCCCTCGTGGTCGTCGGCGCCATGGTCGACGGCAAACCAAACTGGCTTTTGGTCGGCCATCTCGGCATCATCGGCCACGATCACGTGATGGTCAGCCTGGCTGGCGCCCACTACACGAACAAGGGCATCAAGGACACGAAGCTGCTCTCGATCAATATCGTCGACGAAGCGATGCTGGCGCGCGCTGACCACGCAGGCTGTGTGTCTGGGGCGAGGGAAGACAAATCCCAGCTCTTTGATTATGAGATTGGCGCCGCTGGCGCACCGATCATCAAGCAGTCGCCGGTTGTGATGGAATGCCAGGTGGAGGATATCTACGAAACGAAGGGCTTCGAAAGCTTTATCTGCACCATCGCCTACACCTACGCCGACGAAAACGTGCTCACCACCGACGGCAAGATCGACTATCACATTCTGAAGCCGGTGCTCTTTGAAATGCCAACCTATGAATATTTCAAGACAGGCGAAGCGCTCGGTAAGTGCATGACGATCGGCAAGGAACTTTAAGCTGCACATCGCGATAGAAGGGAGGAAGAGGATGTCTCACGTACAACACAAACGCGCGCTCTGCAAACTCGCTGCCATTCTCACGCTGTGCGCGGGACTCTGCACCTCCGCCGGGGAGCCGCCGACGGCGCTCGCTGGATTTTGTCCGGCACCGGCAGCTGCGCAAACGGCGACGGCAAGCGACGCCCTCATCGCAGAAAGCACGGCTTTTGCGCCAATCGAGCTGATACGCCAGAATCCTGCGCTGCCCAATGGCTGCGAGGTGACAAGTCTGGCGATGGTGCTCACCACTGCTGGTTATCCGGCAGGCCATGTAGAACTCTACAACAACCATCTGCCGCAGGAAGACATCACAGAAGAAAACGGCGAGCGCCACAGCGCCTCACCGGAAGACGCCTACATTGGCGATGCAGCAGCGGCGCCAGGCGGCTGGTATTGCTTCGAACAGCCAATCCTGCAGGCTGGGAACAGCTGGATCGCAGAAAATGGCGGCGACGCCCGCATGCAGAATCTCCGTGGCATCGATCACGAATCCCTCCTCGCATACGCGGCTGCGGAGATTCCTGTGATCTGCTGGGTGACGCTGGATTACGCCACGCCGAATTATTTTCTCAATTACACCTGGATGCTGCCCGACGGCAGAGAATACACACCCTATAGCAATCTGCACTGTGTCGTCGTCACCGGCATGGAAAACGGCTTTTTCCGCATCGCCGATCCCCTGAACGGCTGGCAGTTTGTGAAAAAGGACGTGTTCTGGCAGAGCTTTGCCGCAATGGGTCAGCGCGCCGTCGCTGTCGTGCCTTCTGCGGCAGAATGAATAGTACATAACAGAAAGGATGCTCTCTATGAAATACACGAAACTTGGTAATTGTGATCTCACTGTCTCGCGCATCTGTATGGGCTGTATGGGCTTCGGCGATGCTGAAAACGGACAGCACAGCTGGACCGTCGATGAAGCCGCGACGCGCGAGATCGTGAAACACGGGCTCGACTGCGGCATCAATTTTTTTGACACAGCCATCGGCTATCAGAGCGGGACGAGCGAGCGATACCTCGGCCGTGCGCTGCGCGATTTCGCAAAACGCGACGAGGTTGTCGTCGCGACAAAATTTCTCCCACGCACGCCGGAGGAGATCGCGTCCGGCGTAAGCGGTCAGCAGCATATTGAGCAGATGGTGAACACCAGCCTGCGCAATCTCGGCATGGACTACATCGATCTCTACATCTATCACATGTGGGACTACGCGACGCCCCTCTACGAGATCATGGAAGGGCTGAATAATGTTGTCCGCACCGGCAAGGTGCGCTACATCGGCATCTCCAACTGCTACGCCTACCAGCTCGCGCAGGCGAACGCCCTCGCTGAAAAGGAAGGCTTCGCGAAATTTGTCAGCGTGCAGAACCACTACAACCTCATCTTCCGCGAGGAGGAGCGGGAAATGGCCAAGCTTTGCACCGAAGAAAACATTGCCATGACGCCGTACAGCGCCTTGGCCAGCGGACGTCTTTCCAAGCATCCCGGCGAAACGTCGAAGCGTCTCGCAGAGGACAGCTACGCCCGCTTCAAATACGATGCCACTGCTACGCAGGATCAGGTCATCATCGATCGCGTCGCCGAGCTAGCGGAAAAACACGGCGTTTCGATGACAGAGGTCTCCCTGGCCTGGCTGCTCACAAAGGTCACCGCGCCGATCGTCGGCGCCACGAAGATGCACCACGTCGACGGCGCCGCCAAAGCGACGGACCTCACCCTCACCGCCGAGGAGTGCGCCTATCTCGAAGCCCCCTATGTGCCCCACGCCCTCGTCGGCGTCATGGCGCAGAACACCGCCGCAGCCGCAGGAGACGACCACGTTTGGTCGACAGGCAATCAGAAGATCGCAAGGTAGAAATAATAGAACGAGGCAGGAGCCGGCAACGTTTATCGCTGGCTCCTGCCTCATTATGTTCTATTCGTCCTTTAAATACTCCTGTAGCACTTCGGCGTCAATGCCGTCTGCGGCGATGGTTTTTTCGAGCCACAGCTGCAGGGCATCGACGGTCTGCGCGATGTCGTCGAGCTGGCTTTTGATGCGGGCAAAATCCCGCAGCTCATCGTCTGCGATCCTGCCGTCGACGGAGATCTCGACGAGGCGCTCACGCTCCTTGGCGATGTCGTCGAGGAAGGAGAGGACCTCGAGCACGATCTGCGAAAGCGCCTTTGGCTCGACGTCGTTTCCGTAGCGTGCGCCGATGGGGCAGATCTGGGCGCAGTAGTGATAGCTGAGCTCAGGCTTTTTGTAGGCGTCGGCCATGGCGAGCACATCCTCTGGCTGGGGCACGATCTTTTCGCTTTCGATCTTTTCGATGCGGCTTTCTGAGACGAATTCCATCTCCTCGCTGGCGGCTTCGCGGGAAAGGCCGGCGTCCTCGCGCGCGAGCTGGAACATATTTTTATTTTCTTTAACGGATCTTTTTCCCATGATCTCGCTCCTTGTCACTGAGTCTGTCTCTATTGTGCCGTATTCCTGCGATTTTGGCAAGTTATGGGCGCTTATTTTGTTGAATCTGCCCTACAGTTTGCGATTTCGATCGGCTATACTATGAACTGTAACGGAAAAATTTTGAACAAGGATTGGAAGGTTGATCATCATGAAATTGATCGGTAATATTCTCTGGTTTGTGTTCGGCGGCCTGCTGAATGCGCTGGCCTGGCTGATCTCGGGCGCGCTCTGGTGTCTCTCGATCGTGGGGATCCCATACGGGCTGCAGTGCTTCAAATTTGCACGCCTGTCGCTCTGGCCGTTTGGCAAGGAGATCGATTACGGCGGCGGCGCGGTCTCGATGATCGCAAACATCATCTGGGTCGTATTCTTTGGCATCGAAATGGCGCTGGCGAACCTGGCGATCGGTGCGCTCTGGTGCATCACCATCGTGGGGATCCCGTTCGGCATGCAGTTCTTCAAGCTCGCAAAGCTGTCGTTCATGCCATTTGGCGCTGAGATCCGCGAAATTCCTGAATAATTGACAGAAGAAGGAGACGAATGATTATGACTGCAAAAACAAAAAAGATTCTGCTTTTGGCGCTGGTGATCGCTTATGTGGTGTCGCCGGCAGATTTCATGGCAGGCCCGTTTGACGATCTCTTCGTCATGCTCCTGGGCGCGCTGGCCAACAGCAAGCTCCAGAAGGGCGCATGAAAAAATGAGAAAGTAGTAATGTTTAATGAATAATGAAGGAAGGCTAGAGATCGATACGCCGCTTACGCGTCGTATCAACTCTAGCCATCTTATTTTATCTGTAGCTTAGCGCAGGCCTTTGAAAAATATTCGCTTTGGCGTGGTGCGACAAAGCCTTCCAAAATTAATCATTAATCATTGAACGCGAGAGCAGCGATGCGTTCCCGCGAAGCGGCTCATTATTCATTTATCCCAGCATGCGCGGAGAGCTCGCCGTTCGCGTCGAGATCGATGACGATGGTGCCACCTTCATGGACATCGCCGCGCAGGATGAGACGGGCGGAGAGGGTTTCCACATGCTTCTGGATGAAGCGCTTGAGTGGGCGTGCGCCGAATGCCGGGTCGTAGCCTTTGTCGGTGATGAAGGTCTTGGCGGCGTCTGTCAGCGCGATCTTCAGCTGCTGGGCAGCGAGGCGCTTGTTGAGATCGGCGACCTGGAGATCGACAATGTGGCCGATGTTGTCCTTGGTGAGCGGCTTGAAGAGGATGATCTCGTCAAGCCGATTGAGAAATTCCGGACGGAAATGGCTGCGCAATTCGCCCTGAACGAGATTCCGCGCCTGTTCGCTGATCTCGCCGTCGGCGCTGACACCTTCGAGCAAATACTGGCTGCCGAGGTTCG
>ERZ1034897.365-NODE-365-length-23632-cov-62.933028_pt1 | contig 23632 bp, 22 predicted proteins | sample MGYA00520629_ERZ1034897 | MGnify/ENA primary metagenome ERZ1034897 (study PRJEB33766, sample SAMN09781789) | gut metagenome | biome: gut microbiome | host: Homo sapiens | place: Madagascar | study: EMG produced TPA metagenomics assembly of the PRJNA485056 data...
TGCTTTTCTTTTTGTTCGTTATTTTTATTGTCTTGTTTTTTTGCATTTTCTACATTCTTGTTAGCAGTTGTTTCATTTATTTTTTCTTCTACATTATCATTATTTTCTTTTTTTGTTTCTTTTTCCAAATTTTCTGATGTAGTTATTTTTGAATCCTTAGAAACTTCTGTTTTACTTTTACAACCTACTATCCCCATACTACATATAATAACTAATAATATTAATAATATTCTTTTCATTCTACATATCCCCTTTAACTATCTACTTATATTTTTATTAAAATTTAATATTGTGTATTTTCCCCCTCTACAAATTGGAATTTATAGTTTATCCATTATTTCTTTATAATCACTTTTAATTAAAAGTTTATCATTATACTTTGGTTGTTTATTTATATATATCATTAATCTTTCAATTAAAGTTAATTCTTCTTTTGTTATATTAGGAAAACTTTTAAATCTAAATTTCTTAACTTCATTAAACCATTCTCTTTCATAGTGAGCTCCACTACCATGAGCATACATTCTATGATAAAAACTTGTAGATTTACCGTCACCAACCATTCCAACATAAATCACCTCATTATTATCATTGTAAAGGAAGTATATACCTTGTTTAGCATTACTATAATTTTGTTTAATAAAGTTTTTATTGTTACAATGAATTGGTTCTGATTCTATTTTTTTTTTACTCTCTCTGCAAATTCTTCTCTATCCATAATTTAAACTCCTTTATAACTCTAATAAGTTCCACATAAAGAACATCTACACTTGTCCCTATATACATATATCATATCAAAAGTTTATCTATTTTGCATTATATAACCATTATAAATTTATCTAACATAGTTTTATAAAAAAATAACCATGAATAAATACTTTTATTCATGGTTTCATTAAGACCTGTTAAACAATCTAATTATCTATACATTAAATCACTTAATAAATCTCCAATACATTCAAATATATCATCACGATATTTTGATGCCACTTCATTTACTACTAATGTTACTCCTAACCCTATAATTTTAGCTCCTATTTTTAATATATCCATCTTTCTATTCCTCCTATTTTTTATTTATTTTTATTGGTCTTGAATATGTAACTATTCTTCCATCATCTAGCTTAATTTGATATAAACAAAATTTATCTTTTCCTATAATTCTAACTACAGGATATTTACTTATATCTTTAGGTAGATACTTAACTTCATCCTCTAAAATTCTCATATACATTCCTCCTAAAAATATATACTGTCTATATATGAATAATAAACCTTAGTCCCTTGACTTGTAGTAAATGCTACTGCTGGTATTAATTCTAGCAACCTCTCTACATCATCTGTAAGTAATAGTTGATTTATTACATCTTCCTTAGTTCTATTTTCTACCCATAGTCTAACTACTTCATCCTTACAAAAATACTTAGTTACATATTCAGGATTATCAAGTCTATCATCTAAAACCTTCTTTGCTACTTCATATAACTTATTTTTATCAGCATAAAATACATGACTTTGGCAAATTACTACTCCTTCTGTTAAAATACTTTCAGTCAATTCACTTGATTCTTCTAAACCTATATTGTATTCAAAGTCTGTAGAGCTATTTATAAATACATGAACTCTTAAAATATCTCTATCCATATAAAGACCTCCAAATACTAGTTCAGTAAGTATATCCATATTATCTTTTAAGAACTCTATTTCTTCTTTATCTTGAGCCATATCAAATATTTCTTTTATTTCTTTTTCACTTAAATTTTTATATCTTTCCTCTACACTTTTAATTTCATAAGATTTCATTTCTTCAATTATTTCTTTAGTATTTAACATTGTTATTCCTCCAGTTTTATAAAATTTAAAAAGGGATAGAAACTAATCTATCCCTTGATATTACTTTACATAAGTCTGTTTTCTTTAAATGAAAAGTATTCATTACTACCTATAATAATATGATCTATTAACTCTATACCTAATATAACTCCTGCATCTTTTATTCTATTTGTCATAGCTTTATCTTCGTTACTTGGTGCAGAAATACCACTTGGATGATTGTGTGCTAACATAATTTGATTGCTATTTGATAAAATTGCAGTCTTAAATATTTCTCTTGGGTGTACTAATGATGAATTTAAAGTACCTACACTTACTGTACAAATATTAATTGGTTGATTCTTAGTATCTAAGCATACTACTAATAGCTTTTCTCTATCACTATCTTCTAGAAAGCTTTTTAATAGTACATAAGCATCAAATGGAGTTTCTATTTTTCTATTTTCATATTTTGTTGAACCTTCTCTTACCATTTTTATACTAACTATATCTACTCTTTTAGCATATTTATTTTCCATAACTCTTATCTCCTTTTAAATTAAAACAAGCTATGGCATTTAAGCCATAGCCTTTGTTACAACTGGTAATTGATCTATATAATACAAAATATTATTAAAGTTTTTCTTCTCTATAGTTTCTATACTTGTGTAACCAAATTTACCTACAATTTCATATACTTTCTTTCTACTTTTGTTTTTAGCCCTTATATTAAATAGATTAATTTGCTTATCAGAAACTAAATTCTTAGGTCTTTCATGTTTAACTTCTTTCATACTTTCACTTGTATTTTCTTTATTTACTTTCTTATCTAAGTTTTCATTATCATACTTAGTTTTAACATCTGAAACTCTAGTATTTACAATACTCTCATCTATTTCTGGTGGAACACTTAATTCTCTTTCTATTCGCTCCTGTTCTTCATATGGTAATGCCCACACTGGTAATTGTGGAATAAACTCTAAATACTTTTCATCCTTTAATGGGACCCAAATTGGATCTAGTTTGTATAAATATCTTCCTATACCAAATTGCACTGCTGCTCTTTTCATAGCATCTGATAAACCACCTTTAGTTGCTTCCATGTTTGTGTCGTCTGCTCCATCATACTTAGTTAGCCATTCATGTTTATCTTCATCCCAAATAGAAATACCACATAATTGAGAATTTCCTTTCCATTCTTTAAACTCATTCTTCCAACCAAATACTCCAAATACTTCATCTAGTCTGTTTTGTATAGCCTTATTTGTTACATAAGGTAATGCAAGTCCCATTGATTTATCTTTGTTTGTAGCTCCAACTCTCCACTCTATCTCGTCTTCTTTAAAAGGCTTTTGTAACTCTTTCATAACTAAATTTCTATCCATGATATTACCTCCTATATTTTTTGCAAACTAAAAGCACTAGCTCATTAAAGCTAGTGCTTATGTAAGTTTTATATTATAATTTACATCTTCAACTATAGTTATTCCTTCTATAACTTGACCTGTAGATTTATCAATACCTTCTGGAAAGGCCTTCTTAATATCACTTTTCTTAATTGATTTTTCAATATTTATCATATCTATGTACATATTTTCTTCTAAAAATTCTATAATAGCATCTTCATCATAGCTCCATTTTTTAGATTTGCGTTTAGTTACTTTTCCATATGGTGTATCTAATTTGTATTTAGGATTTATTTCTTGTTGCTTTTTATAGAATTCTAAAAGTACTTCTTCATAGTATTTTATCTTTTGATCAAGTTCTCCGTTTACTTCATCTTGCCATACTTTAATCTTTTGTATCTCTTTTTCTGCTATAGCTGTATTTTCTTCTTTTAGCATATTTACATATTTAAGTCTTTTCATTATGCTAGTTGCTATTTCATTATCTGTTACTTCAAGTCCTTGTTCTAAGTTTTCTTCTAATACTTCATTTATTACATCTTGTTCATATAGGTTCATACAAATTCACTCCTTTTAACTTAATATTTTTATAATTAGATTACTTCTTTCATATTATTTAAATTATTATCTATTCCTCTTAATTCAGTTGTTTCTTCTATCCAGTTTAGTATTTCATTGCTTGTGTCTGCTATAACCTTTAAAGATGCTTTTAATTCCTTTAACTCCTTATTCTTACTCCATGATGCTATATATCCAAAGCTATATTCACTTGTATCAAACCCTAAACAATTACATACAACAAAAGCCGTAGATTCAGCTTGAACCTCGGCTTCTTCTCTGGTGTATTTATTTTGTTCTTTATTATGCAACATACTATGAGCTTTTTCATGTATTAAAGTTTTAAACATATGCATAGAATTTAAATCTGCTCTAAGATATATAGCTTTCTCATTTAAATCATAATATCCATAAGCTGTATTGCTATTTAAAGTATCGTCATAGTTAATAGGAACATCACTACTTGCTATAAGACTTTCTATGGCTTTATCTAAACCTTTTGGATTATCCTTTAATTCATTAATTAGTGAAGGGATCTCACCTTCAACCTGACTTATATCAAATACGTTCCCTAATCTAAATGTAAGTCCTTTTACTTCTATTTGTTCTATAACTTTATTGCCATCTCTATCGTATTTTACTTGGTTAAATTCGTCTGTAACAGTTTCTTCCTTAGTATATGAATAAGGTATAGGAACTAATACTTTAATACCCTTAGAACCCTTTTTAACCTTTAATCCCAGTTTATTCCATGTTTTAAAACTAGCTACTCTACTTGCAATGGGATATTGCATTAATATCATAATCACATTATTGAAGCTATAGTTGTGAAATTGACTGAAAAACTTTAGATAGTTTAAATAGTTTTCTGATGTAAATATTTCTTTAACTCCATTTTGTAGGTTTTCAATTATCTGATCCATTTCCTTTTTCTTGTCTTCTTTTGACTTTTTGATATATTTAGCCATTTTTTTAACCACCTTTCAATTATATACTTCATTTAAATAATATATAATTGAAATCTCATACTTTACACTAAAAAAATATAACTAAGAAACATATTAAATTATTTGTAATATGTTTCTTAGTTATATCAATAATAAATACTAGTATTTAGTTTATAAATTATTTTCATGTTCATACCTTTTACATAAATTATAAAAAGTAGCCTTTTTAAGACCTGATTCTTCTATAGCTTCTTTTGATGATATATCTTTTGATTTCCATTTATTATATACTTCTTCAAAATTACTTGGATATTCTGCTATTGGTCTACCTATAGGTCTCCCTGTTTTAATTGAATATTTTTTCCCATTTTTACTCATAGGCATAGCATCTATTCCTTCACGTTGTCTTTTCTTAATCTTTTTATATTCTTGCTCTGCCATATAAGTACTCACATTTAAATGTTTTTTATTGCCCACATCAGAATTTAACTCTGGATTTTCTAAGAATTTTATTTTCACACCTTTTTCTACTAAATTATTATATGCTTTTTCTGTAGATTTTTTATTTCTACCTAATCTATCTATTGAAGGAATAACTAAAGTATCACCCTTTTTTAATAGTACTTTTGATAAGGCATTGTAACCAGTTCTCCTAAAATTAACTCCTGTACATGTATCTGTTATTATATTTCTTTCATCTATCCCATGATCTATAAGAGATTTTATTTGTCTATCAAGATTTTGACCTTTCGTAGAAACTCTAGCATAACCAAATGTTCTATTTTTCATATAAATCCCTCCCAATAAAATTACTTATTATTTTGTTTATGTGTCTACAAAATAATAAGTAATAGTTGGAGGACTTTTATAGACATTAGTAATTTTCATTTGCTATAAAAGATATACAAGGTTATTCATAATTAATCTATAAAAGTCTTATTTAAATATAAAAGTATAGTTTTATAAACATCAATATTTAAATATTTGCATCTATGAAATCATTTATTATAAATATTTCCTTCTCATCTAAATTATATAATTCATACACTTTTTTATTTAATAATTCAACTTTTAATATATACTCTTTAGATTTATAAACTTCTTCACCATATTTATAACATAAATCAATTATATCTTTTGTTATATTTTTAATTTGATTAATATTTCCTATAACTATTGGTATTTCTAATAAAGGTTGTTTATCTATTTGTAATTGCATCCCTTTTCTTTTACCTTTATTATATAACCAATAATATACTATATTGGAATTCAAAATTCCTGTTAAATAGATCATATCTATTCTATTTGTTTTAATAGATAAATATGTTCTTGAAACATAAGTATCTATATCAACATAAGTAAAACATGGTTTCTTAGTCATTCTTAAACATAATATTTTTTCTCCTTTAAAAATATTTTCTTCTCTTGGTCTATTTAAACCATAAGGTTTATTATCTGATGTCATTATTTGAGAAAATCTATCTAAATGTCTTCTTATATTATTATAATTTTGTATTTTCTTGCATGCATTTTTATCCATATAAATAATCCATTTATCATTAATACTTCTTCTTGCATATTCTCCTAATTGTTTTGAAGTATAATAAGGTTTTATTACATCATTTTCTTCATCTGTTAGATTCAACATATTAAGTTCTTCAGAAGTTATTACAAATATTCCTTCACCTTTTTTTAAATTAGGTAATTTTTTCAAATGTTTATTTGTAACAGTTTCCTGCAAAATATCAATTCCATTTCCTATTTCTTTATCAATAAGTTTAAATTCCCCATATTTAATTATTTTTTTTATTACAGTATCTTCTGAATTAGAAAAATCTATTGTATTAGCTTCTCCTGAATATAATTCTCCTTGAGATTTTTCTATTATAGAAACACTAGAGTCTTTGCATTCTAATATGCTAATAAGTTCTTCTTTTTTTACTAATCCTAATTTATTAGTATAAATTAACTTCGCAATATAATTTTTGTTGTTATTTTTACGTAAAAGTGAAATTGCATTATGTTGACCAAGTGCAGATTCAAATACTTTTACTTCATTTAAGTTTATTATTTTTTCAATACAAGTTCTATTTTCTAAATCATTCCTAAGTTTTTTTGCTCCATCTCCTTTAAAAAAATAATTCGTTGTTATAAAGCACACAATTCCATTTAGTTTTGCTAAATCTATTGCTTTATGAAAAAATAAATGAAATAAATCCATCCTTGCCTCATAAAACTTTTTGCCAAATTCAGTTTTTCTTATTTTTCTAAATAACTCCTTATTACCTCTTTCTCCAACATAAGGTGGATTACCTATAACAATATCAAATCCTTCTTTTCTCTTAAATATTTTAGAAAATTCTAATTTCCATAAAAAATACGGTCTTTTATGTAATTGTCGTTGTTTTTTTAATTCTCCAATTTCTTTAAATGAAAGGCCTTTTTCTCTATTTAATTTATATTCAATTAATTCCCATTCCTTATCTTCTATTTCTTTTTTTATATCCTTTTTTATTTTAGTATCTTTCGTATCAAATAACTTACTTTGTAAATTTTGTATATCTTCTAATAATTGATATTCCTGTTCTATACCTATAGTAACCTCATTATTTTCACCTATATTCATAGATATTTGCCTATTTTCTTTTATTTGTTTTCTTGTTGATTTTTCTTTTAAAAGTTCTTCATCAAATAGTTTTATGCCCCTAAACTCATCTATTAATGAATTTCCAACCATTATATTGTAATCTAAATTAGGTAAAGTATTAACTGTCTTTTTATCAGCATCAACAACTAAAGATAACCACAATCTTAATTTTGTTATATCAACAGCACTTGGCTCTATATCGACAGCAAAAATAGACTTTTTCATAGTATTTTTCTTTAACTTGTATATACTTCTATTATCAAACATATCTATTTCATTGGCATTTTTATATATATAATCTGTTATTATACTTCTAGCTTTTACAATTTCGTTTAACATACCTAGTGGAAATGCACCTGAACCTACAGATGGATCTGCAATTGTCACATTTTCTAATGCTTTATCTATTGTTTCAAAATTATCTACTATAACTTTAGGCATCTTATAAGATTCTTTCTTATAAGTATTCATATCTGAATCTTTTATTATTTCCCCATACTTTATAAATATTTCAATATCATCATAAAAAATACCTGTTTCATTTGAAAGATAATTAATTAAACTTTCTTGACACATGTAATGCACTATTTCTCTAGGTGTATAAAAAGCCCCTTTTGATTTTCTTTCTTTTACTTCAAGTAAATTTTCGAATATTTTACCAAGCATTTCAGGGTCGACTGCAACTTCTTTTTCAAGGGGTTCATCTTCATTTATAGTAAAATTGTACATATCAAATAAATCTAATAATCCTTGATTATCTTCATTTGAGAAAAATACATTTGGTATTTGAATACTAGTATTTTTCCAATCATATTTATATATAGGCTCAAAAAGACCTCCATTTAAAAAAGGTATCTTACAATTAAATAATTGATAATACTCTGTATTTCCTCTTTTTCTATTTAAAGCATTATAAAATAGTGGTTCTAAGTATTCATTAAAAAAATTAAAGTTATTATTTTGAGATGTATTAAAAATAGTTCTTATAAACTTTCTTGTTCCTGTTCCCCATTCTTCATCATATTTAGTATTTTTGAAGCTAGAAGCTAATTTTTCTGCATCATCATTAGATAAATTCTTTAATTTTATACTTGACAATACCATAAATTCACCTTTAGAATTATACACTTTATTTATAATACTTCTAATTTCTTCATCTTGTCTTCTATAGATTTCCCTTAATTCTACTTTAGATATTTTCTTTGGAACAATTTTTACACCTAACCAACCTTTTTTCTGCAAAAAATATAAAAATGAAATTTGTCCCATAAGTTTTTTAGCAAATTCTTCTGAAAAATCATTTATTTTAATATCTAATGTTTTAGCTTCTGCAATAAAATTATTATCTTTTTCTAACAATTCTTTTAAATCTAAATACTTTTCTTTATACATTTTAAAGAATTCATCTGTAACTACTTCTACACTAAATACATTTTCAATATCTAGCAAAGTAGCTTTTTGACTATCATTATAATATAACTTTGACAACTGTTCTTGAGCTGTATGATTATTTAATGATGGATCTATTAAATAAGAATATCTTTTTGCTGGAGTCAGTTTTTGATGTATTCCGTCTATATCTACTGTATAATCTAATTTGACAAAAGATATTCTCCATATATCACTTTTTTCCGAATATAAAGCTACTATACTTGCATCAGCATTTAACTCCCCCATATACTTTGCAATAAAATTACGTTGCATAGTCCTAGCATTTTCAGGAGATTCTTTTAATTTTATAATAGATACAACTATTGTATTTTTATCTGTGTCTCTATATATTCCTATATCTTTTACATAATCTATATATTTTTCATATGTCTTACTATCTTCTTCAAAATAAATAGAATTTAATAAATCTTTACTTTCTAAATTCACTAGATTTATTGCAAATTCAGTAAATAATTCTTCACTAAATTTTTGTGTCAAAATATCCTTTATATCAATTATTGATGCACTACTACACATTAATACTTTCCCCCCATTTATACTAAGTCTAGAGATAAAACAACTTCAGTATTATATTCCTCTATATTATCATTGCTGTTATTATTTTCTATATATGAATTAGGTACCATATCCCAAATTGTATTTAATTTTTCTATAGGATTATTAACTTCTTTTATTCTTTTCATTATTTCTTTCAATATATTTTTAGGTATTACTCCATCCTCAAATAAGCTCATAAGCTTATCTATCCTTTGATCTTCAAACTCTGTAAATTTAGAGTATCTGTTTATATCTTTTAAATGTATTAATAATTGCTTATTGTAATTTTTGCCAACCTTTCTAGTTGGAGATATATCTATCTTATCTTGCTGCAAGCTATATATAAGCCCCTCCTTATTTGCTTTAAGATTTTTATAATACAATTTACTTATAGTTGCCTTTTTTTCATTTTCATCACATTCAAAATATCTAATAGCCTCTAAAAATTTGATTTCTCTAGTTTTTTCTTCATCTGTAATAAAAAATCTTTTAACTTTACCTTTTCTAAAGAAAGTTATAGTCCCATCTTCATCTAAATATCTAGCACTTCTAATTTTTCTAGGATATTTTTTTACTTTTGTAAATAATTCTTCATTATGATCCCTTATCTCCCTAATTATATTTAAATATTTAAGCGATGTATCTTCCTCAAAATCCTCGTCTTCTAAAACTTTATCACTATTTAACTTATCATAAAGTGTTTTTCCAAATATTCCATAGGTATCTATATCCTCATTTTCAGATAAATATTTAAAATCTTCACCTAATGTATCATGGAAAGCCTGTATTTTAGATGATATATTTTCTTCTAAGGTCATATTTTCTGATACTTGTGAGCTTGGAAAGAAATTAAAAACATAAATATCATTAAATTTGGTTCCTACACGATTAATTCTTCCGACTCTTTGCATTATTCTTGTTGGATTCCAAGGTAGATCATAATTTACAATTACATTAGCTCTGTGTAAACTTATACCCTCTGCTAAAACATCCGTTGTTACTAAAATTCTATAATCATTCTTTTGATAATTTTTATCTACATCAGGATTAAAGTTATTTTCTATTATTTCTTTTGTTCTGTTCTTTGAATCACCAGTAAATAATATTACATTATTTTTAAATTTTTCATTTATATTCTTGGCTAAATATTCTGCTGTTTCTTTTGATTCACTAAATATTAATATTTTATTTTTATTTAATAATTTATTATTTTCCAAATCATATAAAAATCTTTCTAATTTAGGATCTTGTTCTACAGGCTCCCACATTCTTCTAACCCTTTTTAAATTCGCTAAATCAAACTGTAAATCCTCAATAAATTCCTTATTAAATTCTTCTGATTTAAATTTAGAAGCATATTTTTTTTCCACAATTAAAGCTAATTTATCTTCTTCTCCATTATTTATTAAATCATACACATTATATTTATTGCTAATATACACAGTCCCTGAATTGTACATTTCTATGAAAGCTTCATAAGATTTTATAAATCGATTTAGAGTTTTATTAAAGGCATAAAAACTACTTTCTAATCTTTTTAAAAGTATTCCTTTCATAAAACCACCCATATTTTTTTGACCTACTAATAAAGAGTTATATTTTTTTTCTAATTTTGTTACATAAGTTAATGCTTTATATCTTGAATAAGTCAATGTTTTTATAACATCTAATGTATTATTAAATATATTGTCTAATTTATCATCAAATTCATAAACTATTTTTTTAGGTGTATTTAACTTAGGAAATGTAAGTCCCTGATTTTCTAAATCTTTTTTATAATACTTCATTATTTCTTTACGAGTTCTTCTTACCATAATATGATTTAATATTTTCTCTCTTACTTCAGACGATACCTCTTTTGACATTTCCATGTATTCAGGAGTTCCTAATTCATATTTTTTTAACTTTTGCTTTTGAATACTAAAAAAACCTTCTAAATCTTTTCTGTTTGGTATTATATTTGAGTTATATTTATTCTGAAATAAACCTATTTGATTTTCTATATCACTTAATCTGTTATTTTGAGGTGTTGCAGATATTAATATAACTTTTTTACCATTACAAATTTCATGTAATTTAGTATAACTATCTGTTTCATCATTTCTAAATCTATGTGCCTCATCTATAAATACATAATCATATGAATTTCTATTTAGTTTAAGTATAGAATCTAATTTACCAACAGATTCAACTTTAGCTGATACATCAAAATCCCATAATACACTATTCCAATTTTTTATAAGAACAGGTGGGCATATAACTAGTTTTTTTCCTCTTAATCTTTTTGCTAACATTGCTGCAATATATGTTTTTCCTAAACCAACAACATCAGATAAAAAAACTCCATTATAAGTTTCTAGTATCTTTTCAGCCCTTATAACAGCATGTAGTTGATATTGAAGCTTCATAAATCCTGGTGGTAAACCTAATGCATTAGGATTTAAATTGTCTTGATTTATTTCTTCTTGAAAATATTCATATAAACACTTTATAAAAAGTTCATACGGTGTAATATCTTCTCTAATCCAACTTTTTTCTGCTTTATCAATATATTCATCACTAACTTCTATTGAGTTTTTCCATAGTTCTTCAAATTTTTCTTCTGCAAATCTAACATCTCTAGAATCTTTTAATTCTACATTAAATTCCAGTTGATCCATTAATCCTGATTTTGAGAAGTTACTTGAACCTGTAATGACTTTCCCATAATCCTCTGATTTGCTTAAATCTTTTCTCATTATATAAACTTTTGCATGTATTGGATGATGTGGATATACCCTTATTTCAATTTTTCCTGATTTTATAAATTCAATGAATTTCTTTATTCCTACCTCTACATCTTTACTATCTTCTGATTTTTCAATTTCTTCATTTACTTCCTCCAAATAATACTTTTTAGCTTCAATATTAGGCATAAAATCTATTTGAGTAATATTTTTGGTTTCTTGTATTAACTCTACTGACTTTTTATCTAAATTCAAACCTACCAAAATTCTAGTCTTTTCTACGTTTTCCATAGACTTATACATTTTATAAAATCCACTACTTCTAAAATACCCTACTAAAATATCAAAAAACTGTATATTATTACTTAATATCTTATTAAATCTATCATATAAAGTATTTCCTTCTTCATTTGTGAAGAATGTTAAATCATTATAATTATTCCCCATAATATCCCCCTTGCAGTTTATTAATTACATTTTTTACCACAAATTTTATTATAATAGATTTTTCATTGTATGAAAACATCTAAAAAATTAATAATTTTTAAGTTGGTATTATTCCTTAAAACAAGTACTTTCATTATATAATAATAACTCCTAGGCTCTAAGTCCTAGGAGTTATTATTATATAAATTTGTATGTATTAATATATTTTAAACTATTTAAAATCTCATATTTTTAAATACAGTCCACTTAAATAGATTTTTAACCTAATTTTATCATAATAAAAGTTAAAAGTATTATTCCCAATAAAGAAAATCTTAAAGCCCATTTAAATAAATTATATTTCTTGAAAGTAATTTTAGAATTTTCAAAAATTTCTTCTGCCAAATGTTTCTCTTTTGAATTTAAATCCGATATATTTACATCTAATTGATAATAATTTATATATATATCCTTTAAATATTCATCACTGCTTTTATATTGCATTATATCATTAAAAAATATTAAATTCTTTCCTATATCAGTTTTTTTAACTTTTACCTTAACTTTATTTATTTTAGGTGAAAATGACAAAGCTGAAAGCAATATTCCTAAAAGTATAGACACTATAGATATTACGTTTAAAATTGAATAAATTAATACGCTGTTGCAATATCTAATCTGAAATCTAGCTAAAATTACACCACTTGAAAAAACCAATAAAGCCCCATTTTTTAACTCAGCAAAATTTAACCAGTTATTCACATTTTGAAATATATACTTTAAATCTTCTAATACATCATTTTCTACACTAGATTTTTGCATGTTTCTTTAACCTCTCCTTTATCTACTATTTTTTTTATTTTTTCGAATGCAATTTTCAATGTATGTTTAAAGTCATCTACACATTCGTCATCTTTAAATCCTTCAATATCACTTTCTTCTATCCATTTATAATTTTTGTGTTTTTTGCAATTAATATTTTCATCATTTACGCACTCTGCCAAAAAAATTACTCCTTTATGATAATCTTCAACTTCTTTTTTTATCTCGTATACAAATATAGGAATAGGTTGTTTATCTTTCCTATCTTTTGTGCAAATTGGTTCTATTTCTATATTAAAATCATCTTTATATTCTTTTTTTATAGTATCAATAATATGATTTTTATAATTAGCTTTTGCACATCCAAACTCCCATTTTCCAGGTAGATTAGATCTTTCATTAGATCTTTGTACAACTAATATTTTCATAAGATTATTTTCTTTTTTAAAACAAATTGCAACACAGTGCATCTCTAACAAGGTTATATTTGTATAATTGATTTCTTTTTTAGAAGAACTATTTATTGTATCAAGTATTTTTTGTATTTTAGATTCCAATTTACGATCTACTAAAATTTTTTCTAATGCAAATTTGACATTCTTATACATTTCTTTATTTATATACATATGACCATGCCCCTTAATATTATTAAAATATTCTCTAGACAATTCATCTATTTCTAATTCATCAAATTGAAAACTCTCTTCAAATTTTACATTTTGAAATATTTTTTCATCATGAAACCAAATAATTGGATATAATTTTTGATTCCATACACCTTTAAGCTGTTTAAAAGTTATTAGTTTTAATTTTGATAAATAATCACTTTTATCCTTCAATATACATGCTAACTCAAAACTTAATACCAGTCTTCTACTTCTTGTTTCTTTAGATATTCTAAATCCTGTATCAATATCTTTTCCTAAAAATTCTATAAATCCTGAATTTTTGATTGATGCAAAATCATTTATTTTCAAGCATACATTCTCTATACTAGAATCTGCAGATTCTAAATTATTCCCTACAATAGCTATCCACGAAGCAGCTTTTAATGATAATATATTTTGCATTTTCAAAATTTCAGAATTTATCCCCATATTAATATCATCAAATATAAATCCTTTTGTAATATAATTATTTACCTCACAAAGTATCTCGAATATAAAATCTACATATTTATATATTTTTTCTTTATCTTTTATACGTACAATATATATTGATTCATCCCCCAATATTCTCCATAATTCACATTCTTCAATTTTTGACCTTGTTGATTTATCTATATACTTAAATATTTGATTAATCACAGTAATCCAATTAAATGAATTAATAGTTTTATATAAAGAAGAATTTACTATATCAAATGAAAAAAATAAAATAACATCATTTTTTTTAATTTCTACTTTATTGTCATCATTAATTTTTTTTAATTCATCTTTAAATTGTCCAAATAGTTCATCACTAAGACTTTCTGAACTCTGATTTTTTGTTACACTTTCTACCATGCCAAATACCCCAACCATCTACCTCTGTTCAAAGCTGCTTGTCGAGAAACTCCAAAATATTTAGCTACTTCATTTATATCAACATACTCTTCATTTGAATTTTTATCCAAAATTTCTTTATATTGTTTTTTAGGCATTAATAATGATGCAGCAAACTCATTTGCTTGAAATTCTTCTTCTGAATTTCCATCTCTATAATAATCAATATCTTTTTGCTGTTCCCATAAATTATTATCTATTTTATATCCCATGTGCAAAAATAAATGCCCTAATTCATGTGCTATAGTAAATTTTTTTCTTTCTTCATGTTGATCTTCTGGTATAAAAATTTTGAATTGTGTATTATCATCCTTACTATATTTTCTAGTTATCCTTCCATCATAAACTCCACTTTTAGAATTATCTTCTATTACTTTGCCTCCAATTTCTTCTACAATTTGTGACATATCAGTGATAGGAATTTCTATATTATAAACTTTTAAAACAGTCTCTGAGAGTTTATTTATTATACATCTTGTATTATAATCCATATACATACCCCCTACCTTATAATAATTATAGATATTTTTAAAATCCATTTCAATAAATTTCTTATTTTCTATGATATTTCAATATAAAATTACTCATATTAATATTTTGTTAATTCAAAATTATAAAATCTTAAATACACCTTTATTATAAATATATATTTTTTTTTAAATTTAGCACACAATTAGCACACAATTAGAATAAAAAAATTTAATTCATTAAATAACCAAATAAAAAATATAACTCCCAAAACAAGTAATATCAACCATTACAAAACCCTATAAACTATTCTAAAATATGTAATTTAAAATCCCGTCATCGGCACCATTTTTTTACATATGATTACTAAACGCGTTGAAAAGACTAGGCTTTATTGCCTAGTCTTTTCTTTTTTTGTTGAGTTAGCACACAATTAGCACACAACTAACAAAAAGCACACATTTTTTATAAAAATAAGCTATCTATTTTATCTACTGCCTCTATTTTATGTTCATCCATAACATGCACATATATGTTCATTGTTGTTTCTATATCTGAATGTCCCATTAACTTTTGAACCGTCTTTGGTGCTACACCAGCTTCAAATAATCTTGTGGCATATGTATGTCTAAGTGCATGAAATTTAATAGGAGTAATTCCAAGTTTAGATAATGTACTTTTTAAATGTCTACCTGGCTTATTTCTATTAATAGAATTTCCCATTGGATCGCAAAATATATAATTATGATTATTGTAATCTGCTCCCATTCTTAAAATATGCTTATTTTGTTGCTTTTTATAAGCTTTTAATTTAGCCACAATAGTTTTAGGTATATTATTAGTTCTATATGAATTTTCTGTTTTAGGAGTTTGTTCTACAACTTCATATCTAACTAATTTATCTTTTTCATAAACGGGTATTCTTTGTAAACTTCTTTTTACTGTTAATTGATTATTTTCAAAATCTATATCTTCCCATTTTAATCCCAATAATTCCCCTAGTCTTAATCCTGTTCCTAAAGCAACAACAAATAGCATTTCTAAATCATCACCTTTTATAGCTTTTAAAAATCTACTTTGTTCTTCTTTTGATAGTGGTGTTATTTCACCTCTTTTTTCTATCTTTGGTAAAGTAACTAATTTACACCAATTTTTTTGTATATAACCTTGTCTTTCAGCTTCTCCTAAGCATGTCTTTAAATTTGTATTAATTTGCTTTATAGTATTTGGAGTTATATTATTTTCTGATAGATGTGTGTAGTATCTTTGAAGATGTGTTGTTCTTAAATCACATAGCTTAATATTTCCTAAAGTTGTATCTTTTATATATTTTTTATAAACACCATGATATCTATCAAAGCTTTTAGGTTTTAAATCATTTTTTCTATAGTCAAATAACCAAGTATAAAACCATTCAGATATAGTAATCTTCTCCTCATTAGAAACCCCCATTACCATTTTTCTTTTATACTCTTCTAAAGCCCTCTTTACATCCTTTTGTGTTTTACCTGTAAATTGTTTTCTTATGACTTTTCCATTTTCATCATATCCTATAGTAATCGAAGCCCTCCAACCAATTTGAATTCCTTTTCTAATATTTTTAACTATGCTGCCTTCTCCATTTGCCCTTTTATTTTTAGCCATATTACTTCATCCTCCTAATTAAAACAGGAGGCTTATTATATACTAAACCTCCTACTAATATTCCTAAATCTTTTCCTTTAACTTACTAAATCTTCCCCTTGATGTTTTTTAAACCACTCAGGTAATTCATTTTTAAATATTAAAATCTTTTTCCCAATATTTATTTTAGGAAAATCCTTTGATCTTACTATTATATACGCAGAATTCAAACCTATATTGTAAAGATCTGCAAATTCTTTAACTGTTATGGTATTATTTTTCATATATTTTTATCCCCCTTATAACTTCATTTTTGTTATAATATATAATTAAAAATCTATGATTTACATTCTTACTATAACTATTTACCTTTCATCTAAAAACCAATTTTATCTACTTGATCTAAACTAATTATAGTTATTCCTTCTATATCATCAATTTTACCTTTCTTCTCTTTAATATATTTTTTATCGCACAAATCAGAGAAATTATTTGTCTTTTCATTCTCATTTAATTCTTTTTTCATTTTTTCCTTTTCTTTTCTACTAAATATAAATTCCCTAGCTTCTTCTATATCATTGAACTCTTTATCTATATCTGCAACACGTAACCATAAACCTGTATTTTCTTTAAAATAATTATTCACTTCTTGAAACGTAGAAAATTTTTTATGTTTTGCATTTGGATATCGATTAACTAAACTTTTTACTTTGTCCCAATCTCTAAATATTCCTATACTTTTTCCTCTAACTACTGCATATAATGGTTTCTTATTCATTATTTTTTCCCCCTTATTCACTTTTAATATTTTTCATAAATTTACGTATATCTGGAATTTCATTATAATTTTTTTTATCTTCCTCTAATTCATCACTCTCTATTACTTCTTGTTTTACTATTTGATTTTTATTTTCTAAATTATTACACTGATTATAACCTTTCAAATAATCTTCAACTCCATTTAAATTAAATATATTACTAATTTCATTTAAAAAATTTTTCCCATTATATTTAAATACTTCTGAAATACCAACATATTCGCCTATTATAATATCCACTCCTTTATTTAAAACTTTTAAAAGTTCACATAATATATTAATGTCTTTTAATATCAATATACTCGGTATAAAAATTAAATCGTTATATTTTACATTATTTATAAGTAGAGATATTATGCTTTTATATTCACCACTCTCAACCAAAATCTTATTTTTATCAATTCCATCTTTAATTAATTTATCTATATCCTTTTTATTGCTTGTACTATATTCATTATCTATATATACATAAATATTTTTTTTCATATATACACTTGCTTTTAAATAATCTACTTTTAAGTGTATTTCCTTTTCATCTATTTTAACTTTTCCTATTTTTTTTAACTTAGAAATAAATTCATTTAATATTTTTTCATTATATGAATGTATTTCTTTTAATCTATCTATATCATCATTAAAAATGATTTTTACTCTATTCCAATGTTTGTGTATTTTTACTTCATATTCTTCTTTAAAATATATTTTTTTCAATTCATTATTAATTCCATTCCAATACCATTCCGTTTGTTCGAAAAATAACTCTAAGTCTGTAAGTTGAATATATTCATTTATAATTTCATGATTAAATTCACACAATTCTTGTATAAACTCATCAATTGTATCTGGATTATATTTCATTTTCATCCCCCTATATTTCATTTCTATATTTATTTATTGTATTTTGATCTATATGAGTGTAAGTGTCTATTGTAATTGATGTCGAAGTTGAATGACCAACTATATATTTAACAATATTTACTGGTATATTTTTATCTACAATACATTTAGTTATAAATATATGTCTTAAAGAATGAAAGTGTATATCTTCATTTAAATTACATTCTTTTTTTAACTTTCTAAAATAATAATCTAATTTATTTGGTGAAATAAATTCTTTTGGATTTTTATTTGGAATTAAAAAACATTGTTTTAACTCTTTATCATTTAGTCCAAATTTCTTTTTATATTCTTCTAAGTAATCTTCTAGAAGCTTTTTTAGCTCATTATTTATTGGTATTAATCTTTTTGAAAATTTTGTTTTTGTATCACCAATTTTGTATGATATTTTATCTTTATCTTTTTCATTTTTATATCGTGTTACTGTAGATTTAATATTTATACAAGGGTTTTCGGATTTCAAATCAATATCACCTAATTTAAGGCTTATAATTTCTCCCTTTCTTATTCCAGTTTTTAAACATATTATTACTCCAATACCCATCATTAAATTATTATTTTTACAATAATCACATACGCGATCTATTTCTAAATCTGTAAGAATCATATCATTTTTATTTTTAGTTTTATTTTTCCTTGTTATTTTAAATAATCTTGTATAATTAGTTTCTATAGTTCCATCCATTACAGCTAAATCTAATATCTGCTTTAATAGTGAATAAATATTTTTAGCTCCTTGATTTGAAAATTCCTTTGTAATTTTTTCCTTGAAAATTTCTACATCCTCAACACTTATATCACTTACCCTTTTCTTCCAAAAATATGGTACTAAAACTTTATCAATATAATATTCGTAATTCATTAATGTTGATGTTGATAAAATTTTTTTCTTATCATCTAGAAATACTTTTGTATAATCTAAAAATGTTTGTTCCATAATCGTTCCCCCTTATTCACTTAATCATATTATTTTTGGAACGCCTTAAAAACTTTGAAAATACTATAGTCTAGTCTTTTATGTTCCATGTTCCATAAATTCATCCTATTAATCTGATACCGATAAATCCATATTGATTTTTATTATCTTTTCTAAATCTACTTTTTTTAACCCCTTTATCTACTAATAATTCTTCTAATATTTTAGTAAATTTAATCCTTGTTAAATCACTTTTTAATTTTTCATCAAATATATATTTTAGATATGAATTATATAAATCATCTATATACTCTCTATAATTATTACTAGTTCCAAACTCACATTTACTATTTATAAACATATTAACCTTATCTAAATCTGAAATTGTGTCAAAATAACTTTCGATAAATCTTAACGATTCCTCAGGTTGTGGAAAAACAAAATTATTATCCATAACCCTTTTCTTAAAAGTAGTAATTGCCATAGTAAAAATAAAATCCATCTCTAATAATAAATTATCTTCTAATTCTAGATTTCTATCTTCTTTAGAAATAGTATTATTAAACTTCAAAATAACAAATCTATCCTTAAAAGCATTACCTTCGTCGTTATCATTTTTTAATTCAGGTACATGATTTCCTATTTGTATCATTTTACAAGTAGGTCTAAAGTTAATTCCTTCTTTATTTTTTTGATCTGCAAACATTCTATCGCAGCTTATTATAGCCTTTAATGTTCCTGTATCTTTTATTGGCGCTGTATTTGTTTCTGTACTTATATTAATCCTACTATTTTTTAGTTCATTCAAACCAAACTGTTTACTTATATTACTTAGTGTTAAACCTGTTATATACTCCTCTCCTATCAATTCAGTTAAAAATGTAGCAATAACAGATTTTCCAGTTGCTGTAGAACCTATTAAAAAAAACATCGCTCTAGCTTCTTTAAAATCAGTTAAAACATATCCTAGAATAGATAAGAATAAATCTACTTTATCAATATCATTCTCCAGTGATGTTTCCAAAAACTTAATAAAGTTTTCTTGTTTAGCTTCATCAATTTCATCTTTTGATAAATAACTAGCATTAATTTGATAAGTGAAAATATATTTTTCTATTTTATCTGAATACTTAGGCAAAAGTTGTAAATTTTCAAGATCTAATACTCCATTTTTAACATTTAATAAATGCTTAGGGTTTATATTTTTTTCATCTAATTTAAAATCTTCATCCATATATAATTTATCTATTACTGAAATTATCATTTTAGGTACTATTTTATCTCTAACTTCAACATTAATCATATTATTTACAGTATTTTTTTCTTTTTCTTTAGGTATTAACTTGTAAAATTGTTCCTTTTCATTTTTCAAATACAAGCTACCTTTATAAACAGCTAACATGTTTTTCTCCTTAATATGCTTATAAATATATTGAAAACTAGTTTTATTCATTTTTTAACCTCCTTTTGAAAATCCATTTAATTTATTATCAAATAATGTTAAAATCTTTTTATATAAAAACTATATTATAATTTATTACTTTTAGAATTATCGTTAATTTTCCCCACAAAACTAACGAACCCTTCATTTGAGTCATACCAATACTTTGGGATTTTTAAGTCATAAAAAAAGTTGCAACTTTCTTGACTTAAAAAGTTGCAACTTTTTTACTAAATAATAAACTTTTTTTATACTTAAAAAATTTAATTTATTATTAAATCCTATTTATAGTAGAATTCATATTATAATTATTTTTATCTAAAGTTCTAATATATTCTTCTAAATTAACCCTATTTTTTTTCATATAATCTCTATCTATATATAAAACATTTATTATCATTTTACCTAACATATTATATACAGAGTTTTTTAAATCATTTATATTTGATAATTTCCTAGTCAATTCATATCTTCGTTCCTCTAATTCTTCTTTATTACTTGTATATATATCTCTTAATTGTGTTCTTTTTTCTATATTCTTTATATTTTTTATTTGTGATAATTCTTTTTTTTCTTTTTCTATCTTTTTATTAATACTTCTAATCTGTTTAATTGTTTTATCTCTACGTTTTTGCCTTTTACTTATGTCATTGTACTTTTCTCTTAATATATTAAGTACATCTTCATTATATTCTTTAATATTATCTATATAAGAATATACTTTTTTGTCTAAATACTCTATGAAGTCTCTTTTATTATCTTCCTCTATGTAATATACATTTTTCCATTTTAAATAATTATCCATATTAATTTTTTCTAATTGTTCCAATTCATATCCACTATATTCAATCAAACTATATTTTTCAAGTTTTAATATAACTTCATATTCTAAAAAATCAATAAAATCATTCCACACATTAACCAAACTCTCTCTTTCTAACTTAGAAATAGATTTACTATAATCAAAATCATATCCAAATTTAGAAACATAATCTTTAATTAATTTATTTTCATTTAAGATACTATCCTGCCAATATTTATTATATTCTTCTAAAAAAATATCTTCATGTTCATATTTATCAAAACTAAATATTACCTTTAAAATGTCTTCTTTCTTTTCTTCATAAATTCCTTTAATTACATTTTTACAACTTATATCATTAATGAAATATTTATTTTGCTCTGAAAATTGTTTTATTTTCTGATCTCTATTACAAATATTTTTGTATTCTTCTAATAATTCCTTACTATATTCATTATAATCTACATCTAAAACTTCAGTTTCAAAAAACACTTGTATACTATTTTCATTTGGAAATTTCTTAGATATTTTGTTCAATTTATCTTGTATTTTAATCAAGGGAATTTCTTTTTCTTCTAGATAATCTAATAATTCTATATTTCTTTTTATACTATTTAAAAAGCTTTTTCTAAATACAACTTCTAACATATAATTTTGTATATTACTTTCTCTTTTTTGTTTTTTATAATATGAAGAATGTATTCCTTTTAAATTTTCATCTTTTATCTTTTCTGAATTAGCATAGTCATATAATAACTTATCTATATAGGTAATCAGTTTTTTGATTTTAGTTACACCTGAATCTATGTCTTGGTTTTCTACAAAGATACTCAAAAATAAATTTATTCTATCAGAAAGTATTTCTAATAATTGATTGATTTCTAAATTCTTTTCATATATTTTTTCTCTCTTTATTTCATTTTGTAGTGATATAGGAAGATCATCTATTAATTCAAAAACTTTATTATTATATTCTATAAAATCTTTCATATTCATATTTTCTTGCTCTTTATTTTTAAGTTTATTATTTTTAATGCTAATATATCTTGTGATAATTTAGGAATCTCATATTTATTATTATCATGTTCTTTATTTATTATAAAGTCGAAATCCAATCCATATTGTTCAAATACTTTCCTTATATCTTTCGTTTTATTATTTTTAGGTATATCATTTTTTTTACCAAACTCTTCTAAAGACATAACTAATATATCCTTATAATTAACTGCTTTATTTTTATATTTTATAACTCCTTTGTCACTATAATAGTCTTTGTACATCTTTTTCATAATATCACTCCATCATAAATATATTTGCTAATATAATTATAGTATCTATATTTTCTTATAAATAAAAAAAAGATTAAAAACCTTAAAAGTTTTTAATCTTTTTTTATTATATTTAAATTCTTATAATTTAATTAACATAATTTTATAAAATTATTGTGCATTAATACCATGTTGATATAACACTTCTGCATCATATGAAATTATCATACCAACTCTTTCACAGCCCATTCTATTTATTACTGATTTACTTAGATAATAATAATCTGTATCTATCATATCACTTGTAAGTTCTCCACATCTTATTGATTCTGCAGTATCATAACTGCAATTATCGAACCATAACTCTATCATATCATCATATTTTTCTATTCTAACATCTCCATACTCTTGAGAATACAAAGAATTTATATCTTTCTTTAATGATGAATAATTTTCTTTTTTCTTAGTTCGTTTTACTTTAGTTTTCTCTTTAATTACTTGCTTTTCTTTTTGTTCTTTATT
>ERZ1034897.367-NODE-367-length-23579-cov-37.016919_pt1 | contig 23579 bp, 46 predicted proteins | sample MGYA00520629_ERZ1034897 | MGnify/ENA primary metagenome ERZ1034897 (study PRJEB33766, sample SAMN09781789) | gut metagenome | biome: gut microbiome | host: Homo sapiens | place: Madagascar | study: EMG produced TPA metagenomics assembly of the PRJNA485056 data...
AAGCATTTCTTTTATTAAATCAATATCTTTACTTGTCATTTGTTTCTCCTTTTATAATTCAACATTTTCAATCAATGCTCTTTTTTCGAGGATTGATAAATATAATCCCATGTACCTTTTCTGCTCCCTTAGTAATTCAAGTGGGCAATCATGCTTAGTTACTTCTTTCCCAAGCATTTCTTCAACTTCAATTTTGTTGCAGAAATTCTTCAATTTCTCATATCTGATTTTTACTTGGTGATATTCTGCAATGAATCTTTCTTTGTAATCTTCAGAGTTCATTAACTCTACTGTTTCTTTTAATTCCATGTTGTTTTTCTCCTTTTTTTCTTTGATTTTTCTAATCTCAATGAATGCTTTCTATGCTCCAAATAATTGTGCTCTAAGCCTATTAAATTCATCTTGTACTTCTTTATCTGTCTTTGTGTTTTGCTCTGCATAAAACTTTGAATCAAGTGTGATAGGCTTATCTTTATTTCTTTTCATCCATTCATCATGTACCCATTTCTGAATCACGAGTGAATGATTTTTATATTTTTTCCCACTCGTTTCAATATACTCATCCAATATCTTTATATGCTCATCTAATGAATCACCATATAAATCTAATAAGTGTGTGTGTTCTTTATCTGTTAAAAGAACGTGTTGGAATTCTCCGTATTTGTGTTTACTTTGTTTATTAGTATTTTTGTTATTAGTATTTGGTTTATTAGTATATTTATAAGTACCTACATTTTGTAAACCTACATCTTGTAGTCCTACATTATGTAGACCTACATTTTGTATATCTTGCTCAAGAGGTACGTTTTGTAGGTCTTGAGGTGTTTCACTGAAAATGTATTGATATTCAATTTTACTTCTTCCGTCTTTATTTGGATAAAGCTTTTCTATTCTTAAATATCCATTTTCTTTTAATTCAGATAGTGCTCCATTTACTGCTCTTTCACCATCTTTTACAATCCCAACTAATCCATTTACTGTATAATGCCAATCATCCGGTAAACTAAGGACAACACTTAACAAGCCTATTGCTTTAAGTGATAAGCGTTTATCTTTTAAATGTGTATTGCTCATCACTGTATAGTTTCTGTTCTTAATAACTCTAATTACTGCTATTCTAATCACCTCCACCTAGAATTTCTACTTCTATCCTTGGGTTTTGTTTATCTGTAAATACTGAATGATTCACTTGATTAATGTATTTCCTTGAATCATCCTCTAAAATTCCTGTTCTAACTAATGAATCTTGAATGAATTTAGTGGCGAATGTTATGTTGTCAATATCTTTTCTGTCATTCGGTTCATACCATGTGATATTTAACTGAACAGGATATTTCTTGATTTCATAAATTTCACCGAAATTCACTGCCTGTAAGATGTAAGCCATAATTAAGCGCTCATTCTTTTTCTTCATCTCTGCGCCTTTATACCTATTAGCTCTACAAGCGTTGATATATTCATTTAGTCCGTCTAATCGTCCTTTAATTGTAAATTTTATTTTCTTCCACCTTGATTCCTTTATCTAAATAATATTGAGTACTGATTCCTAATTGTTCGGCATAATCTAATATGCAATCAATTAACACTCCCATTTGCTTTGTGTCCATTTGCGATGAGCCTAGGAACAATCTACAATTCACAAATTCATTTCCATTGTCTCTTATCTCAGTACCTAATATTTGAACGGCTCTAACTCCATGAGCTTGAGCCAACGAATCAACGCCATCTTTCAAAACTGAAACATATGTATATAAAGCTTTTGACATTCTCAAGAACTCGCAGTACATATCCCATGTATCGTTATAACTTGCGTTTTCGTTCTCACATATATCTTTTATAAGCTTCCACATAAGCCGATTCTGTTCATTTGTACGTAAATGTTTAACCGAATCTATAATCACGCTATATGCCCCTTTTTCGAGTGTCTGAGCGTATGATTCGTATATTGGCTCAGTTAATTCAAATGTTATTTCTAGGTTTCCATCTTCATTTCTTGATTTTCGGATGAAATTACCTATCAACTTCGTTTTCAAAATGGACTGTGCTCCATTTCTTCAAATTTCTGAAGTCTGAACAATTCCTTTTGCTCTTCTGTAATTCCTAGCTCTTTCATCCTGTTAACATCCGTCCATGAATCTTGATATGGATTGAAGTTTTCATCCATAATATAGTTTTCAAGCGCTTCAATTCTTTTAGCTTGAGAATAATAAATTTCTCTAGGATATGATTCTTGATTTTTGATAACATTGTATGAATACATATTTACCTACTATAGATAATTCTTGTGGAATATATCCATAAACTCCTTTCTTGTGTGTGTTGTCTCAAATGCCTGTTGGCATTCCTTTTTAAGTTTCATGTCTAATTTGTGATTGAAATGTACTCCTTCACTGCTCATGTTGTGATGTCTAGCACATAATCTTACATAACACCCATGTTCAATTGATTTCTTTCTATTAGCAGTGCCGAAATATATTTCATGTGTATGTAAATTTAAAGTTGAACCACATACATAGCATTTAGACATATCACTTTGAAGTATTGACTTATCTCTTTTTATTCCTATGCCCTCGCAATCTTTTCTTTATAGCCTTTAATCAACACTCCATAAGCTTTAATAGTTGACTGCAACTGAGGTTCGTTTAATTTCTGTAAATCTTGTGATTCACAATTTGAATGTTTAAGAATCCAACTTGCGTATTGTTCTCTAAAGTCAATTCCTAATTCATTCATTTCAGTTTGAAGTGAAATAAATTTCTTAACAGTTTCTTCTTTTGGTTCTAATTCTTTTTTCTTATCTTCCTCCGGTAAATCTTCACCTGCATAAATGTATAAACCTAAACCATGACGAGCGATTGCTTTTGTTAAGCTTCTTTGAATCGCTTTATTTACATCAAATGAAGTTAATTTATCAAGTGTGATTGATTTATTCTTGTAATCCATAACTGGTAATTCTTCAATGTGTTCTAATTCATTAATGATTACACTTGTTTTAACCCATGCGGTTCTTCCGTCCGTAAAGTAATTAATAGGACCATATTCAGATTCACGTTCGTAAATCTTATATTGAGCATTTGGATATTTCTTTTTAACTTCTCCCCATGCCCAAGCCCAACTCAAATAACTTAAATTGTTCTTTTTTTCTACCTTGTCATTCACGTTGATTTCGTTCAGTGTTTGAAATACTGATTTCTTTTCTTCCATCTTCCGTTTCTCCTTTTAATCTGCTATAATGTATGTGTTCTTATTTTAAGAACGTCATTTCTTGTGTGTGCGTACTTTTTGTCGGGTGCGCACCTCTTTTTTATAGAAATAACATTGCATACGACTTACCCAAACATGCTATTGAAATAAGTAGAATCACGATTGTTGTAATTAGAATTACATTTACGCAATTTGTGATTCTTTTTTGATACCTTTTTTCTCTTATAAGTTCTTTTTCTTCCTTGCTTAAATGTATTCGTTTTGGATTAAATGGATAAATGCTCAACTCCATTTCATCTTCATGTATTGTGTTCATTCTAATGTCTTGCATATCTTTATCTCCTAAAGCTTTTTTTAAATTCCGGACAACATTTTAAGAATGTTTCTGTTGGAATAACATTTTGTGATACATTCTTATAAATAAACGTGTCTTTCCAATCAATTCCATTGTCTTTTTTGTATTGCTCACGAACCGATTTCATAACTTTGTGAGCGTAATTCCTTTGAGTTTGCTCTTGAAAAACATCCCAATCAAACAATGAAACTAAATCATCTTTATTAAGTAACGCTTTGTAATTAATAATCACACGCATACACCTCCATTCTAGATTCACAAGTATTAATTTCATTTACTTCCTGTAAATCCCTTACGTTCAATTGATTAGCAATTTCTTTTGCTTCTTCACTGTCGTGTGCTTCAACCTCGAACGTAACATTTGCAGTTACGTCGAAGGTTACGAAATATGTTCTAGTCATTTCATTCACCTCTTTTCTTCTTTTTTGGATTCGTTAAGGATACAAGCGATATACCCTTTATCGAATTCAGGTAGCTCATAGCCTTTCTTTTCAAGTAAGCCTAGAGCTTCGAAAATTCTCTTATCTAGTATTGTTTCACCTCCATGACCTGTCATCATCAGTGCTAGTAGGTCATCTCTAGCAGATAAGCCTTTCGGCTTATTTCGACTAATTCATTAATCGTTCTGCATTTTGATTGATTCGCTCAACTTGATTCAAATTGAATAAGTAAGCTTTTGTTAAGAAGAAATTGTTTTCAACTTTTTCTTCACCATCATCATCTTTGTACTTCTTTTGTTTTGGCTTCCAAAGTTTTGTGCATGCGATTGCGTGCTCACCTTTTTTTACTTTGAATCCCATTTCTTTCCATTTTTGGAAAGTGTGGAGAGGTTCAAATTCTCCCATTCCTAGTACCTTTTTCATTTTGGATAATTTCTTCGTTTGTCATTTCTTGTGCCCTCCTTATTAATCCAAGTTTGCTCTTAAAAGACTTAATGTCTTTTTTGATTCATTAATAATTGTTTTTAATCTGTTTAATTCAAAGCTATAATATTGAAGCGTTTCAAATTTATTCTCATTAACATCTAGAATTAAATCTTTCTTTAATGCTTCGATGTCGTTTTCTGCAAGCTTAATCTTTGTTTCTAACACCCAAATATAATTGTCTATGCCTTTTTCTTTTGGTTGTGTTGAGTAATCAATTTTGTTCATTTTCTTCATCCTCCCATTTTAAGATTCCTTCTAATTCATATTTGTATGTTTTATGAATCAACAATTCCTTTTCAAGTTGTTCAATTCTTTCGCAACTTCGCTTTACGCAATTTAAATTTTCTCTTTGCGATTCATTAACTAACCATTCTTTTTCTTGTTCTAGCGAGCGCTCTTTACTTTCGATTTGCCAATTTATTCTTGCTAGCAACTTTTCAATTTCTTTTCTCATTATTTGTTACCTCCCATTCTTTTTAGAATTTCGTAACGCAATTGAACTTTTTCATTTAATAAGTATTTTCTGTATCCTTCATCTTCAATATCGCTTTCAAGCTTTTCGCATGTCCAAGTGTATTCAAATAATAATTGTGAGTTTTCTTCAAATCCTTCTAATTGTTTTGTTGCGTTCATTATTTCTTGTAATTTAGTCATTTCTTGTCCCTCCATGTTTTGTAATGTTTTGTAATGTTTTGTAATGTTTTGTAACTTACATACACATTATAGTAAATTAGCTCTACTTTGTAAAGCGTTTTTTGTAACTTTGATATACATTTTTTATTTTCACGTGATATCATGTATATGAAGGATGTTTTGTACTTTGACAATCGGAGAAAGAATATATGCGATTAGGTCTAACTTGAACCTAAGCATGGAGAAATTCGGAAAGAAGATTGGTATAACTCGAAGCAGTGTTAACCACCTTGAAAAAGGTGTAAACAATCCTAGTGACCAAACAATCAAATTAATCTGTAAAGAATATAATGTTGATTACTTTTGGCTAACTGAGGGTAAAGGCAATATGTTTCTAGAATTGCCGGATAACACTATTGACGAACTCATAGAAGAATACCAAATCAACCCAAACCAAAAGCCACTTATAAAGGCTTACTTAAAATCGAGCGAAGAAACAAAAGAAAGGTTATTAGATTTCATTTATGGAATCATTAAGGAATTAGACAATGCGGAACAAAACTAAAACACCACCTATTCAAATAGGTGGAAGTAAGAAGAAAAAGATATTATTATGGTGTGCAATTATTATTGTCATTTTTTATGCAATCATTGCTATTGCTCCTAGTGAACCACAAAAAAAGCTTACATACACTGAAGAAATAGCAGAAAATTGGGATGTATCGGAAAAAGAAGTAAAATCTATCGTATCCGTTGCGAAAGAACTAGGAATCAAAAAATCAAAACTTCATATCACGTATTTAGATGATGATTCTTGCACAATTAAATATATAGATACTGATATTACCTTTAATATTAAAGATGATACTGTAAGCACTGTTAAAAAGGATAAAACAGTATTCTATGAAAATGGTTCAGTTACTAGAATGCCTAGAACCGTTATTATGACACAAGCAGAAAAAGAAGCTTTATATGATTGGGTAAAAATAGCAATCACATTGCATACAAATTTCAAAATAGATAAATTAGATAAAATTTCAAATTTTGATTGGATTAAACAAGATAATTCATATGCAGTAAAAGGATATGTATATGTCGACGATAAGAAACCGGGCTTTGTCATCACTTGTGATTGGACAGGGAACACTGATGATGTACCAACATTTAAAGAAATTCAATGGTTTCCAAACTAAAAAAGAGCGAAATTAATCGCTCTTTTCATCTGTGGAATTTATCCAAATCCGTTGAGTATACTCATATACCTTTGCCACTTCTTTTTCTTCTAATTCTTCTAACATTCTATTAATTAATACATACATTTCATACTTCGTCATGTGGCTTCCCCCTTTCCTTAGAATTAATAACTCTAACGTTATTACTTATCTAACTATTTTTCAAGGGTAATTTTTAGTGCCACTATTTGTTTTTCTCCATAAATTTGACAATGCCTTTGTCTGCTTGTGGTAGCCAATGAGCGTATACTGAAAGCACTGTATCAAGGTTATCACCTAATCTTTTTGCAATATCGTATACAGAGAAATTCACTGTTCCATCTGTAACCATATTGTTAATCATGTAAGAAGCGCAGGAGTGCCTTAAATCGTGTATTCTTATAATAGGTATCTGCTCATTTTGTTGTAGCTTGATATTCGTTCTCTTAATCGTTTCATTCATTTCTCTTCTAACCGTACTACGATAAAAAGGTATTGTCATGCCGAATATATAGTCATTCTCATTTGCGTGCATATTCTCTTTAAATATCTTGTATTCATCAGATAGAAACTTCGGCATAGTAATTAATCTATAACTATTATTTGTTTTTGGTGTTGTTGTTTTTCTCAATGTTTCTGCCCATGTCTTTTGTATATTAATAGTATTATTTACTAAATCAATATCTTTCCACTGTAAAGCTAATGTTTCGCCTATTCTCATGCCCATATAGAATTGATTCATAAATAATAAATGATATACCGGTTTATCTTCATTTGCTATAAACTTGTTGAATTGCTCAACTGTCCAATACATCATGTCTTTCTTTTTTTCGTTTGGATTTTTCTTCAAATCAATCTTATTACATGGATTCACTTGAATATATCCTTGTCTTACTGCATAGTTCAATACTGCTCTAAATTTTGTATAATAGTTAAGCACTGAATCAAATGCCATTGACTGCATTAATTTATTAATAGCTTTTTCAATATTATTTGATGTAAGCTTTTTTATTTCACATTCACCTAGCTCATCTTCCCAATATTTCAGAATTGCTCTTTGTGTAAAGTATGTACTTTCCTTAATTCTTTTTTCACTGTATACTTGATATTGATAAGATAGTTCTTTAAATGTGATGGTTGCGTTTGGTTCTTTTAAATTCTCTTTGAATAGAATCTCGGCTTTTATAGCGTCCTTCTTTTTTTCAAAGCCACGCTTCTTATATTGCTTGGTCTTTCCATTCAATTTGTATGAACCATAATACATCCATTTGCCTGTTGCTTCATCTTTCTTGACTGCCATTTCTTGCACCTCTTTTTCTAAATCATACACAAGAAAAAGGATAAAAAAAAGGCATAATTCATGAAAGAATATGCCAAAAATATGCCAATACTCCTATATATGCTTTATATATAGGTTTTTATTTATTATATCAGAATCGAACAGGTATATTCCACTCTGTCATTGTGGTAATTTATAGTACTTTTGTGTACTCTAGAATACTGTAATTTTCAATATAAAATATGCCAATAAATATGCCAATAAAAAATGCAGACTATTTTTTTTTAGTCTGCAAATCTTTTCTGATTAATTCTTTGATGTACCCCATTTTAGAATCAACCTCATCCAATTTCTTTATGATGTCTGCGTCCGTGTTGTAACTTAAACGAACGCAAACCGTCGTTGTATTAATCTTATTCGATTTATTGTTAGCTCTAATCTTTGCTTCTGAAACCATGATACCTCCTATTCGCTATACATAAATGCGAAATTATCACTAATCTTTTCTTTTCTTTCAATGTAGCCAATTAAGAAATCCCATTGTCTGCAAGATATTACATCATTCTTGTAATATCCATTTACGATTTCTTTCAATTCTTCTTCATTAACTGTATCCATCTTTTCATTTACTTCTTTACATACCTTTTGCAATTGCTTTAAATTTGTCATTTCTGTTTCCTCCTAAATTATTCAATTGTGATTTTTTTTGAAAAAATATCGTTGTATCTATTACTACTAGAATACCACTTATCGTTAAACATATCATAATATTTTACGATTAATGGATTCTTTTTTCTGTAACAATATGAACATAATCCATATTGCTTGGCATAGAATGAACATATTCATCCATTCTATTTCTCAAGCTTGTTAGGGAGTTGCTATTGTCAACAACTTCTCCTTTAACAATTGCATAATATTTAAATGTCATTTCTTGTGCCCTCCTTATATATTACTTAACAAACCATACAATCAATATCGCAATTAATAATACAATAATAATTGTGTCTAAAATCATTTTAATTTTTTGCAGTCTTTCCATTTTTTATTTCTCCTTTTGTATGATACAATCAAGGTGAGCTAGGGAATCAATTCCCTAAGCTCTTAATGAATGTTATTATTAGAACTATAATCTCAATAACATTCTTAGCAATCTCTAAGTAGATGTTTACCCGTTCTGCTTTGTGATTGCTTTTTTTGTGGCTCATTGACCATCCTCCTTTCCTTTAATTCCTTGCCTTTATCTGACCACATATATAGTATAACATACAAGTATGTACTTGTAAAGTGTTTTTTTAGGAAAATAAAAAAAGCCCTGTATAAACAGAGCTACCATAAATTAATATCAAAATGTATATTAACCTCAAAGCCATATAAATTATAGCACATAAAAACAAAGACCGTACAAAATTATACGGTCTAATATACGAAAAATAGTTTAAGGTTTTATATGTAATTTATGCTACTTCAATTAATGGGTCACAATTTACCCAAATTCCACCGATTTTTGCAAGATTCTTTTGCACATTGACTTCATCAACACGAATTCTAGTTACATAGACAACGGCATTTGTTGTATGCAATACGTTATCATTATATCCATCAGAATAGCGAACTTTGTCAACCATACGAATTGGAAACCAACCGCCTAATTGTGGTAAATAAGCACAAGTATCGTTATTGATGTTTTTCAATCCTTGATTGCCAATCTTCATTTGAACTGATGTTACGTAACTTCCTGCGTGTAAGATTTGGTCGATTGCTTCCACAGGTTGTGGAATGCTTGGACTTGTAGCTCCACTATTTGCGAAACATTTAGGTCTAAATGCGGTATCAAACGTTGCGTAATAAGGCAATTTGCAAAGTGTAAATGCTCCATTCTTTCCACCTTGGTTCTGTCCTAAGAACCATCCAAATTTACCGTCAATATCTGAATCAAAAATAGCAATATGACTGTATGGCGTCCATCCTGCTACTTCTTTAAAGACGGCAATGTCTCCAGGTTGCATAATTGAAACTTCATTGCAGTAGTTTAAGATTCCGTTTGTCTTTCTGTTGTTCCAAATGTCCTTAACAAATTTACTCGTTGTGCAATGAATAGCTTGATAGCCTAAATCAATCATGTACTTTGCGAATCCGTCCCAACACTGCGCACCATAGTATCCGTCAATGTCGAATGCTTTGCCTAATACGGCTTCTTTGAAATTTTGATAATTTATTAAAAAAATCCTCCTTTATGTACCAATTATAGCACATAAAAGAGGTTTTTTTTACTGATATACAGAGAACATTTCTCTTAATTTATCTCTGACCATTTCTCTTTCTTCTTGAAAGTCGCTAGATGTTTTCATTTCTTCTAAGATTCCATACATAGCATTCAAAAAAGCTTCTAACTCACGAATAGAATTTCGCTTATCTATTTCATTGTTATCTTTTCGATATTCTTTTTTCGCTTCTATGTATTTCCTAAAATGGTTATTCATCAATGCGATATTATCATCAATTTCTGTTCCTTCAATATCTGTATCATTTGTTCTTAATGCATTTATAGCCGTTCTTCCATCACTCATAGCTAGTATTGTATCAATGTCTTTGATATTGTCTAAAGCTTGACTCATAACTTTAAAGTCTAAATCATTGTATCCTCTTTCTAGTCCTCTCATTGCTTCTGTTAAGAGGTCTAGATTCCTTTTTCTAACCTCTTGCATGATACACCTACGCTAATTTCTTAATGATGATATTTGCATTTTGAACAGATAAATCTAAGCCACTGTTATTTCCTAGCGTGATTGTGTAAGAAGCTCCACATGGAACTTGAATCAATGTAGCTCCACTAACATTTCCATATGCACTTGCAGTAGCTACATTATATAGAGATTCTGTTCCTCCTACTGCTTCTCCATTCTGTTCTAGCTCTAAAGAAGCGACTCCTACTGTTGCACTTGTGATGTCTGCCGTATATTCTACTTCATAAATTCCTTGTTTCGTCAACGTAAATAGTCCACTTCCTACATCATGAGCGAGCCAACCTTTACAAGCACATTGACATGATTTCGTTCTTACTCTGTCCGTTGGAAATAATACATTTTGTCCATTTGCTACCGTCTGAATTGCCGTTGCTATACTATTAATCATTTTCTTTTCCTCCTATATAAAATAAATGGGTAGCCTTTCGACTACCCTATAATCCAAAGGCTATTGCCTAATCTCTTTCGAGCTAGATTTGGTTACATCCACAACCTGTCATATTATATGCATAATAAGGTGAGCAAGTAAGATATGCAGGTTTTGGCGTTGGTTGCAATGTATTGATGATATTTGCAGATTGCGCCTGTTGACTTAATTGGAAGTTCGCAGTCAATAAATCTCTATCTCTGTCTGCTAATTTATCACGCAATTCTTGCATTGTGTTAGCATTAATCAATGCTCTTGTTGCTTCACCTTCTGAGTGGATTGCAGTGGTAATATCACACGTGTTTTTAAAGCTCTGTGTATTTACACCATCAATCGCTCTTTGCGTTGCACAACAACATTCTTGGCTCTGTTGACCTAGATTCTGCAAACCTAATTGTGTCGTGTATCGGCTTTCTAGAATATCTCTTGAATTTTGATAGCCTTGGCTAGATACATTTTGGTTTGTGTTGAATAAATCACGTTTGATAAATTCTTGATTCATTAATTCGTCATTCTGTAGGTTGCCATTGTTACCCCAATTTCCACCAAATAATAAGAATAACAGGATAATCCAAATCCAATATCCTCCACCAAATTCATTGTTGTTTCTGTCTGCTAAATCGTACATTGGTTGAATACCATTCATGCTTTCCATTTATATTTCCTCCTTTCAACGCAATTAGCGTTTTAGCCCGTATTGACTAGCCACATTTTCAAATTGTTGTTTTTGTTGTGGCGTTAACTGCCCCATCATATTATTCAATAATACTTGGGGATTTTGCCCACATTGCATTAATTGTTGTAATTGATTAAATGCTTGTGGGTTTCTTTGTTGCAACATACCCATCAACATCTGTTGAGGGTTCATCATATTCATTAAAGGATTCACGCTTTAAGCTCCTTTCTAGGTGTTTCTTTCTCTGCCTTTGTATTTATATTACTTCCGTTTGTTAGACCTAATATCATAGCTTCTAGCTTGTCTAAGCGTTGTTCTATGTTGTCTTTCTTTGGCTCTGTTTCTTCTTGGAATCTGTATTTTTTGAAACTGCCGTCTAAAGACTTCATATAGAATACTGAATCATTTCTATCTAGCATAATACTAGGCAAACCATTCACCATCATATTCCTTGCTTCTTGCTCATTATTAACCCATTTTCCATTGAAATCATTCAATGCCATGTTAGGCGTGATTTGGTTGTTTATGTTAATAGGTGGAATATTTGCTAACTGTTGAATGTTTTGTAACTGTGATTCAATCATCTGCTTTTGATTCATTAAATTGTTAATTCTGTCATTGATTGGATTATACATTTCGCTCACCTCTTTACACTCCTAATTATATTCATAGGCAGTTTCAGTTTGTTTTCACATTAATATCAGATAAATGTCAAAAAAAAGAGGTTTTTCAACCTCTTAATTCTTATCTAGATACATTTCTTTTTCACTGCTTTTTCTTGGTGGTAGGACTGCGCTATACTTCTCTACTTCATCATACTTGTTCTTAATCTTTTTTGATGATTCTATTAACGCTAGAAACACTCATATTTAATCTATCGGCTTGTTCTCTGACTGTCCATCCGTATATTCTAGTTCTTAGAATCATTTCTTCATCTTTAGTTAATAAAGCTAGATTAATAAATTCTTCAAGAATAATCTTATTCCAAGGTACTTGATTCGTCATTGTCTTGTTCTTCGTTTTCGTTAATGAGTTTATCTGCTACTTCTAATCCTTTAGTTAATGCTTTTGGTACATTGTAACCACATTGTAATAAATTCTCCATAACACTACGAGATTCATTAATACATAACGAAGCTAACACAAACCAACCTAACAATGTAGATACATGGAAATCAATTCCTAGAATTTCTCCTACTTCTACTAGAAATGCACTAAATGTGAACGCAACAACAATCATAATCCAATAGCCTAGCTTTTTTAAAACACCTGTCCAACCTTTGTTGCTATTGATTTTATGAGCGATAGCCGATTTCATGCACCCTGTAATATAATCCACAACATTCATAAATAAGAAGAATGCAAATAAATACCAATGCTCACCTAATACGTATGTTAATACGGCTACGGCAACGCCACCCATTGCATTAATCTTGTCTAGAAAATACATACTTCTTGCTATTTGTTTAAATCCTCCATTGTTCTTTTCTATTAAATTCACTCCTTACATGATTTTTAAATTATCAACCTCTAATTCTAAGGTTCTATATCCGCTTTTAATGACTTCAAATATATTTCTGATTCTTGCAGTCATTACTAGTCCAATATCTGCCACTATAACATCAACTTTATCACCTAAATCATAATCAACCTTGTATTCGTATGAATCCGTATTTAAATTGAAATTCACATTCTCTTCAATTTGACAATCCGCCAACTTTTCAATCCCTTTTTGAATCAACGCTTTCTTATAATCTTCAAGTGTAACATCATCACCCATACGCTCAGAACGTGCGTCTACAAACAATTTTTTTATCCGTTCATTCTTATCTATCCTAGCGTCATATTCAACGTATATACGCTCTTCTGATTGTCCTTCGCCACAAATAATTGCATAGTTCTTGTATTTACTAGAATCAATCATAACGTCCGGTTTTTCAATGTTTCCAAACTCTGTAGAGAATGTAACGAAGTTGTTTTCATCTGCATTGTTCTGAGTCAAGTCACGACCACGATACAACACGAATGTGAACGTACTTGACACATAGTCATATTCTATACGGAACGACAATTCTAACGGATATAACAACTCATAAAGCTTCTCGTCAAGGTTCGCTCCTGTTTCTTGAAAGTCTACTCTATCGGTAATGGATTCATCATATCTATATCCCATTTTCCATGAGCAATACTTATCTAATAGCTTTTTGACCACATCAACAATTTTTCCGCTACTTGAGAATGTAGGATAAATACAATCATCTGCTAGAATCTTTTCAAAGAAAGAACCTTTTAACAACATTTGTTTCGTGTTATTTGACACCGAATAATGTGGTATTTCTACAATTCCTAGCTCTTTGTCCTCAGTTGAATAAATATATTTAATATCGCTTGAATACTGCCCTATATCAATATAAATCTCGAAATCTCCTGTTTCATAATATCGTCTATTCCACTGCACGTTATAAGGTGCTAGATGTGTAACAATATTGAAATCTTTATCTAATCCAAAATAAGACATACTATAAACCTAAATACCTTTCATTGTAATAAACCGTGCAAGCTAGATTCGTATCTCCATTGTCTGCCGTATATCCTATGATATTCTCACCTAACTGAATCGTCATATCATTGAATGATGAGGTTCTGTCAACTTTGCCGATACAATTCACACCATTCTTTTTAATCGAAATAGGCTCAGAAACTAAATCAATTTCTAACACATCACCATTGTGTAGTGTATCTAATACACGAATATATTTATCTTTGTTGAATAGTTTCGGATTTGTTACATCTCCAAACGCTTCAATAACGGCTCTGCAATATGTTTCTGTATCGCCTTGATTGTCAATATAGATTTCTCTAGCGAATGTAAATGTTCCAAAGTTTACGCCTGTTTCCGGTATTTCAAAATTGAACGCTAAACCTTCACCAATTTCTGCTATATTCCTTGCGAAATCATCAAATGAAAGCAATAAAGGTTGTGTGCATAGAATTGTAAAGTTAAGCTCTAAATCTTTGTAGATGTTAACTGTAGGCAAGCTATACGCATATAAACGACCTCTACAATATTTCTTTTCTCCCATGTACTCAACTATCACATCAAATATATGAGAATATTGGAAGAAGCGCCGTAGCTTCTCCCTTTCTTCTCTTTTTTCTTCTAGTGAACCTTTAAAGGTGGCTTTCACGCTTCTTTCTTTCGTTGGAATACGTGAACCGATTAATCTAGCACCGTTTCCGAATGCATTGTCTTGAGTTGTGTATGAAGGTGCTACATAATCAAATCCATCTAAACCATCACTAGATGGTATTCTCCATCTTTTGTTGTCGATTTCAAATTCTTTGCCATCATCCCTACGGACGATAACTCTTACCTTATTGATATCTATTGAACTACACCTCCATATCCATATCTTGCTTGCATACGTAACATTCTAGCGATTTCATCCGGACTTTGAGCTTTATTGTAGAAGTTAATAGTCTGTCCATTGTTATTTGTCGTTACGCTTGGCATAATTTGTGCCATATCTTTAGCCACGGCACGAATCCATGCTTTATTCTTTTCTAAAGGCACGACTGCTTCCGCTCCGTTACCTTCCAATAAACCAATTTGTCCACGTTTCAATACACCACCACGCTCTAGTCTTGGAATCTTTCCAATGTGAACTCCCGGAATCTTATTGATAATACCGATTGCACCGTTAATGCCGCCAATAACGCCATTTACCATTCCTTTTACACTTCCAACTAATGAACTAACTGCGCTTTCAATTCCACCGAATACACCACTCACAAACCCTGTTAAACCGTTCCATGCATTCTGTACTCCTTGTAGAACATTTGAAATCTTATTACCTACCTTGTCCATCACGCCTTGAACCTTAGACCATATGCCATTGAATACATCAGAAACCGTAGATTTGATATTATTGAAATATTTATTGATATTATCAATAACACCTTGAACCTTGTCTCTTACCTTGTTCATGGAATCTTGAATTTTACTCCAAATTTTGTTTATGATATCCGAAACCGTCTTAAATAAATTGCTTACGAATCCAATAATAGCAGTAACTACTTCGCTAACTTTGCTCCAAATATTCTGAGCAACCGTTAATATTACAGACCAAATATTCGCTACAATTGTAGCTACAATTTGAACAATAGGCATGATAAAGCCTAGTATTGTTGCAATTGCAGTTCCGACATACGTCACAACCATAGTTATAAATGAAATGATTCCACTTACCACACTTCCAACTACTTGAAGGATAGATGTTATTACAGGAATCATGCCGATAACTGTTTGAATAATCTTCTTAATAATTGCTAGAATTGGTGGTCCTACTACGCTAAGAATCTTTTGAGCTTGGTTTACTACATTTTGAATTGCACTGCCTATCTTGCTTAAAATTTCTTTTGCGATAGGTTCAAGTGCAACTTTCATTTCGTCAATCGCTTTTCTGACCTCATCAAACGCAGGAGCTAACACTTCAGAAACTTGACTTGTCAATTCTGTAATTCCGCTTGTATCAATCTTACTTAACACACTTGAAATTACATCACCAACTTTTGCAAACCCTTGTTGAATACCTTGAATTGCTACTGTAATCAATCCTACGATACCGGAAAGAATAGGAGTAATCGCTTCACCTATTGGTGTAAATGAATCAAGAAATGCACGCCCTAAGCCACTTAAAGCATTCTTTAATCCACCATTTGCAATTTCTTTAACTTTATCCATTGCTCCTTCTACATCTTTATATTTATTCCCTACGGTCGTTAAGGACTGAATGAATCCGGCGTTGAAATCTTCTCCCATTGTACCGAAAGCCGTTGCCGTTTTATTCAACTTTTCTTGTTGATTTGTAGTTCTTGAAATATCTTCTACAATCGCATTTACAACATCTTTCTGAGTTTTTCTTCCTTCTTGCCATGCCTTGAATACATCTTGCGTCTTTGTATCGAAACTATCTAAAGCTCCTTCGATATTTCCATCGACTAACCTTGTTGTAACTTCGTTGATTGCGTCGTTAACTTTATCAAGGTTATAAGCTCCACCGTCTAAACCATTCTGCATTAATTGGAAATATTCATCTGCCGAATATCCTGCTTGCTTGAATTTACCGGAGTATTCTGCGATATTATCACCTAATTCATCCGATTTATTAAGTCCATTCTGAGCACCTGTAGCCATAAGGTCAAACGCTTCTTGAGAAGTGATTCCGAACTGCTTCATTAATTGTTGAGCACCTCTTAATGTTTCGTTCTCATCCATGCCGAATGTGTCTCTTAATGTCAATAAATCCTCAGTAACATTCTTTAAATCAACATCACTTATGCCTTGCATTTGCGTCTTAACACGGCCCATCATATCGGCAACATCTGAAATATCTTCACCGAAATTATTAGACCAAACATCACGAGCAATGTTTTTAAATTTGCTCATTTCTGAACTTGAAGCACCTGTTTGAGCTTGGAATTTTGCCATAGCGTCATCTAGCTCCATAGCTTGATTAACACCTGTATTAATTGCTAATGCCATGCCACCGATAGCTCCTGCCACGGCAGTAACTCCAACGACTCCCCCAACGCCTAATCCTGTTAATGTTTCTGTGATTGCAGTAGCTTCCGGACTAATGTTTTGAATCTTTCCTAATAGCCCGTCAAATCCACCTTGGATTGATTCTAACGCACTGTTTCCTACTTGCTTAAATACATCAAATTTAGAACCTGCTTCTTGTGTTTCTGTCTGTGTATTCTTTTGCTCACTATTTAGCTTTCTTAATTCATCTGTAATCTTTGGTGGTGCTTTTGAACCATCAGAACCTAACTTATCTATCGCATTTGAAGTATCTTTGATAGCATTTGTGGCTTCACTTGATACAACCTTTACAGATTTAATACCATTCTCTAGACCACTTGTATCTATCTTTGTATCAAACTTTAATGTTCCGTCCGATATTCAATTTGCCACCTCCTTTTCTAAACATCAAAATATGAATCAAATTCATCTTTCATTTTTTGTTCCTCTATTGTTAATTCGATTGGGAAAGACCACGCTTCTTTTGCTCTTTGATATGCTTTATCCTGTGTATCATTCTTTGAAGGTTTTTCATATCCTCTAACACTCTTTGCATATCCCCATAATGTAGAATCACCAACGATATTATTAGCTAGCGCTAGAAACTTATGCCAATGCATATCGCATTCCGTCAAATCAATACCGTAAAGTTGCATAAATGCCGAATAAATATATTCCCCATCTTGCACATAATCTAAAGTCTTAACGCCTGTAGAATCACTTCTAGGCGTACTAGAAGGGTTATATAGGAATCGTTCTAACTCTTTTAAAATATGCTTATCTATGATAGGTGGCTCATCTACAAATAAATAAGAACAATCTATTTCATCAATAACATGATTATTAAATCTTTCTAATTCTTCATAGAATCTTATCCATAATCGAAAATCTGTATTTAATAAAATAGGCTCGCCATCTAGCGACTGAATGCTATTTGGCAAGCCTTTTATGCGTAAATCAATCATTTCTTCGCCGAAATGCTAGAAACAGTCTTGCTTGCGTCAAGAAATTGCTTCATTCCATTTGTTCCGAATGTTGTTTTTAATTTCTTTTCTAACTGTTCAACCGTTTTCTTTGAATACTCATCATCAATTAAATTGACAATATACAATACTTCCATCAAATCAACCTGTTCAAAGTCTGCACTGCCTAACATGCTTTCAATTTGTTCATCTGTTAATACTGTTTTAAGATAGTCGAATTTAGCTCGATATGCTTCTTCATGTGTAGCGTGAAATGCGTTACAAGCGTCCTCTGCTTTTAATACTTCAATAGTTTTGGGTTTGATTTCATACTGTTTTCCTTCATACGTGATTCTATTCATGATTTACCTCTTCTTTCTTTATACTTCTGATGTGCCTTCTGTGAAGGTTACTGTTCCATCTGCTACCTTTGCAGTACCGACACGAATATCACTTGCAAAGTTAATATTGAAGTTGATTTTTGAATCAACACCGCTTAATGTGTCGAAAATCAATTTAGCGTCAACTTCCCACGCCTTATAGCCTTTTGTTTTGTCTCCGTCAAACATGAATACAAGTAAAGCTTTTGTGTTTACTTCTTCGTTGTTTGGTACGGATTTCATCATTTGTTCGTAAATATATTCAAAGTCAGGCTCGCCTTTAATCATAGTCAAATCCTGTGAGATTTGAGGTGAATAACTCTTTAATGATTCTGTTGGGTTCTTATCTGCGATAAAGTCATACGTTTCAGTTTCACTGTTAAATGAAATATCTAAAGTTGTAGACTTTTTGATTCGCTTATATCCTGTTCCCATTTCTAAGAACAATCCAATCATATACTTCTTGACTGTCTGTCCTGTATTTACTTCAGTTCCTTGAGTTGCTATTAATTAAGCTCCTTTCTGTATTTAATTTGAATTGTCAACGCATATACTGCTTGACTATCCTCATTTGTGTATAGATATAAACCACTTGAAACGGAAACATCATCACAATATTTGTTTCCACTTAGTTGTGGTAATTCTCCATTTAAATTCTTTTCATCAATCCATTCTCCTAATTCTTCTAAGAATGAATTATTGTCTTGCCTTTCGGCTTCAATCTGTGTATTCCTACGTGCTAGAAAGGTGTAGTATTCAGTACGCATTTGAGAACCGTCAATGTATGTATCTACAATTGCATTAGGTTCTTTATACAATGCATAAGAAATAGCTTGTTGTGCTAAAACATCAGTTTCAATACGTTCATCTATCTGTATATTTCCATAACCGTATAGCCATTGAATCAATGCTTTTGATACTGTCATTCTCCGTCTCCTATCATTTGTTGTGCCTTCTTTAAGATTGTTTCTGCTCCACCATTTCGCATAGCTTTTTCAAACCAATGGTCTGTCTTACCTCCTACGAAATGAGCATTCTCTTTATTGTAATACCACCGTCTAGCATATGGAGCACTTGGCCCACCTTGCTTTACTAATCCACTACCGATTTGTGTTAATCGTGTAGCCGAGTTAATCAATGCTCCTGTGTCTCTAGGCGTATAAGGGGCCATAAGCCTAATGACTTCAGAATCAATCATTTGTTGAACTCGTCCACGTTCTTCAAGTCCTCTTGATTGCTTAATTTGGGAAATTGATTCAACATCAAGTTTGACTTTCATTCCTATTGACCGACAACCTCCCAATGCTTCAACATATCAACATTCGTACAATCTGTCACACTCTGAACGGTTGTCCATTTGTATTTCTTTTTAGCTTCGTTTATTGCCTTGATGTTAGATAAATCTTCTTTTACTTCTCCAAAGAATACGAAATCCGTTTTATCTGTATTCAATGTGAAATGCTTTTGCTTCTCATCATTTGAAAGTTTTGCGTATGCGTAAGGCTCAACATATCCCTCACGATATAGAATGGTAATATTTGTGGATGTGGCTATGCTCAGAATATTACCATTTGCAGTTCTAACAGTTGATTGTCTCCACATACATTTATCGAGAACAGAAGCTTGAAATCTATCTTCTCTTGTCAATGTGTCGTAGTAGTGATTTACAAGTGTAATTGAATCTTCAAAGAATCCTATCATAATGCAATCCATCTTTCTTTCATTAAATCTGTATCGCCTAGCCAAAAGGCTATAATATCCTCAAGCACGTTTCTTTTGTCTGAGTGAGTAGTGTTTACAAAGCTTTTGGAATATCCACCATTTGAAATACTTGATACCCCATCAATTGAATCTTGAAAGATTACATTGTTTAAAACATCACAGATACAATCTTTTAAAGTATCTTCGTTTTGTTCGTTAATAGAATCAACATTCACATACTTCAATACCATTGCTTCCGCTTTGTAAGAATACTGATTGAATTGATTTTCATCGAATTTAGGAAAATGGGAATTGTAATATTCCCAATCTAAAATATTGTTCATTTTACAACCCCCTTTTTTTGCTACTTTTTCTTTTTTTGAGGTTTAGCTTCCTCTTTTTCTTCAGTTGGTTCTTCCTTTACTTCTTCATTAACTGTAGGTTCTTCAACCTCTTTATTGATAGAAGGATAACCCCAACCTATTTCCACTGCCATTACTTCGCACTAGCAGATAAGTAAATACCTGCTACCTTATTTTCGTATACATCAACGATTCCATACTTACGATACTTCAATACGTCTGAATCTGATTCAATGTTATTGCTTGCAGGAATCACATTTGAAACGGTGTGTTTATCCCATTTCATAACGGCAGGTTTATGAACAATCAAGAAGTTGATTACGTGCCCATCTTCTGCCTTTTCGTATCCGCCCTCTAACTCTGTATCTTTTCCACTCAACAATTTGATTTTTGTATAGAAACGACTAGCAGGTACAGGAACAACCTTTGCAAATCCTTGTAAAGCTTCACGAGATTTGTAAGTGTCCAACGCCTTAACGCTATTTAATAATGTTGGTGTTGAATACAAGATACGTTGTTCGCTAGGAACTTCATCCTCATCCATTTTAGTAACGGCTTTTAATAATGCGCTCAAGAACTCTTCTGCACCTGTATAATCTTCTGCAACTGTTGTGATTCCTGTTGTACCGGCAATTTTAGCGAATGTGTAAGCGTCTGCTTCCGGTGCTACCTTTGTACGCATTAATTCCGCTCCTGCCATACCGAACGCAATATTCATTGATTCTGCGTTATCTTGTGTATCAACTGAGATTTTAGTTCCTCGGTCATAGTCGAATGTAGCAGTTTTCCATTCTAACTTAACTGAGTTACCTGTATAACCACTATTTCTATCATAGTTCCCTAATCCTTTGACTGAAATTTGTGGATAGATGATTTCTTTTGCGTTTGCTCCTGCTCTTACCATTGTAGCGTCTGCATTTAAATCACCTGTTACTGAAGCTAACTTATATACCTCATCCAAATTTGAGACATACGTTTTAGCTAATGCAATTTCATTTGGTATTAATTAAATCCTCCTTATTTCTTTTCTGTAGTTAAGCCCATTGCCTGTCGTAACAATAAATCTTCGGCGTTTGGGTTATCTCCTTGCCCACTGCTTCCAACGATATTTCCTGTTACAGTAGGCTTAGTTTGCTTTTCTTCAAATAAGATTGGCTTATTCTCTTTCAAAGTTTTGAAAGCTTTGTCAATATCATTTGTTTGGTCTTTTGAATTTAGTAAATCATCATAGTTGAATTGTGATTTTGCTAAATCGAAATCTTTACATCCGTATTCTTTAGCTTTTGCACTTAATACAGAATCAAGATTCATTTTGCTAATTTGAGTTTCGTATGTAGTCTTTTGAGTATCAATATCATTCGTCAATGTATTGATTTTATTCTTCAATTCTTCTACATCAACTCCATCATAGCTTTTTTTGAAATTATCAAACTTTGTTTGAATTTCCTTTGCATTATTCTCTGCTAAAGATAGCTTTTCTTTTTGCTTGTCGAACTCTGCAATTGTCTTGTAGTTATCATTTACTAGCTTTGTAATTGATTCCTCTTGCTCTTTGGTTAATTCAATGTTTGATTCTTTTAAAATTTCAATAATGTTTTTCATTTTGCCCTCCTAAAGTTATTTATAAACCGAATCTTCTCCGGTATGGCTTTGGCTAACTATATTTTAGCTTACATAATAGCTCACAATGTGAGCGTTTTAGCCGATTCTAAGCCTATCGTTGTGAACTCTGTCTCCCATTTCAGAACTGAAAGCTTTATACGTTGCATTTGCGTGTTTTAGCTTGATTTTGGCTTCTGTACTGCTTAATCCTTGATTGTCCAATAAGATTACTTCCCTTTTCAATGCTCTGATATTTCTTTCTAGCTCTCTTTGATACTGTCTAGCTTCATATCCTTCATATTTTTTTCCTTGGAATGTGAAAGGCTTTGTATCAATATTCTTTAACTGTTCTTTTGTGTAGGCATAAGGCATATCAACATCCCATACAGGTTGTGCAAAGTGTCTACATCCATAGTCTTTTTCTTCTCCATGTGTTAACTGAAACAAGCTAGGATATAGTTTCCCTTGCGTGTCGTAGCGTTTACCTTGCCATTTCTTATGGCTTGGACGTGCGTTTGCGTGAGCGTCAAACTCAAATACAGTAACACCCATATCTTTTGCACATTTATTGTTAATTTCTTGTGATGATTCTTTTTCTGCGTACTGCATTTGTTGCCTTACCCATACATCCACATTTCTTTTAACGCCTGTATCATATTCCACAATCTTTACTCCACTGTATGCTAATTTTGAGATAGCTTTTCTACAAGAATCATCAATTGTGCATTTACCACCTACTACATTTTTAACTTCTTCTTGAACTACCTTTGTAAAAAATACAGGAAGCTTATCTTTGCCGATTGCATACGTGCTCGAACTTGATTTGATGTATTTTTTCCAACGCTTTGCAGTATCTTTTTGTGGATTCACATAAGCAATATGTTTTGCAAGACCTCCATCCATCTTTTTTTTAGTTGCTTCTTGAATTAATTCTAATGTTCCATTCTTATTTTCTTCAAAATCCTTTTTAGATTCCTTGATTACATCTTTTTTTAGGCTTTTTGATTCTTTTTTTGTGAATTTACGCAAATCTACGAGTGATTTTGCTAATATCTCATTAAATTTTGCATTTTCTTCGGTGCTTTTTTCCAAAACTTCACGAATTTTATTAGATACAAATATCATCATTCCTAATTCAAATGCACTAGCACGCTTTACACTTTTTCTTTCTCTTTCTTCAAGCTTTCTTCTTTTCTCAATCTGCTTTTGCAGTCGTTCTTGTTTCCTTTCTTCTTGCCTTTTTTCACGTTCTTGCTCTCTTTGTTCTTCTTCGCTTAACATTTATATACCCCCTATATAAAAAGGGCATTTAAGCCCTTTAAAACGCTTTTAAAGCCTATTTAATTAATTCTTTTCTCTGAGTGTCTGTAATCCAACCGATAGAAGCAAAGATTTCTAAATCGCTCTTTGTAAATAAGCCTAATTCATAATACGATTTAATTAATTCATAGCTCATACTACTTCACCCCATTCATTTGAGCTTTTAATTGAGCAATTTGTAACATTAATTGTGCATTAATCTTTTCTTGC
>ERZ1034897.369-NODE-369-length-23383-cov-66.385802_pt1 | contig 23383 bp, 56 predicted proteins | sample MGYA00520629_ERZ1034897 | MGnify/ENA primary metagenome ERZ1034897 (study PRJEB33766, sample SAMN09781789) | gut metagenome | biome: gut microbiome | host: Homo sapiens | place: Madagascar | study: EMG produced TPA metagenomics assembly of the PRJNA485056 data...
AGATCGGTAGCAGTGGAGATTCCGCAAAGATCGGTAGCAGTGGAGATTCCGCAAAGATCGGTAGCAGTGGAGATTACGCACAGATTACATCAGAGGGCCGTGATTCAGTGGTTATGGCGGCAGGTTTTGGATCGAAGGCAAAAGCAAAAATTGGAAGTTGGATCACTCTTGCCGAATGGGTAAGAGTAAATGATGCTGATAAAACCATTTGGAAAACAAAATGTGTAAAAACAGAGTATGTAGACGGAGAAAAAATCAAAGAAGATACATTTTACAAGCTGATTGATGGAGAATTTAAGGAGGTTAAAGAAAATGACTAATAAAACAGTAGTTGCGGAGAAAAAAGAATCTGTAAGAACATTTGATGTTGCTCTTGCGGAGAAGTTGGAAGAAAACAAAATGGCACTGCCAAAGAATTTCAACAAAGAGAGGTTTGTGCAAAATACATTAGCATTACTGCATGACAATCCAAACCTTATGGAATACAAGCAGTCTGAAATTATGATGGGCTTGATGAAAGGTGCAACATTGGGATTGGACTTTATGAACAAAGAGGCATATTTGATCCCATACAAAGACCAATTGCAATACCAAACAGATTATCGTGGAGCAATCAAACTAGCAAAGCAATATTCGACCAGACCGATCAAAGATATTTATGCAAAATTAGTAAGAGATGGGGACGAATATGAAGTTGCGGTTGTTGACGGAAATCAAACGGTAAATTATAAGCCGTTGCCATTTAATGACGGAGAGATAAAAGGTGCATTTGCGGTTGTCATATTTGAAGATGGCACAATGAAATATGACGAAATGAGCAAGAAAGAATTAGAGAACACCAGACAGCACAGCAAAATGAAAAACGGTTCTGCATGGACGGATTATACCGGGGAGATGTATAAAAAGACAGTTTTACATAGACTGTGCAAAACCATTGATTTGAATTTTGAGAACCCGGATCAAAGAAAGATTTTTGTTGAAGATGTTGCAATTGAAACAGACATAGAAAAAATTGCAGAAAATGAAATTGAAGAAAATGAAAACTCCGTTGATTTTGATGAAGATGTAATTGACGGAGAAGCAACAGACGTTGAATAACAGAGAGGAGATTTAACTATGATTATTGTAAAGAATGGAAATGTAAGGGTTTGCGGCACCGGAGAAAATGTACTAGTTGAATATGCAGCTTTGACAGATAGCTTGTTTGAAACGCTAGGGTCACAGAAAGGAGAAACAGGCGAAATGATGGTTAAGGCTGCGTATAAAGCAGGAAAAAAATCATACAAAGACAAAAAAAGCGAAAACGAAAAAGGAGAAGATAAAAATGAGAATCATATCTAGTGAATGCGATTATGACGCTCCATATGACAAGTGCTTTTTATCAATTAGAGAGTCAAATATAAGCGGAAAGTTTCAGATTATAGCATCACAATACATGACAGAAACAAGCGAAAGTCATGTTATGGGTAACTATAATACAGCAGAGGATGCTTCCAAAGTGCTTAATTCACTGAGAAAGTGTTATTTTGATAATTACGCATATTATGTATTCCCTAAAAATTCGGAGTATTCAAGCAGGGAAAGGAATGATAGAAATGATTCTCGAATGTATCGCAACAGGAAGCAGTGGTAATTGTTACATTTTACAAGCGGACACTGGAGAAAGACTTGTATTGGATGCAGGGATTTCAATATCTAAGTTAAAGCAGGCTATTGATTTTGATATTAAAACCTTAAGAGGGTGTTTGATAACACATCATCATAAGGATCATGCAAGATGCGTTAATGGCCTAGATAGGATTGGGGCATATGTTTATATGCCCTACGATATAGAAAAGATAAAAACACTCAAAAAAAATTATTGGGGCGGCTTTTCGATACATTCTTTTCCACTGGATAATAACAATGGCAGTTTTTGCCATACAGATGCTGACGGAACAGAATGTCCGTGCTATGGATACATTATAGAGCATGAAGAGATGGGGAAAATGCTTTATATAACGGATACACAGTATGTAAAGTGGAGATTTAAGGGAATAAATCACATTTTACTTGGCGTGAATTACGACAAAGATATTGTCGATGAAACCGATCCTAAACGCAGTCATATCTACAGAGGTCATATGTCGATAGAAACGGCTTGCAGATTTGTAAGTGTGACGGATTCTAAATGCCTTAGGAATGTCATAATGTGCCATTTAAGCAAGAGTAATGGAGATAGCGACAACTTCATTGCAAGAATGGAGAAATGCGTTAAAACAGCAAATGTAGACGTTGCAGAGGCAGGCAAAAAATGGAGATTAAGAAATAACAATTGTCCTTTTTAGAAAGGAGATATTTTGAGAGAAACAGAAACGATTGTTGATCTGTTCCGAGACAAACTGTTTGAGTGGTTTAATTCAGATGAAATATTTGATGGCCGGGCATACAACACCTGCAAACCATATAGAACACTTGTTGATGAACTAGAGGGGACGGTAAACAAAATAGCAGATGAGTTGAAAGCGAGGGATTGAAATGAAAGACGAAGAATTGAACGAAGAAAACACGGAAGATGTTGTGGCTTACAAATGTCCAAGATGCGGAAAAGAATTTGAACATCTTGAGAGCATTAAACCTAATTTTTGCATGAACTGCGGATGCGGATTCTACTGGGAGGATGAAGAGGAATGAATAAAAGAAGTTTTGCACAGGCAATGGCAATAGAAAAGAAGAACAAAGAACGCCTGTTGAAACTGAATCCCCGGCTTAACGAAAGAAGTGGAATTTACTTCTTGACAAGGATTGATGAAAACGGATTCAAGTATGCGTATGTTGGACAGGCAAAGAATCTGTTACAACGACTTGCATCTCATTTGTCGGGATATAAGCAACACATAGATTTGTCTCTTAAAAAGCATAAACTATGGTCGCAGGAAAATCCGTATGGTTGGGCCGTGAATTTTGAGAATTTTTCACAAAATCGGCTAGATGAAATGGAAAAATACTACATTAAGAAATATGCAGATAATGGTTACCAACTGCGAAATGTCAGTGTTGGTGGTCAAGGATCTGATCGATCTAGCGGACAGATTGGAGAAAGAAAGCCACCAAAGGGCTATAGAGACGGTGTTGAGCAGGGGAAAAAGAACTTGGCAAGGGAATTATCCAGTATTGCCGAAAAGCACCTTAAAATCGAAATCAGAGATGATAAGAAGAATAACAAGGTGTCGCAAAAGCAATACGATAAATTCATGGATTTATTGAGAGCAGGTGATTCAGAATGATATTTATGATTAAGAAGTTTATAAAAGCATGGCTGTACTATCCAGAATTAGTTAAATACATAAATGATAGGCTGAATATTGATTATTCAGTGTCACGTTTTAGATATTCGGTTGATTGCTGCTTAACGGCAAGAAAAATGAAGAAATCGGGTCGTTGGATCAATGAATGAAAGAAATAACCAATACCCAGCACATTCTCTTGATGAGTTACTTAACGATGTTCCGAAGAACCAAACGATCGTAGATAATTTGATTCGTGCATGGAACATTATAAACAATGATAAATACGAAAAAATCGTTTGCTCTGTTTCTGGTGGTTCGGACAGTGACATAATGGTTGATATATGTGTGAGAGCAGATATATACCATAAGATTAAGTATGTATACTTTAATACCGGATTGGAATATACAGCAACGAAAGATCACATTAAATACTTAGAGAAACAATATGGAATAAATATAGAAACTTTCGAAGCATGGCAGCATGGAATGACGATACCGAATAGTTGCAAAACCTATGGACAACCATTCTGTAATAAGACGGCAAGTGAGTTTATTCACAGGTTGCAAATACATGATTTCAAGTGGGAACACAAGCCATTTCAGGAGTTGTATGCAGAATATCCACAATGCAAGTCAGCTCTGCAATGGTGGTGCAATATGAACAAAGGCATAAGAAATAATATTAGTTGGAATAAATGGCTTAAGGAATTTTTGATTGCCAATCCACCTACTTTTTCGATATCAAACATGTGTTGCAAGAAGTCGAAGAAAGATGTGTCTCGCAAAATTAAATGTGATTTAAGGATCGTCGGAGTTCGAAAAGCTGAGGGTGGAGCAAGGGCAACTGCTTATAAGAATTGCTTTAGCGAGAAGTCTGGAGATTCGGACGAATACAGACCTTTATTCTGGTATACGAATTATGATAAGCGTTTATATGAAAAATATTATGGTATTGAACATAGTAAATGCTACACAAAATACGGATTGAAAAGGACAGGCTGTTGCGGCTGCCCTTATGGACGGAATCTTGAATTTGAACTTGAGATTCTTAAAGAACATGAACAAAATCTTTATAAAGCCGTATGCAACGTATTTAAGGACAGTTATGAATACACAAGGCAATATAGAGATTTTTGTCAAAAAATGAACAGAAATACTAAAAGATATCATCAAATGAGCATAGATGATTTTATTTGAAAAATTCATCAAAAAATTAAAGGAGGCAGATTTTAATGATTGATGAACAGAACATTATCCAAAAGTTGCAGCATGGACTTGATGAGTACCTGTTGAAAAATCCGAATGAAGAAGATTCGGAAGTCCTGATGTTTTTGACTATGAAGAAACCAAAAAACTATTTTATGAATATGCAGACGATGATAACGAAAAGAAAGAACTCGATCGAATATTTGAGGAAATAGAATGGTGTGGTTATCCACATACAGAGGATGAATTTATAAGAGTATTTGAAGAAGAGAGCAGTGATTACGACAATGTATGGGAATATATTCAATATTCTTATCCAGCAAATGCGTTAAAAATTGTTTCTGTTTTTGATGAATGTATCAGACAGAAGATAGAAGAAATTATTAAGAATTGAGAGGTGGAGAAAATGAGTGATAAGCAGAGCAATCTTACAGACAAAGAAATGGAAGATTTGCAGAACATAGTAACTGACACATTAGTAAGTGTATGTGCTATGGCAGACAAGAACAACATCGACAGAGATAGTATGCTGAAATACTTTGCTGATATGCTCACAGCTTTTGCAGAAGTAGCAAGCATACAGAGTTATGAAACTAACCACACCAATGCAGACAGAATAAGGCAGATGTCGGATGAAGAATTAGCGGAGCTTCTTATAACTTTTAAAAACACATTCGGTGAAGAATACGAGGGAGAAGCTAGTTGTATGGATTGGCTTCAATCAGAAGCAGAATAGGAGAGAATATTATGGGAGAATGGAATCCTTTTAGAATTAGCAAAATGGACAAGGAAATATTAGATATATTTCTCAAGTATGGATTTGGAGACATGAAAATGTATCAGAGTTCATATTTCACTTGCCAGTTGTCAGATGAAACAGCTTGTTTGACATTAGAAGAATTTGATGAAAGATGTATCGTTGAAGAATAGGAGAGAATATGGAAGATAGATATTTATTCAAGTGTAAGAGACTTGATAATGAAGAGTGGATTTTTGGCTTTCTTTCAGTGCATAAAACAGGTAAGTATTTTATCAGACCGATTGACGGAAGTGCTTCCAGTTCTGAAGAGGTTGACAAAAATACCATCTGCCAATGCACAGGCTTAAAAGACAAGAACGGTAATCTTATTTATGAGCATGATATTGCAAAAGTAAAGTATTCAGATGGATTTGAAGAAATTACAGAAGTTGCATACTCGAAAAATGGATATTCTCCTTATCTTAACGAGTATGAGTGCGAGGGTTGCTGTTGTCGCTGTGAAGTTACAGAAATTGAGGTTATCGGCAACATATTTGACAACCCTGAGTTATTAGAAAGTGAGGGATAATTAAATGAATATAGGATTTGCTTGTTCAATAGTTCATAACATAAATTCTGAAAAATATTCAGAAGATGAAAAAATTGAAGCATTAAAAATGTTCTTAGAAATGCCAACACACAATGGAACAACTAAAGAACAAATTATTAAAGCATTTCGGTGGTTTTGGAATTTTTGTGTTGAAGAAAGTGAGGAGTGACAAGTGCGTCACCCAATATGTGGCGCATCAATGAACCAGAGATAACAATATGGAAAGCACTAAAATGAGTAAGGCAGGTGGAAATCCTGCTAATGGATTCGCTCCATGCACAAACTGGCTGAAAAAGAGAGTGCGTAAAGAGTGGGAAGAGCAGCACAAAGATTACGAACTTACATATGTATGGGGATTCAATCTAAAAGAGAAGAGCCGAGCAGAGAGAACTGTTGAAGCAAACCAACAAGCAAGCCATGATTTTCCACTGATTGACAAAGGACTGTCCAAAGAGGAGGTACATGGAATGTTTGAGAGAACATTTGATTTTGCAAGACCGAAAATGTATGAACTTGGTTATCCAAACAATAACTGCATAGGTTGTGTTAAGGGCGGCATGGGTTACTGGAATAATATACGCAAGGATTTTCCAGAAGTGTTTGAGAGCCGGGCGAAACTGGAAAGAGATGTTGGATACTCAATGCTCAAGGATAGTTACGGCAAACCTGTGTTTTTAGATGAATTAGACCCAAACAGAGGAAACATGCATACAGAGATTTTCCCGGATTGCGGGATTATGTGCTATCTCAATTTGTAGATTTTGAAAGGAGAGAGAACGATGGATAGATTGATATCAGAATCTGAACTAATAGACCTTATACGAGGTAGTGAAGAACTTTTAGAGCATCAAAAGATAGAATATATTGAATGTATTCATGCTTGCGATACCGCATATGACAAAGATGAGGTTATAAAGCAACTAAAAGAAAGAATGGAAATTATATACCGAGAAGATCCACCCTTTTTCAACGTGTTAAAATCACATGCAAATTTAGTGCTGGATAAGGCAATCGGAATTGTTGAGAGAGGAGGAAGAAATGAAAAGTGACAAGACAACTTATAGTGACAAGGAAATATATGATGCCTTAAAAATGATAAGGGACATATGTAAAAACAGTAGTTCATCATGCAGAGATTGTAAATTGTCTTACAGCGAGAGTGGTTTCACTTATTGCGGTTTAAGCGACACACAACCCATTACATGGAGACTTGCCGAGCTACCGAGCAAATGGAAACCATTTAAAAAGGAGAAAACAGAATGAAAAATAAAACGAGAGTATATATCAGCGGAAAGATTACTGGTACTGATGATTATATCGAAAGATTTCAAGAAGCAGAAAAACGAATAAACAAACTTATGGACGTAGATGTTATAAACCCAGCAAAGATATGTTCTATGATTCCAAAGGATGCGTTTACACGCAATGAATACATGGAGTTGTGTATGCTCTTGTTGTCTAAATGCGATTACATCTATCTTATGAAAGGATGGGAAGAATCCGCAGGAGCAAACATGGAATATGGCTATGCAGTTGCCGCTGATAAAATCATACTAAAGGAGTGATGACTTATGCCAGATAAAACCCATGGTAGGAAATCAAAAGTGATTAAACGTAAGGATGCAGATTCGAAAAAATGCGTTTTTCCAAACTGCTTTGTATGTCCGTTGCCAGACTGCACTTGCAATAAAATGTTTAAGTCTGAAAGACAATATCTTCGCAGGATGGATATGTTTAGAAACTTTCAAAATTCTGCATTAAACGGTACGACAGAATACAATTTGCAAAGACAGTACCCGGAATGCACTGATAACGAATTGACGGTAAGTATAAAAAGTATTTTTGAATCAATGGAACGACAAAGGAGATGATGAAATGTTGATTTTAGGTGATTTGCTTGAGCGTATACCTGATGAATGCGAGGTTGAAGTGTGTAACGGATCAGGAACAACACTTTTTGTATTAACATTAAAGGCGTTGGAAAAATCAGGTCTATATATGTCGGATCAACTATTAGACAGTGAAGTTTTAACTATAAACTGTAGTAATGTAAATCGGTTGCATGTAAACGTGAGCATAAAAGGTGAGGTGGCAGAATGAACCAATTGGTAGATGAAATAAATAATGCCGTCTTAAAAATAGCTAGTCAAGTGGAAGAAACAGAAAGCGAATTTATATTTTGGTTCCTTAGTGACTTTGCACATTCAACGTATCAAGTTGTTATTGAAAAAGAAGAACTTTTTAAGGCTATTCAATTGATTAGAATGTCTAAAGAGTTTGGTTTTAGTATTGATAGGCGATGGGAGACAGCCACGCAACAGTCAGAATGGTGCAGACACGCATATGATCGTGGCTTTCAGGACGGGGTTGAGAGAGAGCATGAAAGAATAAAGGAGGTACTAAATAATGATTAGAATTATCGCTTCTATTATCGTTCCTTTATTTATATTGTTCATATTGAAAAGGATGATTACCGATTATGACAAATGCTACTCATCAATGGAATACAAATGGATTGCCGTCAATGGAAGTTGCTGTGGCGTTTTTGGCGGGACTGAAGCTACTGATTATTTATCAGAATCTTGTATTGACTGTCCATATTTTGTGATGCCTGAAAAGGAGGAAAAATAAAATGATTAAAAAAATAGTAGCTTTAATTATGCGTTCTTTTGTCAAGTTGTATTTTAAACTAGACAACGAATGTTATTGCTACTGCATTGGAACAAGTGGCGATAATGACGATTTTGATATTCATAGAAGGAGGTATAAGAATGATTAAAGAATTTCTTATAAAGATCCTTAAAAAGATCCTTAAAATACGCAGTCCGCATGAAGAATGGATGCAGGCAGTAATGGAGGCAAAGAAAAATGAAAGTTGACATATTGGGTACCACTTATAGTATTAAGCAAAAGAACTTGAAAAATGCTGATGCAGATGGGTGGTGCGATAATACAAATAAAACTATTGTTATCAGAAAAGACAACATTAACAATGTTGGAAATTTTGAATATCTAATGAAAAAACAATTAAGGCATGAGATCATACACGCTTATCTTTCAGAAAGCGGTTTGCAGTCGAACTTCGAAAACTGTACACGGTGGGGACACAATGAAACAATAGTAGATTGGATGGCTGTACAATTTCCAAAAATATATAAGACATATAAGAAACTAAACATTTTGGACTAATTAAAAGGAGGCAAAAATGATTAAATTAGAGCACGTGGTATTGGCTTCACCGGAACAGATGGGGTTTATTATTGAGGGGATGAGAAATCCAATGAATAGCTGGGAGAAGAGTGATAGCTTGGCTGGGCATGAATATATGGGGGCTGGAAATGAGTATTTTAAACTTGGAAACAACGACCATTCTCTCATGCAACAATTATCCAATGCAGGTACGGACCATAGAAAGTACATGAGAATGATGCCAGTGTATGTTAGAATTACCGCACCTTTGTATTGGTGGTCTGAATTTGACACGTACAAGGTTGGAACTGTTGCTAACTCTTGCTCAAAAATGCATAAACTTTTGTCGAAACCATTTGAGATGTCAGACCTTAGCTTTGATAAATTGCCGGGCTATAAATTTGAACCTAAACAATACATACCAGAAGCAGATGAAGATTTGGAGAAATGGCTTGAAATAGCGGATGCTCAAGATGGATGGCTAATAAGCAATTATGGAAGAGTTAAGCATAATGGAGTAATTCTTTCATGTAGTGTTCATTCTGATGGTTACATATTTTCCGTATTTAGAAGTAGAAAAACGGGAGAATATATGCAAAGACCAGTTCATCGATTAGTGGCTGATGCTTTTCTCCCTGTGGTTGTTGGTAAAGATGTGATTAATCATATAGACGGAAATAAGATGAATAATTCTGTAATGAATCTTGAATGGTGTACTCAAAGTGAAAACGTACAGCATGCCATTAATAATCGCTTTGCTCCAACAGGATTAAGCACGTATCAAGGCAAGTTTTCATCAAAAGAAAGACAACATATAAAAGATTTATGTGATTCTGGTGAATATTCAAGAAGAAAAATAGCCAAAATGTATGGAGTCTCCCATACTTGTATTAACGATATTGTAAATGATCGTTATAAGTACACCACACAAGAAAATATTTTCGAAAACTTTGCTAGGCCAACGATTGATACTTTAAATGATCTTCGAGATTCATATTTTAACTCTATGGATCAAAATGAGAGAAAACAAATTTGGTACTCGATCATTCAGCTTCTTCCGAGCAGCTATAACCAGACACGTAATGTCATGATGAATTACGAGGTGCTGGCGAACATCTATAAGTCACGTAAGGATCACAAACTTAACGAATGGCGTGATTTCTGTAAATGGATTGAGAGTTTGCCATATTCGGAGTTAATCATTGGGTTTAAGGAATACGACACGGTTGAGTATGGTAAAGCGCATCCTGAATTTGTCGATAAGGTGAATAAGATTGCTGCTGAACAAGAACAGTCGATTAAGGAGGAATGACGATTATGTTTTGTGATTTTAACAAAATATTTCATCCAACACCGAAACAAGATCGTGAAGATGAAGAATATTTTAATGGCATTATAAAACAGGCGTATGAAGAAAAACAATGCAGTACTTGTAAGCATTTTGTTCCATTTCCCGATGATTTACCCGGATTCGTTGCTGGATTTCCAGACTGTAAATTAAGCGGAAGTCCAGCGATTAAAACATGCGAGAGGTATGAGTGTGATGGAATGATGGAACAGCGTCTTATTAATGCGTGTAAGGAGGAATAGTATTTATGATACGTTTATTATTTGTATTACTATACTTATTTTTTGGAATCATGGTAACAACTGCTGCTTTATGTTTCTTTGATGACGGAGTGAAAGAGATCGGAATGTTTATTCTTCTATTTTGGCCCTTAGCACTTATTGTTATTTTGCTAATTTTATTGGGTTATTGCGCATTTTACATAGGTCGACTAATCGGTGAATGGATGCGAGAGAAACTTATAGACAATTGAAAGGAGGGACTAATTTGAAAGAATTTTTCGGAATGCTGATCATATTTACCGCTATTAACTTTGGATGTTGGTGGGCGTTTGGATTTGATCTTACTACTAAAGATAAAATTAAATGCTCATTAGGATACGAAGCGTTTTTATTAGCTATTAGTATTGGAGCATATTTATTTTGCAGTTGAAAGGGGTGAATGACATGACAGATGAAGAAAGAAAAGTGCTTGTAGAACAATCTATGGAGAAGAATAAAAAAGGTTGTGCTACGAAAAGAGCCTTAGAAGCACAAAGAAAACTATATGAAGAAGCATATCCATTTCACGATGTTGGTGGTTATGAGGATATGGATGAGATCGCATTTGGCACTAACGATACAAGTGATAACAGATAACGGAGAGAAAACAATATGGAATGTTGTAGATATTGCACTACTGAAACTGGAAGAAAGGTAGGTTGTCATGGAATTTGTGAAAAATACATTAAAGAGCGAGCAGAGCATAACCAAGAAAAGAATCGCATATTTAATGAAAAAGTACGCAATAATGTGATGGTTGGCTACATTACCGATCCAGTTAGAAGCATAAAAAGAAAGAAACTTAGGAGGAAACAATAATGGCACACAATAAAAGAGCAGCTATGCGAAGAGAAGCGAGAGAGCAGAAAAAAACGAAGTTGAACAGTTTGGAACATGAATGGCTTGCAAGAGCAACGGTCCATCCTGTAGGTGGCAAGGCGTTGGACAAAATGGCTATGAAATATTATAAATTTGGATTGGCAAATGGAATGTCAACATCAAGTTGCATTATATTTCTAGCACTCCATGAATATTTTGGATTTGGAGAGAAGAGAATCAACACTTTAATGAAGTGCGTAGCGAAAGAGTCCATGAAAATGGATGAAGCACCAACGGAATTTAATGTTGACTTCTATCAGAAGAAATTAGAAGAGGTTATGGATATTTCTTTGGAATCTTATAGCGAAGATAAGATTCTGAACATGGATTATAAATAAGGGGGCTGATATTATGGCTAGAAAAAGGTCATTTAGTCGTGATGTAATCACATCTACGTCATTTTTGGATATGCCATTGTCTGCACAGGGGTTGTATTTTCACCTGTGCATGAACGCTGACGATGATGGTTTTATCGACAATTCCACAAGCGTTGCCAGATACTGCCAAGCAACAGCAGATGATATGCAATGCTTGTTCGATCGGGAGTTTATACTTCCATTTCCAAGTTCTGATGTGATAGCAGTTAAGCATTGGAAACGGCACAACACGATACAGTCAGACAGATATACGCCTACGGTATACAAGTTTGAGATTTCTCTTTTGGGCCTTACAAAGCAAGGGGAATATACTTTTAATGAGAGAGAGGCCAACTGTTTAGCAACAGAAGCAGGTGCGTCATGGAAAAAAGTTATTAAAGATTTGGAAAGACCGGGTACTGGTCTGCGTAGACCAAAAAGAAAAATCATTAAAGACGATAAAGGAAATATGGTTCGCCAAAAAATAGAAAGAACAAAAGGTGGATATGTTGCAAAGACGAATCATCTCGATCGCGGAAGAGGTACTCCAGTAACGATAGTTGTACCAAGATCATTTGTAAAACCAACAATTGCAGAATTAAAAGAATACTGCGAACACAGAAAAAATAATGTGGATGTAGAAAAGTTTTACAAATACTATGAATCAAGAGATTGGTTCATAGGGAACAAAAAGATGATTGACTGGAAAAAGGCTATAAGGGACTGGGAACTGATGGAGAAGAAATCCTTGCCCTTAAAACAAACAAATGACAGCGAGGTAAAAGCTAATGACTAAAGATGATGCAGAAAAAATTGTAATGATGATGGAAGCGGCTTATCCAAACTATCATCCGAACAAACGATACACTGTAAACGCATGGGGTGTACTTTTGAAAGACTATGATTATGATGTGGTTGAAATGGCATTAAAATCCTATATTATGAGCGAAAATAAGGGGTTTGCCCCATCAATCGGTCAAATTGTAGACATCATACATCGTATTCAACGCCCTGATCGGCTAAACTGTGCGCAGGCGTGGGCATTGGTGTCAAAAGCAATGCAGAACAGTATATATCATTCGGTGGAAGAATTTGAGAAATTGCCTAAAACAGTGCAAAATGCCGTTGGTTCTCCGGGAGAACTTAGGTCTTGGGCAACTTCTGAAAATTTTAACGAGAATGTAACAAGAAGCACATTCTATAAGATTTATAACCAAGAACTGGAGAAAGAAATACAATCAGAAAAATCAACCAATGAATTTAGGAACGCTATTGATAGTAAAAATTCCAAGTCAGAAAGAATGCTTATTGACAGCGAAAACGAAAAATCTTATCAAGCTGTCAGAAGTAACACAATCAATGAAGTTGACTTGGACGCAGTAAACAGTGTCCCAATGCCCGAAAGATACAGAGAGGAATTTTGCAAATGAATAAAGAAGAGCCAACATCTTCGGTATCAAGACAAAAGAAAATGACAGACAAAAGAATAAGACTGGGATTGTGTCCGAAATGCGGAGAAAAGCAGGACAGGGACGGATGGTATTGTTCGAAATGTTTGAAAAAAAGAAACAACTACCTAAAAGAATCCAGAGAGTTTTACAAAAAAATAGGCATTTGCCCTATATGCTGTAAGAATAAATTGTTTGGCGATGAGAAATCCTGCATTGAGTGCAGAGAGAAGAAGCGCAAAACAAGAAAAACAACCATAAAAGAAGAAGATAGGCAAAAAATAAGAGAACAAAAGAGAAATACTTACAGGGCCAGAAAAGAAAATGGCATTTGCACGAGATGCGGAAAGAAAAAAGCAGCATATGGTCGCACAAAATGCGCTCTTTGCTTGAAGAAAGATGCAAAGAATCACATGAAAATGGATATTAAGCCAAAAGAGCATTATATCAAAAGAATGACTGCTGCGCATCTGTGCCTAGACTGCAAAAAGCCTGTTGACAGGAAAAACAGTAAACTTTGTCAGTCGTGTTGGCAAAAGCATCATGATATAGGCGTAAAAAATGCCAGCGAAAATAAATATTGGAGAGGATACGACAAATTGATTTTTAAGAATTTTTAAGAATTAGGAGATGTGCTTATGAGGTTTTCAAAACTGACTAAGCCGGAACTTGATTATTTTTTAGAAAACGCCAATTTTACCGAAGAAGAGGAAAAAATATTTAGGATGCTTTCCAAAGGAAAATCAAGAAGTCAAGTAGGGTTAGAAATTTCGGTTTCCGACTCTACTATCGACAGAAGAATACGTGATATAAAATGTAAGATAGCAAGGGTAGGTGATGGGATATGCAATTGAGCGATTCTGATCTGTTGAAATTTGCGGTTGAAAATGGTATTATCGACATGAAAGCCGTGCAGGAACAGATCAACATGAATGAGCGAAAAAAATATCTTGACGGACACAAGTTTAGAAAATGGAAAGGAAGTGGTGGCAAGTATTACACATATCTTCCAGATAAGACATCAGAAAGCGGTAGAAAACTGCTGAAAAGGAGTACGCTTGAATCTTTGGAAGATGGAATAGTTGATTATTACAAAGAACACGAGAATCAGCCTACATTTCATGAGGTTTTTGATGCGTGGGTAGAGCAGAAGCTAAAATACGGAGAAGTGAAATTGCAGACTGCGCAGAGGTATAAGAGCGACTATTTGAGATTTTTTGCAAATTCAAGAATCTCAAATATGGAGATAAGATTTATCAATGATGATATATTGGAAGATTTTGTCAAATCGACTATACACAATGAAAATCTCACATCGAAAGGATGGGCGAAGGTTAGGTTGATTTTGAATGGCGTGTTTAAGTATGCGGCAAAAAGAAAATATACAGAAATCAGCATTACACGATTTATGGGCGATTTAGACCTGTCAAGGAATATATTCAGACGCAGGGTGAAAGATCCTAAAAAATCTGTATTTACCAAGGCAGAAGAATATATGATACAAGACTTAGCATATAAAGCAAATGACGTAATATCTCTTGGAGTTGTTCTTGCATTTAAGACGGGTCTTAGGGCCGGGGAACTTGCCGCCCTGTCTTGGGATTGTGTAACAGCTGATTATTTGCGGATCAGAAAAATGGAAATAAAATACTTTGGTGACGATGGCAAAGAAGTATATGAAGTAGTTGATTCCACAAAAACAGAAGCAGGGGAACGAGATGTTATAATCACGGACGAAGCAAGGCAGGTTCTTATGAGGTTAAAAAGTCTTAATCCATTTTCAAAATATGTTTTCGTGAAAGATGGAAAAAGAGTTAAGGCAAACCATTTTTCAAGGCGGTTGTATCGTATGTGTGAAACACTTCACATAGAACCGAGGTCGTTGCACAAGGCAAGGAAAACCTACGCCACAAAGTTGCTGGACGCAGGAATACCCGAATCTATCATAATGCAACAAATGGGACATACGAGCATAACAACGACAAAGGAGTTTTATTATTTCAACAATCGAGCCGTAAAAGACGTATCGTCCATGCTGGAGACGGCACTTTGCCCAAAAGGTAACCAAGGTAATCAAAACAAAAGGTACAGTTAGAACGGTTAAAATGCTGTTAAACCGTTGAAAATGCTTGCTTTTTCGTAGTCCGAAAAGTGAAGATGGAATCTCAAGTCGGGGTTCAAATCCCTTTTCCGCTACTAACAAAAAAATACTTTGAGAACCTTGAAACCCTTGAAAACACTGGAAGAAAGGAGAGACTGCACGGCTTCATCTTTTAGAGTTTTCAAGAGAGGTAATCAAAAAAGTAGTCAAAAGTAATCAAAAATCGAACGAATGTTCGATTTTTTTTGTTTTAAAATAATTTACCTCGGTTTTGTTATATAAAACGGCAAAAGTTCTAGGATTTGTGATAGTTTTTTGACAGGAATGTGACAGTTGCCTGTCTTTTTTTTATGTAAAAATTTATTCATAGCATAGGAGGTATATAAATGTTTTCAGAAGAAATTTTAGAAAAAATAAGAAACAAAGAAGAGGTTTTGCGTGTTCCACTGGTATTTCAGTGTGCAATGATTCATGCGATACAGGAAGTTTTGGATGAGGAAAGAGAGGTGGATGAGGATGAACAACCAATATCAACAACCACAGAATAATTTCCAGTACAATCCCGGCTACAACGCATATCCCTACAATCCTTGGGCGAATATGCAAAGAATGCCGCAACAGGAACAATTTCAAAGCATTTCACAACCTGTTCAAGCTGGAATCAACGGCAAAATTGTATCTGATATGAATGCAATTGCCGCAAATGATGTACCAATGGATGGATCAGTTGCTATATTCCCAAAGAATGATTTATCGGAAATATACGCCAAGCAATGGGCGTCTGACGGCAAAATCTCTACGGTCGTTTTTAAGCCTGTTCAATCTGAAAACCCTAGCAATTCATCGTCAGATGAGCAAAAAACGAAATTTGGGCTATCTGATGATGTTACAGAGGCATTCATGCAGAAGTTCGATGAATTATTCGAGAAAATAGAACAGATTGAAAAAAGCATCGGAAAAAATTCCGTTCCAAAAACAAGAGCGGCAAAAAAGGATGGTGAGTCATAATGAATCCTATGATGAATATTATCAAGAACAAAATTATGAATGATCCGCAGATAAAAAACAATCCTATGGCACAGAATGCTATGCAGATGATTCAGAGCGGAAATACACAGGGACTAAAATCTATGGCAGAAAATATGTGCAAAGAACGTGGGATTACCGTAGAACAGGCAAAAGAAGAAGTTATGAAACTATTTAATTGATACATTTTGGGTCGTGCGCACATTAAAGACAGTCTACCCGATGTAAATAAATTTTACGGAGGTAAACAAAATGTTCAATGGAAATTCACCAAGTCTTGCTGATATTGCAGCAGTGACAGGTAACAATCGTGATGATGGTTTTCTCGGTGGTGATGGAATCTGGGCAATTATCGTATTTGCTATGATCTTTGGCTGGGGCGGTTTTGGCAACGGCTGGGGTAATGGTGGAAACGGTGGTGCTACACCTTTTGCAACCGGGGCATTAACACAGACAGATTTACAGAGGGGCTTTGACACGCAGGCTATCGTTGGAAAGCTGGATGGAATCTCCAATGGAATCTGTGATGGTTTTTATGCCGTAAACAACAGTATGCTTACTGGATTCAACGGCATTAACACCAATATCATGCAGACAGGCTATGGTATTCAGCAGGCTATCAATGCGGACACAATCGCAAATATGCAGAACACAAATGCTTTGCAGTCTCAACTTGCTAACTGCTGCTGTGAAACACGTGAAGCCATTCAGGGTGTAAACTACAATATGTCACAGAACACCTGTGCTTTGCAGAACACCATGAATACAAACACGAGAGACATTATCGACAGTCAGAATGCAGGCACTAGAGCCATCCTTGATTATCTCTGCCAAGAAAAGATTTCTTCCTTACAGGCAGAAAATAATGACTTGCGCATAGCGGCTTCGCAGGATCGCCAGTCCGCACTTCTTACTACGGCAATGTCCGCACAGACACAGCAGATTATCAATTCTGTGAATCCACAGGCAGTTCCTGCATATGTTGTCCCTAATCCGAATGCTTATGCGTATGGATGCGGATGCAGCACAGGATGTGGCTGCTAAAAGTAGCTGCTAAAAGTAGCTGCTAAACAACTAAATATCAAAATATCTTAATCAATTAGTCTAAGATTAGCTTAAAGCTAGTCGAAGATTAGTCCAAGATTATGTCTGCTTATGCAGTATTAAAATTTATGGCAAGGGGCAGGCTTTAAGGTTTTCCCCTTGCTTTTTTCGTACATTGACAATCGAATATTGGCTGATGATTTTTGGATTTGAAAAAAAATAAAACAGTTGCGCCCCCACAAAAGAAAGTACGCAACTGTTCGGATAACAATCAATCCACAAGGATCGATAAGTGTATTTTATCATATCCCTGCGGAGAAAATCAATCAATTTTTGAAAACATTGTCAAGAAATACGCAATGCGGTATTGCGTATAATATAATTGTTTCGAATCTAAAAACCATCAGCCAATATTTGGTTGGTGGTTTTTTTGATGGAAGGAGATGTTATATATTATGGCAGAATATGTATCAGTTGCAACACAGGAAGTTGCATCAAATGGAAATGTTGTATTTACAAACACAGCAGTTAAAGGGTCTAGCTGTATCCAGCACAGAGAGGGTAGCGGAATTATCACCCTGCGTGGACTGACAAATCAGTGCAGAGCAAGATTCTTTATTGATTTTTCAGCAAACATTGCAGTGCCTACTGGTGGAACGGCCGGGGCTATTTCTTTAGCAATTGCAATTAGTGGTGAACCTGTATTATCTTCACAGATGATCAGCACACCTGCCGCAGTCGAACAGTTTAACAACGTATCCGCAGGCATTTATGTAGATGTCCCGAAAGGATGCTGCGTAAATATCGCTGTAGAGAATACAAGCGGCGTTGCTGTAGATGTGGCAAATGCAAACATTGTTGTCACAAGAGAAGCGTAGGAGGTGTATGACTATGGACGTTAAGAGAATGCATGACATGATTGAAAAGATTTCAGAATGTGCAAAATGTGAATTTGACAAAGGAATTGAGTGCATTGATACCCAAGAGATGGGTGAAGTTGTCGATATGATGAAAGATTTGTCAGAAGCTATGTATTACAGAACTTTGACAAATGCAATGAATGAATTTGATCCGTATGAAACAATGGAAATGTTTGAGAGATACGGAGACGGCCGCAGACATTATGACAACTACAGATACAAAACCACTGGTGAGTATGCTCCAAAGGGTAAAGGCACTTATGTAGGCAGAAGAGGTTATGAAGAGCCGCCTTATTGGCATATGACTAAAGATGATTATGACAGATGGTCCGATATGCCTAGATCGGAGCGGATGCGTGACCTTGACCGTGCAAGTGGAAGAATGCACTTTGCTGAACCTGTATCTCATGGTATGGACTCTATGAGCGAAAGCCATTATGATCGTGCAAAGAGAAACTATACAGAAAGCAAAGAAATGCACAGAGACAATACTATGCACGACAAAGAGGCAAAAATGAAAAGTCTTGATGATTATTTGAAGGTATTTTCAAATGATGTAAAAGACTTGATTAAAGATGCTACAAACGAAGAGAAAGCACTCTTTAAGAACAATATGACAGGATTAATGAACGCAATGTAACTTGTTTTCTTGAATTAAGCGGCTGGGGATTATTTCCCCGGCTGATTGCGTACAGGGGGGGCGATATCATGGTTTTTTATATTAACGGTACAAATTGGCGTGTTGTGTTTGTAAAGCCCAATAGCGAGGCAATTAGACGCACTGACGGAAGTTATAGTGTCGGCACAACAGATGCAAATACACATGAGATATATCTAAATGAAAATCTGCATGGCGATTTTTTGAAAAAAGTGTTTATTCATGAAGTATGCCATGCGATATGTATATCTTATGAAATTTATTTGCCGATAGAGCAGGAAGAGTTGTTATGTGATTTTGTTGCAACATACGGAAAAGAAGTGCTGGACATTGTAGAGATGATGTTTGGTGCGGTTAGGATGGTATCATGAGTATGATAGATGAGATTTTAAGATTTGTGCAGAGAACAAACCCAAATATGACAAAAGCTGATCTTCTGTATCAAATGGGCATAACCGAATATTCAGCAAGAGCATTATATATTTCTTGTATGAGCAAACCGTATATGTTAGAATCTAAAGAAAAAGGCAGGAGGATTTGTTCTAATGGGAAAGATTGACATGGGTTTCATCAAATTATCTTATGAGTGCAGTGATTTGATCGAAGAAATCAAGGGAGACATAAGCGAATTTGGCGAAGAACTGGAAGTATGCGTTTTGGTAAAGGATTTTCATGGCTGCAAGATTTATAAAGAGTATGATTTTGTGGATACAGTGTTTGAACCTTTACACGATGATGAATTTGTCGAGAAGATGACAATAGGAAAATTGCTAGAATTATGCGAACAACAGAACAGTATATTCTAACGAAAAAAGAGCCAATGGAAAGGTCTAAAATCCGTTGGCTCTTTTCTACTTATCTGTTTTGTGCATTATTATATTATCATGTTTTATTTTATGTGTCAATACACAAATTAAAATTATATTGAAATTTATTTTATGATATGTTATGATATGTTTAATGATACAAATTAAAATATATCATTGTTTATTTTTCACAATATATGTATTGTAGCATATGCGCACATATGTGCGTTTTGACGAAAGCGAGGTGCGCCGCCGATGGATATGGAAATATCTGTAAACACAAAAAACGATGTTATGAGAGAGCGTTTTCTTCTCGGTGCGAAACTTACAGGCAAATACGGCTTTCCACAACTTCCCGCGGTGATTGTTCATGCAGACGGCTTGAGATCCGTGCCATTTAATCTAGCATTAAAAGAACGCAATCCGAAAAAGTGTATTTGTCATTTTTTTATTGACGATATGCAATTTGAGAGAGTGTGGAACAATCCGGACAAATACATTTCTGCGTTGCAAAATTTCAAATATGTCTGCGCTCCAGACTTTTCTTTTTACGAAGATATGCCGCTTGCAATGCAAATATGGCAGGTGTATAGATCACGTGCGCTTGCTTGGTATATGCTGATAAATGGCGTAAATGTCGTTCCTGTTGCTGGCTGGAGCGATGCGGCATCTTTCGGATGGTGTTTTGATGGATTGCCGCAGCAATCATCTATTGCGCTCTCTTCCGTTGGTTGCGCTCGTGATGATCTGTCAAAAAGATGTTTTTCTGCCGGATATAGTGAACTGATCGAACGCGTGAACGGTGCAAGGGTTGTTGTGTTTGGCGAAAAAATAGTATCCGGAAACGTGGATCAGTTCCCGACTTTTTCAAATGAGATCCAAAAAAGAATAAAAGGGGGGCGATAGAATGGGCAGCAGATCTGGAAGAAAGAAAAGAACAGCGGATATATATGGCGTTAGAGCTGTGAGACAGACGAAAAAAGATGATATAAACGGCGTTACTGTTATTAGATCAAGTTTCAAATTTGAAAAATACAAGAAGAAAAATATAAACAGAAAAAAATAAGCCCCCAGAAATGGGGGGCTTTGCTAATTTAATTATTTTGTTCAAATTTCTTTGAACATTTCCCACGGTGCTATTATTGTCATGCTGTCATCACAGACGGCATATATTATTACATCGCCGTTTTTCTCAATTTCATACGTTACAAAAATACATTCTATCTCATTCCCATAAATTATTTTATCTCCTGTTTTCATATTTTAAGCCCCCTTTTCAAAACATCTATTACTTCCGATCTTTTCCAATTTATCATAGCTCTAGCCGTTGCGATGTCAACACCGATATAGTCAGAAAGCATTGTTGCCGCTTTCATAAATGAATTATATTCATTTTCATATGCGAGATCATAAGCTCGTTCATAATCTTCATCCTCAAGATCTCTATCATAATTTGTTTCTGCCTGGTTGGCGATTTCTTCCAATCTTGCTAAATTTTTCAATTCTTCAAATATTTTTTCTGCCATAACGCATAACCTCTTTTCTTATTATTCAATAAACTATTTTACTTGGTTAAAAATTTGTGCATATATAGACGGCTTGCTATAATCAGCTTCTTTATAAATACAGCCGCTATATATCTTATTTTTTGATCCTTTACATGAATTTTTGAATTTTTTACAATCGTAGCACATCGGATTATATTCTAATTCATCAATTGCCTTTTTCCTTGCGTCGCTTCTGGCTATTTGCTCGTCAGTCAAAGAGATTTCAAATTTTTTCATTGCTTTTTACCTTTGATCCATGTTATAATGGATCTACCTTTCTTATTGATTGGTGGCGATCGTGTTAGTTTGTCAGGCTGTAGCGATCGCCTTTTCTTATTTACAAGTAAATTATAGCATAGAAATTATAAAAAGTCAACATTTACTTTACAAAATAAAAAAATATTTTAAAAATGTGAAATAACACTTGACAGTTTGACGGCTGCATGATATTATATGGACAGTGAAAAGGAGGCGGTTAAAATGTTCGCAAAATTGGTAAAAAAAAGAATGATTGATTTAGAGATCAATCAGGCAGCGTTAGCAAATATGATCGGTCGATCGCGTCAAGCGCTTTGTATTTCTCTAAAAAATGATAATTTGAGAGAAAACGACATGCGAAAGATAGCGGATACAATGAATTGTGATCTTATTATTGAATTAAGACCAAGAGACGGAGAATAGCAGCGACCCCCAGCCGATCGGCTGGGGGATTTTTTGTGCATAAAAATACCCCAGTAAATTTACTGGGGTTTTATTTAGCTAAAATATCCGAAATCGCCTTGAACGCCTGTTGCTATTATCATCTTTCCGTCATTTCTTCGATAAACAACGCCACAGCCGCCGTCTAAAAGTGACCATACAAGCCACCCTAACGGGGCCACTGGTTCTTTTGTCTTATAATCAATAAACGCATAACGCGAATCAATGCCGCTCTTTTCTTGATCCAACGCGTTCTGTATGATCTCTTGATCTGTTGCCATTAATAGAGATCCGTCTTTCTTTCTTCCTAATACTCTCATGAGATCACCCCCTACATTTCTACAGGAACCACAACAATTCCTGTATCCTTATTTAGTTCTGCAATCTCTTCTGGGGCGAACTCTTCGCATCCAATCAACATTCCGTCTACATATAATTTACACATTTTCATTTTACAATACCTTTGATCTATGTTATAATGGATCTACCTTTCTTTTTAGTGAGGTGCGGCAGTCGTTAGCTTTGGTCGGTGAGCGGCTGCCGCTTTTCTTTGTTTCTGTAATTATAATATCATATTATATGCTTTATGTCAAGCGATACTTTACAAAAAGCAAAAAAAACTTGACAAAATGGAAGCGTTATGTTATTATGTTTATAGATTAAAAGAAAGGGCGTCCAAAGGGCGTAGGGTGAAAAGATATGTATAAAATTTACAGAAATGAAGTTGAGAGATTAAACCCATCATTCAAAGAAAAAGAAGAAATCATTTCTTCTTTGATCGACAAAAGACTTGTCTATCTGGACGAAGAGCCGGAAATGTGGAGAGAGTGCGAAGCTCTCGAAGATGCAAGAAAAGAATTAAGCTATTTAGAAACGTATGTTTCTAAAATATCCGGTCCGGTACACGGATACAAAATTGAACAATGGTATATTGCGAAAGAAAATAAGGATACAGTGGATGTTATTGATATATCAAAATGGCAGCAATACGATATTATCGAAATCGGAGCGAAATATATTTTATCTGCTATAGAATTAGGTGACCTGGCAGAATATATGAACGATGAAATTCGTGAAGATATGCACACGAATTTTGAAGCATATGATAATGATGGGGAATGGTTGGAAGAATACATTAACAGAGATCCAGATTTTGAGGATCTGCTTCGCCAGGAATTTAATATTTTAGATATGTAAAAAAATGGCAAATGAAGAAGAATAAAATATTTTTACTGCCCAAGTCAACGAATGACTTGGGTTTTTTAGTTATAAAATTTT
>ERZ1034897.372-NODE-372-length-23341-cov-8.920983_pt1 | contig 23341 bp, 21 predicted proteins | sample MGYA00520629_ERZ1034897 | MGnify/ENA primary metagenome ERZ1034897 (study PRJEB33766, sample SAMN09781789) | gut metagenome | biome: gut microbiome | host: Homo sapiens | place: Madagascar | study: EMG produced TPA metagenomics assembly of the PRJNA485056 data set...
GGACGCTCAGCATTCTGAACGTTCTGCGGCATGAGTTATTTCCATATTCCGATACGTTCCAGACGGGGGAAGACGGAAAGCGCGCGGTCTGCCCGGAGCTGAAAGACTTCTCCGACGAGATCGGGCTGGATGATGTGATTGCGCAGGGAATCATGCCCTACGGGCTGGCGGCGCACCTTCTTCTGGGGGAGAACGACTCGATGGCGAGCTTTTTCAACGAACGGTATTCCGAGCTTGTCGCGACGCTCGCAGCAAAGAAGCCTTCCGTTTGGGAGGAAATTACCCCGTATTACGGTTTTTAAACAACGGCCTACCAGAGCCGTAAATATGGCCTACCAGAGCCAGATACAGGAGGAAGAGACATGAACGAACTGATGGACGAAGAGTTTGGTGTAGATCTGAGCGATATTGTTTCCGACGATGACGGCAACCAGACCGAAGAGGAAACCAGCGAAGAAGAAGCCGAAGAGACCGAAGCGCCGGCAGGCGCGGAAGAACAGACAGGCGAACCGGAACAGGCGCAGGAAGCGCAGGAAGAAGCGAAAGCGGACCCGGAAGAGCTGTTTGATCTCAAGTTCAACAAGGAAATCCGAAAGGTAAACCGCCAGGAGGTCACGGAGCTTGCCCAGAAGGGCCTGAACCATGACCGGATCTTGGAGCAGAGAGACCACTTGCAGCAGGAAAATGCCGAGCTTTTGAAGTTCAAGCAGGACAACGAGGCGATCATCAGTCTGCTGGACGCAGCAGCGCAGAAATCCGGCACGGACAGAAACACATTTTTGCAGTCTGTGCGGGAGAACGCCTACGTTTCGCAGGGATTGAGCCGGGACGCAGCCCACGAGCGCGTTCTTCGGGAAGACGCAGAACAGCGGCTTTCCAGAACGGAGCGGCTCGAGGAAGAGCGGAGCCGGAATCAACAGTCTCAGCAGGAGCAGGAACAGGCACGGCAGCAGGACATCGAGCGGTTCTTGAAGCTCTACAAGGACGTCGACCCCGGTCAGATTCCGAAGGAAGTCTGGGACGACGTCAGAAACGGGGAGACCCTGGTCTCCGCCTACGGTCGGTATGAAAACCGGCAGCTCGCAGAGAACAACAGAAAGCTTCAGGAGAGCATCAACGCCATGAAGCAGAACGAGAAAAACAAGCAGAAAAGCATTGGTTCCGCGAAAACAGAAGGAAAGGAGACGGCGAAGGACCCGTTCCTGGAATACCTGTTGAGCGACGATTGACAGGAGGTAAATAATGTCGAAAACCATCAACCTCGCGGAAAAGTATTCCGACAAGGTACAGGAAAGATTTTATCAGGATTCGCTGACGCAGAGTTCTTTTGCGAAGGACCTGGATATGGAGTTCGTCGGCGTGAAGACCGTCAAGGTCTACGAAGCGCACACGGCACCGCTGAACGACTACACGCGTTCCGGCTCGAACCGGTATGGCACGCCGCAGGAACTGGCAGACAGCATCTACGAGTTCCAGATGGCACAGGATAAGGCGTTCACCTATACGATCGACAAGGGCAACGCGAAAGAGCAGTTCAACATCAAGTCCGCCGCGACGAGCCTCAAGCGCGAAATGCGCGAGATCGTCACGCCATATATTGACAAGTACCGTTTCAAGATCTGGGCGACGAAAGCCGGCCTTCATACGGCACTGACCGCTGCGCCGACAAAGTCCACGATTGCGGGCATCATCATGGACGCAACGTGTGCGCTGGATGATAAGTTTGTGCCGCAGAGCGGCAGAACACTGTACATCCGGAACGACCTTTACAAGGCGCTCAAGCTCTGCGACGAGTATGTCAAGCTCGAGGGCATCGGCACAAAGTCGCTTGTCAAGGGCGTCGTGGGTGAGTTCGACGGTATGCCCGTCAAGAAGGTACCGTCTAGCTATTTCCCGTCGGATGTCTATTTTATGATCATCCTCAAGGACGCGGCGATTTCGCCGATGAAGCTGAACGATTACAAGATTCACTCCGACCCGCCCGGCCTGTCCGGCGATCTGGTCGAGGGCCGCATTATGTTTGACGCCTTCGTGAAGCCCACGAGAGCGGACGGCATTTATGTCGCCAGCAAGGCGGACACGGTTGCGGCAACGCCGACGGTCGTGATTGCGTCGAATGTGGCAACGCTCACGTCGGAGACCACCGACGCGGTGATCAAGTATACCACAGACGGCAGCGACCCGCGTTTCAGCGATACCGCATTGACGTATTCGGCATCCAGCAAGCCGACGCTTGCAACGGGCGATACGATCAAGGCGGTTGCAACGAAGACCGGCCTGTACTGGTCCGGCGTGGCAGAGGGCACGAACTGAGCAATAGGGGCGGCGCATAGCCGCCCCTTTTCCCGATTGGAGGAAGTATGGCAAAAATCGTAACTTCGGATGTCGCGAAGGTTTTGCAGATTCAGCAGTTTCTCGGTTTGAACGAATCAAAAGACGGCGACACACAGCTGAAAGCCGGCGAGGCGTCGAAAATGGAAAACTGGCAGATCACGCCGCAGTTCCATTTGAAAATCAGGCCGGGGCTACAGGAAATAGAACGCTTTCAGGGAGCCGTACAAGGGCTGTGGCACGGCTTTGTAGCCGGGAAGGAAATTACACTCTGCGCGGCGGATGGGGCCGTGTGGGAGATTTCCGAAGGCAAGCGCAGGCTTGGAGATATCTTTGACGCGCCGACAACGTTTTTCGGATTCAACGACAAGGTTTACATTCTGAACGGGCACGAATATCTGTTCTGGGACGGAGAGGGCGCGGTTGACGTTGTGGAGGGGTACATTCCCTGCGTGGTAACGGCGGCGTCCCCGAAGGGCGGCGGCACGACGCTGGAGAACGTGAACCGGCTGACGGGAAAGAAGCGCGTCCGTTTTTCGGCCGACGGAGAGAGCACAGAGTACGTTCTGCCGGAAGGGGATCTCATTTCCGTTGATAAGATTTATGTCGGCGGTACGCTGACGGAGGCAACGAAGGACCTGAAAAACGGGAAGGTTACATTTTCGAATGCCCCGGCGGCCGGAAGCAACAATGTTGAAATTTACTATACCGCGGTAAACACGCTGCGCGCGCAGGTGGAAGCGATGCGGTATTGGGAACTATATAACGGCGCAAACGACACCAGAGTTTTCCTGTATGGGGACGGCTCGGCAAAGGCTCTATACTGCGGGATTACGGAGGCGGGTGTTGCGTCGGCAGACTATTTCCCGGATTTGTTTGAGATGATGGTCGGCGATGAGAATACGCCGATTACAGCGATGGTCAAGCACTACGACAGACTGCTGACCTATAAGCCGGGAAGCGTATACGCGACGGAGTATTCCACGACCACGCTGGCGGACGGCACGGTGTCGGCCGGATTCTATACGATTCCACTGAACCGGGAGATCGGCAACGAAGCGCCTGGACAGGTCCGGCTGGTCTACAACTTCCCAAGATCGATGTATGCCGGAGCGCTGTATGATTGGAAAATGACGTCTTCGACGGTCCGCGACGAGAGAAACGCAAAGATGGTATCGGAGAAGGTCCGCGGCACGATGCAGGCGGCGAGGCCGGACCGGACGTTCATTTTCGACGACGACAGCAAGCAGGAATATTACGTGTTCCTGAATGACGCAGACGGGACGGCGCTGGTGCACCGGTATCTGGAGGACATCTGGTACAAATACACAGGGCTCCCGGTGGTGTGCGCATGCAGAGACGGAGACGATGTTTATTTCGGAACGTCGGACGGAAAGCTTGCGCTGTTCGACGAGGCGGTTCACAACGACTTCGGGCAGGAAATTCCATGCGTATGGGAAAGCGGGAATATGGACTTCGGTTCTGATTACCAGAGAAAGCACAGTTCCGTTCTGTGGGTGAGCCTCAAACCGGCGGCCGGTGCGCGGTGCACGATCTCGGCCAGATCGGACCGGAAAAGCGAATATGCAGAGAAAACGGTCACGGCGCAGATTATCAATTTTGCGTCGGTCAATTTCGGGCATTTTTCATTCAACACGAACCGGAGTCCGCATATGCGGAGAATCAAGCTGAAAGTCAAGAAATTTGTCTATTACAAGCTGCTGATCAACGCGGTATCGATTGCAAACGATGTGACCGTTCTGGGTGTGGACATGCGGGTGCGGTTCACGGGATATGTAAAGTGAGGGTGCTATGGAAATTTTTATGTGTGTGCTGCTCGGGATTCTGAGCATGTTCATTCTGCTGCACTGTTCGGTGCTGGTCCTGATTGCGGCGTGCCTGTATAAAAGGCGCCCCATGCAGAAGCCAATAGAGGAAGCGGCGGAGAAGACGGAAGAAGAGCGCCGGGCGGATCTCGAAATGAAGCGGTTCAACGAAGGCGTTGCAAATATTCTTTCGTATGGGAATTCAAAGGAGAAGGATAGATGAAGAAACCGACACCGGAGCAGGTCTATAAAAGATATGACAAGGGCGTGTCGTTCAATACCCAGATCGGGCTATATGACACGGTCACGGAGAATGAAAATTTCTTCATCGGCAAGCAGTGGGAGGGTGTGGAGTCCAACGGCCTGCCGACGCCGGTCTTCAACTTTCTTAAGCGTGTGACGCTTTTCCAGATTGCGACGATCAGCTCGAATAACCTTGCGATGCAGGCAACACCGCTTAACTCGACGTCCAGGTACGGGCTTTCCGATCTGGAAAAGGTGACGGACGTGATCAATAAGCAGTTCGCAGAGCTTTTTGAGCGGAACAAGATCGTGACGAAGGTGCGCGAGTTTATGCGCAACGCCGCCGTAGACGGCGACGGCGCGACGTATTCCTGGTTCGACCCGGACATGGAAACGGGCCAGGAGGCAAAGGGCGGCATTGTCACAGAGATCATCGAGAACACGAGAATCATCTTCGGAAACCCGAACGAGCGGAACGTACAGGAACAGCCTTACATTATCATTCCGATGCGAAAGCAAGTGGAATATGTGAAGAAGCTGGCAGAGAAGAACGGCGTCAGGAAGAACGATATCGACTCCATCAAGGCGGATTCCGAGGCGTATGACAACAAAATGGACGCGCTGACGGATGACCGGGTGTCGATGTACATTTACCTGTATCGGGATTTTGAAAGCGGGACGATTCACAGCTATAAGTGCACACAGAATGTGGAGCTGGAGCCGGACAAGGACACGGAACTCAAGCACTATCCCATCACATGGATGAACTGGGACTATATCCAGGACTGCTACCACGGGCAGGCGCTTATCTCGCAGTTGCTGCCGAACCAGAAGTTTGTGAACAAGGCGTTTGCGATGGCGATGATCTCGCTGATGACGACGGCATACCCGAAGATCGTCTACGACAAGACGAGAATTCCGCGGTGGGACTCCCGCGTGGGCGCGGCAATCGGCGTCAACGGCGGCGATATGAACTCCATTGCGAAGATTATAGACCCCGCGCAGATCAGCCCTCAGATTTCGCAGTTCATTGACCTCGCGGTCAACTACACGCAGAACTTCATGGGCGCTTCGGACGCGGCGCTGGGCGACACGAGGCCGGATAACACGTCGGCCATTATCGCCTTGCAGCGGGCATCCAACGCGCCGCTGGAGCTGGTGAAGCTCAATATGTATGAGTCCATTGAGGACCTGGGGCGGATTTACCTGGATATGATGCGGGTATATTACGGGACCAGATACGTGCAGGTGAAATTCCTGACAAAGCAGGAGATGAACAATCAGCCGTTGGGCATGAGTATTCAGGACGCGAATTTCAACACACCGTTTGATTTTTCCATTCTTAACGAGATTCCAATGAGCCTGAAACTGGATGTGGGCGCGTCTTCTTACTGGAGCGAGATTACGACGGTACAGACGCTGGATAACCTTTTGATGCAGGGAAAGATTGAGCTGGTGGATTATCTGGAGCGTATCCCGGAGGGCTATGTCTCCAAGAAGCAGGAGCTGATTGACAAGTTGCAGGGCATGCAGGCACAGATGATGGGCCAGACGGCAAATGCCCCGGTGATGGGGCAGGGGCCAGAGGTCCCGGTTGAAGGCGGCAGCGGATACGGACAGCTCCAAAGGGCGCTGAATAAGACAGGGGTGACGTGATGCTCAGTAAGTTTTTAGAGGATATGAAAATCATTCAGGCTCTCGACGATGAGCCGAACGATGTGGGCGGATTGTCGGCGGAGGAACTCAAGGCAAAATTTGACGAAGCCGGGATTTTACTCCAGAAGTGGATTAACAATACGTTTATCCCAGCGCTGATCGCGGAGAATCTTTCGTTCAAGACGACAACGGCCATTCCCGCCTCGACCATTCAGGCGGCAATTGAGAACGTGCAGAGCCAGATTGCAAGCACCACGCTCGGCGCGATTCCAAATAACAGCATCACATATCAGAAGCTGGCGGACGATATTGTGAAGATTCTGACTGCGCTCCGAACGGAGCTTGACACGGCGAAGGACGATATTGTGACGCTGGATGAAAAGAAGGCCACAAAAGACACCGCGACGGCGGCAAGCGACGGTCTTCTCAGCAAGGAAGACAAGGTGAAGCTGGACGGCATTGCGAGCGGCGCAACGAGGGTTCTGGTTGATACGGGGTGGTCGGAGAGCAGTGTGAACGCGATTGCAACGTATGTTGTGAAGCTGGCGCTGGATGATCTGCAGGGGCAGATCAACGGAAAGGCCGCAGCCGTTCATACCCACAGCCAGTATCTCACGGCGCAGGATATTGAAGGCAAGCAGGATAAGCTTACCTGGGACGACGCGCCGACGCAGAACAGCGAGAACGCGGTTAATTCCGGCGCGGTATGGCAGGCGATCGACAAGGTGCGGGCGGTAACAAGCTACTCTGGGACGTTCCCAGTGAGCGGATGGCGGCAGGACAATTATGGGTATCAGGTGCAGACGATCTCTGTTCCGGGACTGAAAGCGAATTATGATGCGAAGCCGCTGATCGGCGTTGACCATCTGGGGAACGACGCGGGGACAGATTATGCACGCGATATCGGGTTTGCAAGAATCAGCGTTTTTGAAACAGGAGATGGAGAACTGACGGCGCGGTGCTCCAGGGCAAAGCCGACCACAGATATTCCGGTTACGATTGAGGTGTTCAAGTAATGGAGTGCATCAAAAATCAGCGCGGGATTCTCACACTGCCGCTTTCGGCGGTTCAATCGAACTACCAGGCAATGAATGAATCTTATGGGTACGTGACGGTCAAGGGCGTAAAGTACACGAGCGATGTGTCAATGGACGTGGAACCGGGGACAGTCGCGGAGATCTACGTTTCGTCGGCGTATGGGTATTATGATCGGTGCTATGTGGCGGTTGACGGCGTTACAGTGAAGACGGGGGCGGGAACGTATCTTTATACGGTGGAAAAGCCGTCGGTGCTTACGTTCACGCGTGAGGGAAACGATTCCGGCAGCAGCCCGACGTATCGGAACGTCTGCAACATCACGACAGTTTAACGGGGGAGAGAATATGCTTTTTGCAACGGTCCGGCAACGGAAAATTTATGTGAAGAACCCGACGACGGTGATCAAAGACGGGGTAAATGTGGACGTGCTCCGGCTGGATATGGACGACGAATGGCAAACGATGGACTCCATTGTCTGTGTGTTCACGAACGGCTCGGTCTCGAAAGAGGTTCTGCATACGTTCGGCGCGGACATCACGGTCCCATGGGAATGCGTGGCAGCAGCGGGGACGCTGCTTCTGAGCGTGACGGGATATGTGCAGAACGAAAAGGTTATGACCACGATGAACCCGGACAGCGGTTGGGACGTGGTGCAGAATGGACCGGTCACGGGAGACACGCCGTCCACACCGACGCAGACGCTTCTGGAGCAGGTGACAGCGGCCGGCGGCGCGGCGCAGAGCGCAGCGGAACGGGCAAACGAGGCGGCGGACACACTGGAAGAACAGCTTCCGGCGCTGAACACGGCGGTGCAGACGGCAGTTACGGCAAGCGAAAAGGCAGAGGCCGCAGTCAACAAAGCGCCGTATATCGGAAGCAACGGGCACTGGCTCGTCTATAACGCAGAAATTGGCAGCTATCAGGATACAGAAATCCAGGCGCAAGGTGAGACCGGACCGGCAGGGCCGCAGGGCGCGAAAGGCGACACGGGGGCAAAGGGCGAACAAGGCGAGAAGGGCGACACCGGCTCCGGCTTTGTGGTCAAGGGATATTACGAGACGCTCACGGCGCTGCAAGCGGCTGTAACAAGCCCCGCGGCGGGAGATGCATACGGCGTCGGTTCGGCAGAGCCGTATGATATCTATATATACGACGGAGTTTCCGAGGCGTGGGTCAACAACGGCGCGCTGCAAGGCGCAAAAGGCGATACCGGCGCGCAGGGGCCGAAGGGAGAACCGGGGAGCAACGGCACAAACGGCGTGACATTTACGCCGAGTGTGGATGAAAACGGGAACATCAGCTGGACGAACGACGGAGGTCTCAGTAACCCGACATCTCGGAACATCAAAGGCCCGAAGGGCGATCAGGGAGAGAAAGGCGCAACGGGCGATACAGGCGCTCCCGGCGCGCAAGGCCCGCAAGGAGAAACCGGCGCGCAGGGACCGACAGGACCACAAGGGCCGCAAGGCCCGCAGGGCGAGACTGGCCCGGCAGGGTCCGGAACGCAGTATACCGGAACGCTCTTGGCCACAGGATGGGCAGCGGACAGCTACGGGTACCAGGCGCAGACGATCACGATCACGGGGTTGAAAGCATCCTACGACGTAGACCCGCAGTGGGACGTGGCGCTCTCTGGGACTGACCCGGACGCGGACGCGGCTTTACTGGAAGGTTTTGCTTTGATCCACAACTATGTGACAGGCGCGAACAGCTTGACCGCGCAGTGCATCGGCGACGCTCCGACCGTGAATATTCCGGTGAAGGTGGTGGCCTTCGGATGAGTGGAAGAGGGCCACGGTGGATCTCTGTCAAGAAAACGCCGTCAGAGTTTACGATCAGCATCAAGGGAACATTGAACGCCACCTATGGCTATGTAACCATTGACGGGACGCAGTACTCAGCAGCAGCCGAAGTTGTTGTTGCACCAAATACACCCATCGAGGTTATGGTTGGAACACAATGGGGGCAATACAATAATTCATGCCAGATTACCTTAAACGGAACGGTTGTGCAGAGCGGATATGGCTCGTATCAGTTTAACGCAGAAGCGGATGCCACGATCACATTTACGAAAAGCGGCGGTACTCGCTATTACTTTACGTGTGCGATCACGACGAGCTAGGAGGCCGGTATGGGAATGTTTTTACGAAGAGGCGCGGTAGCGTCTGGGCCAAAGCTTGGTGACATCGAGGTTGGCACCCTGGTCAAGTTGAACGAGAACGGCTCGCCGGTGGAATTCTATGTGGCAAAGCATGATTATGAGGCAGGTCTGAATGGAAGCGGACGGACATTAGTAGTCCGCAAGGAATGCTATGACCAACGCGTGTTTACGACGGCAACCAGCGGAACATACAATGATTACCAAGTTTCTACATTGGACTCCTTCCTAAACAATAATTATTTTGCAATGCTTGACCCGAAAATTAGGTCAAACATGGGGAAGACAAAATTCTACAGCAAACTCTATGGCAACGATGGATTGGTTGATTCGTTGGAACGTTCTATATTTACGTTATCCGTGACGGAACTTGGACTATCTCCCACCGGCGCAACTGCCGAGGGTACAGCACTCCCCATTGCAAGTATACTCCGAACGCTGACTTTGAGCGGCTCTTACGATGGTCAATGGACGAGGACACCTGCGCAAGGCGGCGCAGCGTACATTTGGGTAGTAACAAAATACGGTAACGCTCAGGCTAAAGACTGGTACGACACGCACTCGTATTCAAGACCAGCTATGACGTTGCCAGCCGGTTTTAGGCTTGATGACAGCAACGTTATTGTAGGATAGGAGGCACTATGTACATCATTACAAACGATCAGACATATCGGGCCGTCCGGGTTTTGAGCACGTCAAAATCGGTGCGTTTTGTGGGCGATACTCTTTCGGGCCTGACGGAGCTGACCGGTCCGGTCACGGTCTATGCGGACAATGATTTTGAGCTGCGCGTCTACACGCCGGGCAACTTTCTACGGCAGGAGATCACGGACGGAAGCTGGCTGCTGACAAATATCCCGCTGCCGGAGCCGCAGCCGGTCGTGGTGACACCGGTTGAATACGACTTGACCGTTTCCACGGCAAATGCGGTCAGGCTTCTCATGGCGGGCAAGCAGCCCACAACGGCGGATGAAATCATTATGTGTTCGGCGCTCTACGATGAATGGACGCCGGGCAAGCACGTCACCGGAGACGTATTCTGTGTCGGCGGTGAACCGTGGGAATGCTTCCAGAATTACGACAATGCTGTATATCCCGATATCGTCCCCGGCAACGCGGCGTGGTTCACATTCAACAAACCCTACCACGGCACGTCACGCGAGACGGCGCGGAATTTCGTGCACCCAACGGGGGCGCACGACATGTACAAGGCAGGGGAATGGACCGTGCAGGGCGGAAAATTCACGGAATGCCTGTCTGATACATCTTACAGTTTGGAAGAGTATCCGGCGGCATGGGGAGTGAGGGAGTAAATGGCATATACAATCAACTCTGAAAAGGGCTACAACCTCGCGCAGGAGTCAAAGAAAAATCCGGGGCAGAAGTACACTGCCTCGGATGGCTCCAAGTGGTGGACAGACCCCGGAACCGGGAAACTGATGGTAGACCATCAGGGAAGCGCGGGAGAAGCCAATCTGGCATACGGGAAGGGTACCGGTAGCCCTTCCAGCAGCTACTCCGGCGGTTCTGGTTCCAGCGGTGCGAAGAAGGACCTTATTTACTGGGTCGGCACGGACGATGGGCACAAGGTTTTGGAAAACCTTTACAACGGAGCAAGTAAGGAATACACAGCCTCGGACGGGTCCAGATGGTATCTCGGCGCGGATGGGAACGCGTATGCAGATCACTATGGGAACAAGCTGCAAATCCAGCTGAGAAACCAGCGGCCAGGCGGCTTTGGCGGCTTTGGCGGCGGCTTTGGCGGCTCGGGAGGTATCGGCGGTATCGGAGGGGCAACGCCGCCCGCGCAGCAGGACTGGAGCACGCCGGGCGGCTCCGGTTCCAGCTCGACGGTAGACAGCGCCACCAGCCGACGGGACGCCTATGACCAAAAGATTCAGGACTACATAAATCAGCTGCAGCAGATGCAGAATCAGAAGACCCCGACGGCGGCGGACCAGTCGGATTATATCCGGCAGATGTACGAACAGCAGCTGGTGGCGAACAAGGCGCAGTTGGAGAACGATTACAACCAGAACGTTTCCAATCTGGGGGGCGAAGAGAGCAAGCTCGGCTCGAACTACTATGAACAGCGCAGGCAGACACAGGCGAACGCCGACCGGGCGCAGGCAAACTATAACGAGATTGCCAATGCCTCTGGCCTGAACTCCGGCACAAGAGGGCAGGCAGCGCTGGCGCGGAACAATCAGCTGCAAAGCGATCTGACGACGCTGGGGAACGCGGAGGCGCAGAACCGGGCGGAAATTGAGCGCCAGAGAACCTTACTTGGTCAGCAGTATCAAAACGCGATTCAGAAGGCGCAGGCGGAAAACAACATGGAGCTTGCGCAGCGGCTCTATCAGGAGGCTGTGAGAGTCGACGAAAGCGTGATTGACGCTTCGAAGAACAACAGCTCGAGAGCGCTGGAAATCCTCAATATGATGCTCGGCCAGATCAGCTCTGACCGGAATCTCGCTTCTGAGGAGGCGCGGCAGGCAGCAGAGATTGCGGCGGCAGGCGGCAAGTACGGGCTTTATGGGAAGCTTTATGGACTGTCTGACGATGTGGTCAAGAGACTCGAAGAGATCTACAACAAGGAGCTGGCCGACAAGGAGCTGGAGCGCGAGCTTGATATCTATGACAAGGCGCATTCGAACAACATTGACCTCAACCGGAATTATTCCTGGGGAACGGGAAGAAGCAGGTGGTAAGCCATGATTACTGACAACGGCGAACGCAGTGTGAAGGCGCAGAAGCAGTACGACAGCATCAAGCCAAGCGCGAAGAAAAATACCGGCACGGGGAATAAGGGCAGCGCGAAGAAAAATACCGGCACAGGAAACAAAGGCGGCGCGCAAAAGACAATCCCGAGCGCCTCCGCAAGCACACCCAAAACGACGACTTCTTCCAGCACGAGCGGGTCTTTGACGACGGTAACGCCGACGCAGCGCTCGACAAGCAACTCTTCTTCGTCTTCTCCCAGTTCCTCCAGCAAGAAAAAAACACTGAGCGCGGCGGAAAAGTCCAAAGCGCTCAGCGATCTGATGGACAGGGCGACGATTGGAAGCTCCAAAACCTACGGACTTTCGTTCCAGAGTTCGGTAAATCAGAAGATCGACTCTTATAACCAGAGAAAGCAGTCTCTGGTGGAGCAGGCGACGAAGAACGGATATTCGGTCGGCCAGAACACGAAACAGGCGCAGAGCTTCCGGAACACGGTCAATCAGAAGCTCGGCAGCGCGATTCTCAGCGGGAAAAGCCCCAGCGAGGCAAGAAAGGACGAGCAGCAGCGGATTCAGAAAAGCGCGGCGGCTCAGAAATCTGTTATTCGGGACCAGGAGAAGGGCAGAAACCGGACAGCATCTGAGCTTGAACGGCAGATCAAGGCCATTGACAAGGAGATCGGCCAGTCCACGCAGGCGACCGGAAGGCCCGACATGCAGAAAGTTGCGGAGCGGAACAAGCTTACAAAGCAGAAGCGGGCCGTTACGAACGACTACAGCGTATTGGAATCTCTGGGGCGGTCCGTGGAAGCGGGCGCGGGCGGGTTTAACTCGGCTGTTACGAGCACGCTGAACGCGGGCAGAAGCGCTCTTATGGAGCTGGAGGCTATCATCAACGGCGGATGGGACAAGGAGAGCAAGAAGTTCGTGAAGGGAGAGTCCCCGATCACGGCGTCGCTCTTTCAGCCGGTCGAGGACCTGAATACATATACAAAGGATACAACGGCAGGCTTGCAGCAAAGCGCGGCGGAGCAGTGGAGCCGATACGGCAAGGCGGGCGATATTGCGAACCAGCTGACGCAGGGGACGGTATCGGCCGTTCCGAACGCGCTGCTTGCAATGGCAACGGCGGGCGGCTCGGCAGCGGCGACGCTTACGCCGCAGGCTTCGGGGCTGACGGCGACGGTAGCGGACGCGGTGCAGAAGCTCTCCAAGGACCCGATGTACTGGACGAGCTTCATTCAGAGCTTCGGCAACAGCTATGACGAGGCAATCGAGAAGGGCGCGACGCAGGACGAAGCGCTGCTGGCGACGCTGCTTTCTTCGACGGCGAACGCAATTGTGGAAATTGGCGGAGGCGTGGAGCAGCTGCCGGGCGAACTGCGGGAGGAAGGGCTTACCAGCGCGGCGAAAATCCGGAAATGGGTCTCATCGTCTCTGGATGAAGGCAAGGAAGAGGTCATTCAGGGGATGATCGAGCGGCTGGTAAACAAGGCCGTGTACAATCAGGACGCGCCGTGGATTTCTTCTGGCGATGAAGACGCGGTGATCAATCCGCGGCAGTCTTTACAGGAAGGCGCGATGGGCGCGGCAATTGGCGGAATCTTAGGCGGCGGGCAGATGTTGGCGCAGAGCATCGCAGCAAGGGGACAGAGAATTGTAGACCCAACGGCCAGCCCGTTCGATCAAGCGGTCCTGGACACATTGCAGGGCGTGCAGACGCCGGAGAATGTGACGCAGGTGCGAGAGCCGACAGATCTGGATAATATCATCATGGAGACGCAGATGCAGCTGCAAAGCGGCATCAGTCCGGAAGTTGCGACGAACAAGCCGAAGGACGTAAAAAATCTGCTCAATGCAACGAAAGAGCAGATTTCAAGGTTTATTCAAAATGCGTTTAACAAGCAGAACCAGTACCAGTATCTGAAACTGTCCGACGTTTCTCCGGAATTAGCGGCGACGCTCAAAAATGCCGGAATTGACGTTGACGGATACGCACATGCCCTCCGCGATAATGACATTCGGCACGTTGACAGTTCGCATGGCGCACAATCGAACGACAAGTACAAGGTCACAGCCGATATGCTTGGGGATGTCCAAAACGTTATTGACAATTACGATGTTTTATATCGTGGATTTGATACAAGATTTGGTAACCCAACGGTTGTCTATGAAAAAAGAATGGGTAACCGAACGTTTTATGTTGAGGAAGTTATGTCTGACGGCGTGCTTGGGACAAAGCAAATGGTCGTTACCGGCGAAAACAGCAAGCCGAGTTTTCTGAAAAAATATACAGAAATAGCTAGTGTTTCCGACGATACCGATGTGCCCGCTCAAAGCGGATCAACAGGCATAAGCCCCCCCGGCAACCACGTCCCAGACGCCCCGTATAACACTAGCTATGCTTCAAATGTAGCACAGTCGGCGGATTCTGTCAATAGGGAAAATGTGGGCGCAGCTCCGGCGGGCTTTGACCCGCTGAGTCACGCAAGCAACCAGTACGGCGCGATTCCTCCCGGTGAGAATCCCTCGCGCGTGGTGGACATCCCCGTTTCTATGGACGGAGAAACAAAGGTCAGCCGCTTTGCCCGCACGGCAGCGGAGGCACAGATCACAACCGACGAGATGGTCGGGCGAATTGAACAGCTGGTACAGGATGGGCAGCTCAGCCATGAGGTATACAGCAACAAGCAGGCCATCGAAGACGGGGCAAAGCAGATCGAACAAAAATACGCGCGCGGGAAATCCATCGAGCAGATTCGAAGCGAGTTCATCCGCGACGCGAACGCTGGAAAGGCGGGGGCAAAGTTCGTCTCGCAGGGCACGACGCTTTATGCGGACGCCATTGCGGAAGGAGACTATAACGCGGCGTCTGACATTCTGGTTGCGCTGACGGCAGTAGAGACGAACGCCGGACAGGCGGTCCAGGCGGCGCGGCTTATGAAGTCCTTGACGCCGGAGGGCAGAATCTTCACGGTGCAGAAGATGGTGTCCAATCTGGAGGCGCAGATCAACAAGCGGCGGGCAGCAAACAGGCAGATCGAGATCGATGTGCCGGACGCACTTCTGGAGACGTACCAGAACGCCGCGACGGCAGACGCGCAGGAAACGGCTTTGCAGAACATCTATCAGAATGTCGCAGATCAGATTCCGACGTCTCTCGGCGAGGCGGCGCAGCAGTGGCGGTATTTTTCGATGCTGGCGAACCCTTCGACGCACGCAAAGAACATCATGGGCAACGTCTCCGGCGCGGTCGCGAAGATCGGCAAGGATAATCTGGCGGCGCTCATGGAAAGCGTTTTCATCGGGAACAAAGAGGGAAGAACCAAAGCGTTCCTGAACCCGGCGAAGGCGGCGGACCAAAACCTTCTGAATATGGCATGGGCGGACTATGACACGGCGGTCGATCTCTATGAGGACGGCACGGGGAAATACTCCAACGCGGCGGGCGATATCAACGACAAGCGCCGGTATTGGAAGATCAACGACCCGCAGAACGCTTTGACGCGCGGCATTGACAAGGCCTTGAGCGTCGCGGAGAAGGCGAACGAGCTGAACAGCCGGGCGCTGGAAGTGGAAGATATGTGGTTCTCGAAACCCATGTATTCCGTCGCGCTGGCAGGGTACATGAAGGCAAACGGGTTGACGGAAATCACAGACGCCGCCAGAACCTACGCAATAACCGAAGCGAAGAGAGGTACGTACAACGATCTGAACGCCGTATCCAAATGGGCAACGTCCATCGGAAAGGACAGCAAACTCGGACGGTTCATTTCGGGTACGATCTACCCGTTCAAAAAGGTCCCGGCGAACGTTATGGTGCGGACGGTGGAGTATTCGCCGCTTGGATATCTGAAAGGCGCATGGGACCTTGTGCAGATGCAGAAGGGCAACGCGGATATTACGGCAGCAAAGACCATTGACGATTTTGCAGCAGCAACGACGGGCACGGCTCTTCTGGGCGTGGGCGCGATGCTGGCAAAGCAGGGGATTCTCCGGGCGACGGGTGTCGGCGACGACAAGGAAAAAGAGCAGCAGAAGAACGCGTTCGGCGCGAAGGATTTTTCCATTTTGGTCGGCGATACATACATCCCCATCGACAGTCTGACACTGACCGGAACGGGGCTTCTCACAGGCGCGCAGATCTGGGAAGCAGCGCAGAACGCGAAAAACGGGGATACGCCGATTTCGTTTGATGATTTCCTCGACGCGCTGTCCAAGATCACGGACCCGGTATTTGAGCAGTCGATGCTTAGCGGTATGGACAGCATTCTGACAACCATTCAGAATTCCGGCGACGCCGGAACCGGCGAGCTGCTGACCAAAATGGGCGTGCAGATTCTCGGAAACTATGTGGGTCAGTATGTACCGACGGTGATTGGACGTGTGGCGTCCAGCCTGGATAAGAACCAGAGAAGCACGTATCTAGAACCGGATGGCGCGTGGGGCCCAGTGCAGACAGCAGTGCAGGGCGTGCAGAAGAAGCTCCCCGGCCTCCGGGGGGATATGGCAGTCACCTACGGGAACTGGGGCGTTCCGGTCGAAGGAAACGGCGCAAACGGCTTCGGCGAGGGTGTCTTCAAGGCGGTGACGCCGGTATATCCATCCAAACAGAAGACGGATGCGGTAGAGGAAGAAATTGCTCGGCTCCACAACGTGAACGCAGAATACTCCAACTTCTATACGAAACCGCCAAAGAGCATTGCAGTAGACGGGGAGAATATCAAACTGACCTCTGAGCAATACGCAAATTACACAGAAACGAGAGGTCAGACGGACTATAACCTGCGCAAAAGCATGCTCGATAGCGATATCTACAAGGGACTTCCGGATAATGTGAAATCTAAGGCGATGAGTCTTTCACAGGAGTACGCCAATGCGCTCGGCAAAGAAGCCGCAGGCGTCGGGTACGAGACCGATGAGAAATGGATCAACGACCTGAAAGGAAAATCCGACGAGGAAGTTTTGAAGGCAATTCTCGGGCGAGCCGTCGAGACTGAAAAGTACATAAGCGACGAAGCAGAGAACAAACTCGTGAACGTGCAGAAACTCTATGACAGCCTAGCGTATGCCGGGGTATCTGACGATCTGAAAGAATCCGCCAGAGAAAAGGCGGCGGCATACTTTCAAAATGCAGAAAAAGCAAAATTCGGCTACGAACTCTCCGAAGAGCAGCAGAAGCTTGAAGGGAAAAACCAGAAGACACTTGCAGAGTATTTCCTCGACGAAGCAGTCAAGGCAAAGTACAAGGATACGAACAAGGACGGAACGAACCGGGACGAGCTTTTGCAGGCGTACAACGACAACGAGCTAAACGACCGGACGGCAATTGCAGTTCTGTCTGCCCGTGAAGTCGACGCATATCAGAAGTTCGGAAAGACCGCAGGCGTTACGCCGCAGATGATGCTGGAAGCGTCCAGCGCGCACGCGAGGATGCACGAGGTCAAAGACATTGACGGCATTGTGACCAGCAGCGTACAGGAGCAGTATGACGATTGGCTGGATTCGAAGAATCTGACGGATGAGCAGAAGCGGGCGCTTCGCATGGGATTCTACGGAGATACGGTAGATACCTATAACAAGCTTGTGGAAGACCTTGAGCTTGGAAATATTACTGTCGGAGAGGCAAAGCAAGAACTATCTCCCACATACCAGTATGGCTGGACACATAATGTCAGCAGCACGGGCGTTCAGATGCGGGACTATATTTCCAGTATGGCAACGTTTGAGAACGCGCCGACAGCAGAAGAACGCAAAAAGATGGGCTTCGGCAGCAAGTGGGAATGGTTCTGCAATGAGCTGAACAAGAACACAGATCTGACCAAAGAGCAGAAATATGCGATTGCAATCAGCACGGACCGTTCTATGACGGAAAGTACGAAAAAGAAAATCGCGAACAAGCTTGGGGCATCGTATGTCGCACCAGCTACAGCCAGCTCTGGTACAACGGTTGCAACAACCGGGAATGGCACTTCCGGTTCCGGCGGCTACAGTTCCGGCGGGTATTCCGGCGGATGGAGCAGCGGAAAAACGGACGAACCGAGCCAGATGGAAAAAGCCTATACACGGTTCGGCAAGGACGCGGGCGCGACAGAAACCATGTATCAGCAGGCAAAGCAGGCACATGACGGGATGCAGACCATCGTGGACATGGACGGGAACACGGTCCGCAGCGTGGAAGACCAGTTTGACGGTTGGCTTTCACAGCAGGACTGGACGCAGGAGCAGAAGGACGCGGTAAGAGCCGGGTTCTTCACGGATACGGTCAAGAACCTGCAGTACCTATCCACGCAGCTGCGGGCGGGAACCATGAGCGTTGCAGCAGCAAAGAATGAACTGTCTCCGACGATACAGACCGGCTGGAGCCAGAATGTGCTGGACAGCGGCGCTTCGATGGCAGACTATATTGACGCCGTTGCTACTTTCAAGCAGGCGCCGAACGCCGACGAGCGAAAAGCGATGGGGTACAAAAACAAGTACACCTGGTTCTGTGACTACCTCAATACGACGGACATGACCCCGGAGCAGAAATACGCCGTTGCAATCTGCATGGGAGACTACGCCGACAGAACAAAGAAGAGAATCATGCAGGCGGTTGGCTGGGACGGCAAAACGCCATCGGCGCAAAGCGCTTCGAGCCAGAGTACGTCCGGCAACTCCGGCAAAACGCAGATTCTCTCCGGCGATGCGTTCTGGAAGGAGCTTGAGCGGCAGCTCGGTCATGCGCTGACCAGAAGCCCGGGTCTAAAAGCAGAGATCGACCGGCGGAAGGAAGAAGAACGCACCTATGACATCCGAACAGACAGCGGATACCGGGAATATCTCAATCTGCTGCTCGGCAGGACGGACCGGTATGAGGCGAAGGACGGCTCGGTCTGGACCGTCGGGGAAGACGGAGACGTTATTTCCCGGACGGCAGACGGGCGCGAACTCAAGGTGAAAGCTGTCTTTGACAAGGAAGACGTTGACGATCAGCCGGAGGACGGCTACACGGTCAGCACAAAGCCCGGGAAGCTCGCCTATCAGATGCTGCAAAACGGCGTCATGAAGGCGTGGGAGGCTCCGGACGGCTGGACGTGGAAGCTGGTTGACGGTGAGATTATCGCGGAGAAAAAGGGAATGAAAATGCCGATCCGGCTTGCCGGATAAAAGAAAGGGAGCGCCTATGAATGAAGTAGAAATGGAACACAGAATCACTGCCGTTGAAAAGCTTGCGAAGGGAAATGAACGGCGCATCGGAGATTTGGAAACCGATAACAAAGCTTTGCTAGACTTATCAACGTCTGTAGCTGTCATGGCAGAGCAGATGAAGACAATGAGCAGCAAGGTCGACAGCATGGACACTGCCGTCAAACGCATCCAGAACGTCCCGGCAAGCCGCTGGGAGGGTTTTATCAAGGCAGCGGTAACGGCGCTGGTAGCCGGTCTGGTCGGCTGGGCATTGGCGCAGATTGGAATCAACTGACAGAACGCACGCCACGAGGCGCGAAATTTGAAAGGAGAACTTACTTATGAATGCAAAATGGTGGAAGGCAGCGGGTATCCGCGCAATCAAGACCGTCGCACAGACCGCAGTCGCGACAATTGGCACATCGGCGCTTTTGAATGAAGTAAACTGGATTGCCGTCGCTTCGGCGTCGGCGCTGGCGGGCGTTTTGAGCCTGCTGACCTCGGTTGCAGGTCTTCCGGAGGTGGAGAGCAAGTGAGCGTGCTCATTGGGCAGGCCAGCATCGACGAACGGGGAAAGATTACCGGCGGCAGCGCCGGTAATCAATCCGGCTGGGAGCTGAATATCCGGGACTGGTACGCGAACGGCTGGACACTTGTCCTGCGGCCAAAGTGGAGAGTGACCGCCAAGAAGATGGCGGCAGCGTGCCGCGCAGGCGTTGGAAATAAGCACATCGGGTATGATCAGTGGCAGAGGAACACCCTGCGATACTATGCAAAGCTCTCCAAGTGGGACCTGTCCGCTGTCAAGGACGACTGCGAGACAGACTGCTCGGCGTTCATGGCGGTTTGCGCAGAGGCGGCAGGCGTGAACATGGAGTCTGCGTACACGGCAGGAAACGCGCCTGCGACGTTCCAGATGCGCGAGATGTGGGGCAGGACGGGTGCATTTGAGATTCTGGACGATGCGAAGTACCTGAAATCCTCGGACTATCTGCTGGAGGGAGACGTGATTGTAAACGAGTTCCGGCACACGGCAATGGTCCTTTCAGACGGAAGAAAAGCGGAAGGGGAGTTAGAAGTGGTTGAGAAATCGAAGATCATTGTAGACGGCAAGGAGATTGCCGTGGACAGAATCCTCAAGGACGGCACAAACTATATCAAGGTCCGGGACCTTGCGGCGGCGCTTGACTTGGAAGTGTCGAATCAGGGGAGCATTGCAGTTCTGAACAGAAAGTAGGGGTAAAATGCAGCGCGGGCTTCCATTAAAGCCGCGCAGTGAGTGGGAGTTCCTGATTTCTGAATGGATTCACAATGCAATGTATCGGGAGATCATGCAAAGGAACATCTGTGACGGGGAAACGGCGGAACGCTTAGCCGAGCGGTACGGGTTTTCCGTGAATGGTATGAAGGGCATCATCAAACGATGCACGGAAATATTGTTAAAGGCAGGCACATAGTGCCTGTCTTTTTCTGTGCTTTTTTTGAGTTTTCGCTTGGTTTTTTGTGATGCGGTTTTCCAACAGAATGGTGATAGGGACCGGAAGGTTCACTACTGAAAACGGAGGTATTTTTATGGAATACGCAAGCAAAGGTCTTGCCGGAACGGCGCTGGGCTTTGGTATCGGCGGCGCCGCGATGAGTCTGGCAAACGGCGGGCTCGGCAATCTGTTGGGCGGATTCGGCGCAAATCCTGCTGCGGCTGCGGCTATGGCTGCGGGTAACAGTGACAACCGGTATGTCAGCCGGTATGAGGCTGGTCAGTCCGCACGAATCGCAGAGCTGGAGACGGAAGTGAAGCTGCGCGACGCGAACGCTTACACCGACAAGAAAATGCTCGAGCTGTACCAGTACACGGACGGCAGAATGCGCTCGATCGAAGAGCAGCTCTGTCAGCAGCGCGTGATCAATGCGCAGACCACGGCGAATATCAGCTGCATGCAGAATGAGATCGCGGCGCTCTCGGCCATGACAAAGACCGTCATTCCCATCGGCAACGTCTGCCCGGAGCCTATGCAGCGGTATAACAGCTGGACGGCACCGACAACTAGCACGACGACCTAACGTACAAAGGGGCGGCAAACGCCGCCCCAACGTATCAGGAGGAGCATATGGTAACGATTGATCAGGCAATGCGCGGCGTGGTCCGCTTTATCGATACAGAAATTCTGCCACACCTTCCGACTGGAAAGGGAATCGGCGCAGGAATTGCCGTTGCGCTCATTATGGACGGCGGGAAAGAACGGATTCTTGCACTGCGGGAAAACCCGTTTGTGCAGATGATGGGTGTTATGGACGAGGCAGGGAACATCAATATTGACAGGCTTTACAATGCAGCGAGACCGAAATTTGAGCAGAAGCTTCCGGTTTCGATTCCGTTTATCGGAGATCTGACGTTTGACCAGAACGATGTCGACAAGCTTTACAGATACATAAAGGAGGCGGTATGATGGAGTACATAAAAAAACTGCATGAGAGATTGCAGGAGCTGATGGAAAGACCGGCAACGACCGGCAATGTGGAGGAAGTCCGGCTTTATGCGAAGACCATTCGGGCGCTGGAAAAGCTGGAGCTGCATGAATCGTTCACGAAGGAAGATGCCATTTGCTGGGTAGAGCATATGGAAAACAGCGACGGAACGAAAGGCGCACAGTGGACGATGGCAGAGACAAGCGCGATGGCGAAGGAAATGGGCGTATATCTGCCTGCTTGCATCTGGTATGCTGCGGTGAATATGATGCGCTCGGACTACTGCATGGTGGCGAGAAAACACGGCGTGGACAAGCCAGAATTTTACGCAGATATGGCGCAGGCGTTCCTGTTTGACGAGGACGCCGGAGAGCCGGAGGAGAAGATTGCGGCGTACTATCATTGCATCGCTGGAAAAGAAAAGTGACACGAAAAGTGACACGAAAATAATTAAGCATTGATATTACTACGTTTTTGAGCATTTTCTGGCGGGTTCAAGTCCCGCCTCGCGCACCAGAAAAAGGAAGCCCGCAATCCGTTGAGATTGCGGGCTTTTCTTGTATTATCAATGGTTTCAGGGCTTTTCTGTGTGGCAAAAGCGTTCTATTCTGCGTACGTGCGGGAACAAAAATAGTAAGAATGGAAACTAAAAAAGTGACACGAAAAGTGACACGAAATTTACTGCTTCGGGGTGAAGAAATCAGAGATGGATTTCACGGAGGCGGCGACGTCGGAATCTGCGACGTGGGTGTATATTTTCCGCATGGTTTGATAGTCTGCCCAGCCGCCGATTTTCATGGCAACCTTTTCGGAGACGCCGAGATGGTAGGCAAGGGAGCAGAAGGAGTGGCGAAGACCATGTGTGCCGATCTTCGGTAAATGATTGGCTTCACAGATGCGGTTGACCTGCGCCCAGATGGTATTGGGATTGCAGGTGACGACAAATTCAGAATCACGCGGCGCAGACGCAAGAAGATCTTTCAGGCGCGGTATCATAATCGGTATCGTGCGCCGGGAGGTCTTATTTTTATTGTCCGGCTTATTGACGATCTTGTTGTCTTCATCGTAGACGGTCGAACCGCGAATATACAGAAGGTCGTTTTTCAGATCAACGCTGCGCCATTTCAGACCCATGATTTCAGAGCGCCGGAGGGAATGAAGACCGAGAAGGGCGGGGATTTCGCACGGTGCGCCTTCGATTGCGGAAAGAAACGTCTGGATTTGTTCCGGCTGCAAGAACGGGTGCTCCTCTTGCGTAAGTTTTGGGAGATACACGGTGAAGGTTTTCCCCGTCTGATGCTTCACGGCGGCAGAGACGAGCGCCCAGGCGTTTTTTACGGACTTCGGGGACACGGTTTCCAGATTGATAGCACGCTGGCAGACGGCGTCTGTGAGGCTTGAGACGGGCAGAGACATGAGGGATTGCAGGCGGTTATTTTGAATGGTCTTATAGCCGCGTCTGGTGGACGGGGAAATCGACTTTTCGTTTGCTGCAAGATACAGGTCAATTGCGCCGGAGACCGTGAGTACCGTTTTTTCCTCCGGCGCAGAAAGGTAGCCGAGCTTGAAGTCACGCGCCTGCTGCTCGGCATCAGATTTCTTTGCAGCGGTGAAAGAATATGTTTTCCCGTCTACCTTTACCCGGCAGCGATACGCGCCGGAGGGAAGCTGCTTTGCTTCGGGAACGCTGATTTTCTTCATATGATTCTCCTATGCGCGAACCCAGCCGA
>ERZ1034897.379-NODE-379-length-23129-cov-32.288897_pt1 | contig 23129 bp, 24 predicted proteins | sample MGYA00520629_ERZ1034897 | MGnify/ENA primary metagenome ERZ1034897 (study PRJEB33766, sample SAMN09781789) | gut metagenome | biome: gut microbiome | host: Homo sapiens | place: Madagascar | study: EMG produced TPA metagenomics assembly of the PRJNA485056 data...
TATTTTTTTCTAATTATTAAAATAATCCATTTTTAACAATATCTTTGCCAAACTTTTTTTCTAGTTCATCTAACACTCGACTGACTTTATCATCTTTATATTCCGGCTGAGCAAATAAATTGGGCTGAAAATCCTTGCTGCTGAGCAAATGTTCCAAAGTCACGCCGCTGCTGCGATATAAAATCTCCGGATTATAAATTTTAGGCAGCAGACCTTGCGCCGCCGCAAAAAGTTCTTGTTCACCATTGGTAGGTTGCGTCAATTTCACACTATTTGTATAAATCTGAAAATCTTTGGTTCTCAGCATTATCCCCACGGTTTGACAATAGCAATCTTCTGCCCGCAGTTTTTGACTGGCACTATGCACATGATATTTTAACGAAGCTCGCAGCACGGCCATATCTGAGGTAAATTTGCTCAATGCCGAAGTACTCTGAATCGATTTTGGCAAACTTTGTTCCGTTTTTATTTTGTTGACCAAATGGCCCAGCAATTCATATTTTAAATCAAGTCCGACAATTCCCAAATTTTTACGCACCCAACTATCGCTTTGCGCCACAAATTCGGCACAATTAAAGATTCCGGACATTTTCATCTTTGCCGTATGCTGGCGACCAAAACCGCAAACATCTTCCAATTGAGTTTCTTGCAGCACCTGTGATAAATCAGTTTGATTGATAATATATACTCCACCGCTGCTTTTAGCCTTGTCGCTCGCCAGTTTTGCCAACAATTTGGAAGAGCTGACGCCAATAGAAACCGGAATCCGGCAATCTTGCCAAACTTTTTGCCGAATCGTTTTTGCCAGCTGCATAAAATCTTGATGATAGAGTCTATCAAGACCGTGCATATTTAAATATGCTTCATCAATGGAACAAACCTCGACATCTGGCGTAAAATTTTTGAGGCAAGCCATCACTTTTTGTGAATATTGCTTATACAAACCATTACGGCCGTTGAGATAGCAAACATTTGGAAACTCTTTTTTAGCCATAAAACATGGCTGCCCCATTTTTACACCAACTGTTTTAGCCTCACGCGAACGAGATACCACGCAGCCGTTGCTGCCGGAAACAACGCACACTGCTCTGCCGCACAAAGCCGGATTTTCGGCCTGTTCACACGAAACAAAAAAACTATCGCAATCTACTAACGCTATTTTTGACATTGCCAACACTTTGTTCTATTTTTGTTCAGTATAGACAGAGCATTTTTGCTGTCAATATATATTTTTATTTATCCTGCTGCAAAGCGTAAACAGCTTTCAGACCATCTGCCGCCGCCGAGGTAATTCCTCCGGCATAACCGGCACCCTCACCGCATGGATACAGCCCTTTGATATTGCTTTGCATGGTTTCATCACGCACAATCCGCACCGGTGAAGAACTGCGGGTTTCAACTCCGGTCAAAACCGCGTCATAGCAATCAAATCCGTGCAGTTTTTTAGCCATTTCAACAATACCCAGCCGCAAAGAATCCGCTATTTCTGACGGCAAAACCTGCTTAAATCCGCCTAAAGCCACCCCAGGAAGATAGGTTGGACGCACATCGCCCAATTTTTGCGAAACTTTGCGGCGCAAAAAATCGCCGACCAAAACCGCCGGCGCACGATATGAGCTGTCACCGGCAATAAAAGCATTTTCCTCTAGTTTACGCTGAAAATACATACCAGCCAGCGGACTATTACTGCCAAAATCTTTTTCAGAAACACCAACCAGCAAAGCCGAATTAGCATTTTCGGCCGCACGGGCAAATTCGCTCATACCGTTTGTCACAACACGTCCTTTTTCAGAAGCCGCTGCCACAACCACACCGCCAGGACACATACAAAACGTATATACCGAACGCCCGTTTGGTAAATGCACCGCCATTTTATAATCTGCCGCGCCCAAATACGGACTTTCCGCAGCTTTGCCGTATTGCGCCTTATTTATCAGCGTTTGCCTATGTTCTATTCGGGCGCCGACTGAAAACGGTTTTTGCTCCATATGCACTCCGCTATCATACAACATTTCAAAAGTATCGCGCGCACTATGCCCAATAGCCAAAAACAGCTTATTTGCCGGCAATTCATAAGTTGCTTTTTCATCAGTAACTTTAACCGCCACAAGTTTGTCATTTTTGATAACAAGACCTGTCAACTGACTATTAAAACGATATTCTCCGCCTAAAGACAGAATTTTTTGCCGAATGTTTTTGACAACCAAGCGCAATTTATCCGTCCCTATATGCGGTTTAGCCAAATAAAGAATCTCTTGGGGAGCTCCGGCGGCGGTAAATTCTTGCAACACTTTAGCGGTAAACTTGTCCTTTTTTATACCGGTCATCAATTTACCATCCGAAAAAGTGCCTGCTCCGCCTTCTCCAAACTGAACGTTGGAATTTATTTTCAGCTCGCCGCCCTGCCAGAACGCCGCCACATCTTTTTGGCGTTGTTCCACCGGCGCGCCGCGCTCTAAGATTATGGGATTTAGTCCGGCTTCTGCCAGTGCCAGACCGGCAAACATACCGGCAGGACCGCTGCCAACCACAATCGGACGCACGCCGTCACTTTTTATATTAAAGGTAAGTTTTTCTACCTCTGGCAGCTGCTCAATATCTTTGTCACGCACTGTTGAAGCCGAATTGCAATCCACACTATAAACAAAATGCACATTATTTTTGTTGCGCGCGTCAACCGATTTTTTTGATACGGTAAAATCTTGGAGTTCTGTTTCATTCACTCCTAGTTTTTGTGCGGCTTTTTGCTTCAACTGCTGCTCGTTTGCGTTCAGCGGCATAGAAATATTGTTAATGCGTAACATAATATCCCCCTTTGTTAGGGGGTATATTACACAAAAAACATAAATTTGCAATTATTCTTTGTCGTCTTCAATATTATCATTGTGTAAAATCTGCCACAAAGGTTTGCGGTACATCCACAGGTTTATGACGCCAAGCACCACCGACATAGAACCGAAAATATATAAAAGATAGTACCAATTCAAGTTATCCGCCGACATCATCACATCTTGATTGGTCACACGTAAAAAACCTATTGCCACCGCCGTCACCGCAAACGCGGCGATAAAAGCCAGTGTCCATATCCGGTGTACCACGTTTTTATTGACCATAGCAGCGGTGATTAAATAAATAAAAACAAGCGATATAAGCAAATATAATTCCATGAGTTTTCTCCTTGCTGTGAAGATAGTAGGTATTAAAAAAATTTCAATAGTTGAGAATAATTTGCAAAAAATTAAAAAAGTTATTGACTAGAGTAAAAACATAAGCTAAAAGTATGTCGTTATCACTTATGGAGCGTTGGCAGAGTGGTAATGCAGCGGATTGCTAATCCGTCATCCCCTTAAAAGGATGCACAGGTTCGAGTCCTGTACGCTCCGCCAATAAAACCCCATGGGGCTTGTCCCTGTGGGGTTTTATTGTGTGGTAAAAGCGGTAGAGCTCGAACCGTAAGGCGCGCTAAGGAAAAACTGTCCTTAAATGACAGTTTTTCTCTGCAAGCGCAGCGAAAACTTAATTGAGCAAGGGCAGCGACAGCAACCGCTGCGAAATTTTGTTTGAGTTGCGATAGAGTTTTACACATATGTAAAACGCAGTCCTGTACGCTCCGCCAATAAAACCCCATAGGGCTTGTCCCTATGGGGTTTTATTGTGTGGTAAAAGCGGTAGGCTCGAACCGTAAGGCGCGCTAAGGAAAAAAATACTCAACGCACAAAAAATCCCCGGCTTAATGGTATTAAGGCAGGGATTTTTTCATTGTAATTTAATACACAAACTTTACTTTCCAGGTATAAGGTGATTTTTCTTTCGGCTCAAAATAATAGCCGTCAACCTTGTTCCCCTTAACAATTATACGCCAACGTCCACATACTGTGTTTGTAATCTCCAAAATCGGCTTCTTGTCTACAGACCAAACTGATTTTGAGACGTAACGACCATTGATAGACATTGAACTAGCTCTATGCCCAACTCGTCTATCACTGGGAACATTTAAAGAAATAACTTTGTTTTCTTCTAATGCGTTTAATTCAATTTTCGGTACCATAACAAAATAATTTGGTTAAACAAAATAATATAATCAATGCCATTGGTATAACCAGTATCGTCACAAAAGTAAAGCCTTTTTAAAAATATTATTTTTTTGAGACTGACGTTCGACACTTTTAAAAAATTTGTTTTCATCACTGCAACTTTTTCTGTTTCGTACGACTTTAGTCGACATATTCTTTTTTTATCCAACTCATCAAAATATTGACAATATAAGTTTGCTCTGCTTCGGTCAGCCAGTGATTTGCATCTATATGATGCCATTTATACAAACATTGCCGGCAGCAACAAGCGCAGGCGTGCTGCGCCACAAACACAGGATGTCCGCGCATGGGCGTTTGTTTACCGTCATTTTTAAGCAACCTAGCCGGAGGTGATAAACGTTTTTTCACAAAGTCGGCCGCATGACGGCGAATTGTTTCTAAACCTTTTTCTTTTATATATGCCCTATCTTTTTCTGACAGATAAAAACTGCTGCGGAACTTGGATTTTGCTAACTTTGCAAATAGTTCATCACACATTTTCGACCATAATTTTTGAAGCGTAGCGATTTTTATAATTTACAGCAAAAACACGCGCCACTTCATTCATAATTTTATTTTCATACAAATGTAAAAAAGCTTCGTCTGCCGTAACTTCTAAAACCTGTTCGGCAGCATTATACTTCAAGTTCAGCCCGATTAGCGCCGCTTTCAACGGTTCAGAATCCATCTTGGCAAAATTTTCTGGAGCTATGCTAAAACGAGCCGCACCGGAATCCGCGCCCAAATTTATATAGTGAGCCGCTGTCATCAATCTTATGTATTCCTGTATAGATAAAGGAGAAAAAACTTCTAATTCTGTTTCCGGATGTTCCATAATATAGCCCTTTTACATTCTACCGTTTTCTTTAGAAACATTTGCATTTTGAAAATCTTTAGCCTGAGCATAGTACGTTTCATTGTTCAAATTAGCAAACTCAGACACTCTTTTATTTCCGCCAAACCAAGCATATTTCGGAGCCTTATCGGCAGAAGGCGCACGCATACAATGAGATACCAACTTATTGATAGTATTTGCGTCTTCTTTCAATATTGTATATCTTCCATTTTTGTCTTTTTGCAAAACATCGCTAACTTTTAATCCCCTTTGTCCGCCAACATAAAACATATTAATATCACTTTGTTTCAAATGACCAAAATACGTATCCAGCTCTATTGCCCGTCGTACGGCTAGATGGTCAACAAATTTTTCCTTTTTGGTGGAAACACGTTCCATAAAACCTTTTATAATGCCTTTTTTATCGTTTTTGTTAATCGCCTCAGCCAAAGCCGATTTTTTCCCGTTTTGCCCCAAAACCTTTGTTCCGCAATTATAACACAAGCTGATAACCGCCGCTTTTTCATTTGGCGACAAATCTCGGGTAATATATTTATCCAATGCCGGATAAATTTCTCTTTCCAAGTGAGCAGTAACATAATTGTATATTTGTTTATTATTGATCAATCTGTCACGCTGGGTAACTTTTTCTCCGCTTGGGCGCTTGGTATTGCCAATTCCTACCGTCCAAATTCCAACTCTATCCTGATAAGCCTTACGCACGCATCCTTCATAAAATACAAGCTGTTGAATAACGTCTTTTTCGGCCGAACGATATTTTGCGAATCTGTCATTTTCTACTTTAACCTCTTTTGGAGGAATAACTTTATTTCTGGCAGTTTCCTGCATTTTCATAGTTGCATTTGCAGACAAAGCCATTGTAGATGCCAAAACCTTGGTAGCAAAACTACTTTTTCGCTCTGCCACTTCATTTAAGCAATCTTTTAGCATTTCTTTTATATTTCCTACCATGCTGACCCCCACTTTTGTTTAAATATACCATATTCTTTACATTTTTGTCAATCAATTCAAATTCATATTTATTAATATTTTTTTAACTCATCTATTGACAAGCAAAATACTTATTTATATACCACAAATAAGATATGAATTTTAGGGAGATTAGTATGCTGAAAAAATTTATTTTATTAGTTGTTATTGCCGCTATTGGCGCTGGAGGCTGGTATGGCTGGCAAGAATACTGCACAAATCAAGAAAATATTTTAAAGAATCATATTGAAAAAAACTTTTCGTTTGACAGTGTAATCCGCAAAGCTCAAACTCTTGCTGCTGTACCTTATCAAGCTCCAAACACTTATTTGCCCGATGAGCTTAACAATCTTAGCTATGATGAACACCGTGATATCAGATTTGTGCGTGAAAACGGTCCGTGGTACAATCAAAATCTTCCCTATGAAATTCAATTTTTCCACCTTGGCAACATTTTTCAAATTTCAGTACCTATAAATGAGGTGGTAGACGGAGTTTCGCAAAGCATTAAATACTCCAGCAAATTTTTTGACTACGGAAAAAACAATCTGCATACCGAACAATTTGAAAATTTGGGTTATGCCGGTTTTAGAATCCATAGTCCGCTGAATACTTCGGCATATTTTGACGAGTTGGTTACTTTTTTGGGCGCAAGCTATTTCCGTGGTTTGGCAAAAGGTCAAAAATACGGACTTTCCGCTCGCGGTTTGGCTGTTGACACTGCCGAAATGACTGGTGAAGAATTTCCAATATTCAAAGAATTTTGGATTGAAAAACCAAAACCTAAAGACAAATACATAAAATTATATGCTTTATTGGACAGCAAAAGCGTGAGCGGCGCTTATAGTTTCAAAATAATTCCGGGGACTAACACCATTATGGATATAGAAGCACGCCTATTTGCCCGTGCCGATATCAAAAAAATTGGTATTGCTCCGCTTACTTCCATGTTTTTGTTTGGTGAAAACAACAAACATGAATTTGATGACTATCGTCCCGAAGTTCATGACAGCGACGGCTTGCTGATTCACAATGGCAACGATGAATGGCTGTGGCGTCCGCTGGATAATTCTAAACATTTGCGTATCAGTTCATTTATGGATAACAATCCAAAAGGTTTCGGCTTGCTGCAGCGCGACCGCGACATCAAAAACTATCTGGATTTTGAAGCCCATTATCAAGACCGCCCGAGTGCGTGGGTTGAACCATTATCCGATTGGGGCAAAGGTTTGGTGCAGCTGGTAGAAATTCCGTCATTGCAAGAAATTCACGACAACATAGTCGCTTATTGGGTGCCGGAACAGCCTATTAAAGCCGGTGGAGAATATACCTATTCTTATCGCTTGATTTGGTTAAACGACGTGATGAAAGATAAAGAATTGGCTTCAATTACCGCTACCAGAACCGGTGTAGGCGGCGTTTCCGGAATCAACTTAGGTAACACAGACCGCAAATTTGTGATTGATTTTGTGGGTAAGGCGCTGGATGACAAATTCAATGAAAACAATATCAAACCGCAAGTTTCGGCTGTTAAAGGCAAAATCAACAGTGTCAGCAGCGTCTATAATCCGGTGACAAAAGGAGTGACGGTTTATGTAGATTATCAGCCGGAAGATGGCGATGAAATCAGAGTACTGCTGACCAAAGATGACACCCCGATTTCCGAAGTATGGAGCTATCAATGGTTAAACTAAGGATTCAAAGCGCTCAGGATATTATTGAGGCTTATATCAGCTGTTTAGGCATCAAAAAAAGTGAGGCTCAAACTCTGTTAGACTCTTACCCAAAATTAAACAAATCCAACAACTTAACAGCAGCTATTAATGAAATAATTTATCTTAAAGCCAAAGAAATTTTTAAAACAAAATTGGCTAAGACACAATTAATAGCTTTGTATAAAGCTGCTTTTATTGGGTTGGATATCGCCAAAAAATATGGCGCAAAACCTTTACTGCCCAATTTTGCGGATTCTGATTTTATGGAGCTTATGCGCAAAGCATATATTGAAACTGCACCATCGTATAAACTGACTGAAATGCCGACGCAAGAAATAGACACTATACATCTGCATAAAGCTAAAAAAGCAAAAGGAGAAAAAAAGTGATGAAAACTCGTCCAATCAGCGCCGCGCAAATCACCTTCCGACGTATTCTTATTTTTGGGTTGATGATTTTAACCACAATGTTTTTAACCTTTAAATGGGTTGTATCTATGCCAACCGACGCCAACACAGCGGCTCGCACAATCATGACTCTGTTGTTTGTTTTGACCACCGGCTGGATTGCTCTTTTCTTTTGGGCAAGCATATTCGGCTTTTTTGAATTGCTGGCAAATAAATCTATGCCGGGGATAATTTGGCCGGAAAAGAAAACTCCGCTTAAAACTAAAACCGCTATTTTAATGCCAATTTACAATGAAGAATGCGATATGGTTTATGCTCGCCTGCTGGCTATTGCAGATAGTCTGGTTAAAACCGGCCAGGCTCAGGCGTATGATATGTTTGTTTTGAGCGATACCACCAACCCTAAAATTTGGGTAGAAGAAGAAAACGGCTGGATAAACGCCAAAAAATTAATGCCGAAAGAAATAAATTTATATTACCGCCGCCGTCCGCAAAACATTGCACGCAAAAGCGGAAACATTGAAGATTTTTGCCATAAATGGGGCGCTCTCTATGATTATATGGTGGTTTTGGATGCAGACAGCCTTTTAGAAGGCAAAACTATTGTTGAAATGTCGCGTTTGATGGAACTTAACTCCGACACCGGTATTATTCAGGCGCCGCCGCAATGTATAAACAGCCGCTCGCTGTTTGCCCGCGTACAGCAATTTGCCGGCAAGGTTTATGGCAATATTGTTTCGGCCGGACTATGCTTTTGGCAGGTTCATGACAGCAACTATTGGGGACATAACGCCATAATCCGCATCAAAGCTTTTATGGAGTGCTGCGGTTTGCCGATTTTAAAAGGGCCTAAACCGTTTGGCGGCCATATTTTAAGCCACGATTTTGTGGAAGCGGCTTTAATCCGCCGCGGAGGCTGGTATGCTTGGCTGCTGCCGGAACTGGGCGGTAGTTATGAAGAATGTCCGCCGACAATGATAGATTTTGCCACCCGTGACCGCCGCTGGTGTCAAGGCAACATTCAACATTTGGAAATATTGGTATCAAAGCATATCCACCCAATTAGCCGCATACACTTTACCATTGGCATAATGTCTTATCTTTCCTCACCGCTGTGGTTTATTTTTCTGGTTTCCGGAATTTTAGTGGCGCTGGGACATGTTTATTTTCCGCCGGAATATTTTTCGACCGAACAATCATTGTTCCCTAACTGGCCTATTTTTGATAAAATGGGAACCATCACGCTGTTTTTGATTTCAATGTTTATGCTGATTTTTCCTAAGTTTTTGGGTATGATTATTTATTTGAAAAACAACAAATTCAAAAACATAGGCGGCTTTTTCGGCACTATAAAAAGCGTGTTGGCCGAGATTGTGTTTTCGGCTTTGATTGCGCCGATTATGATGATTTTTCAAACCAAATTCGTTTGGGAGATTTTAACCGGTCAAGACGTGGGCTGGAACACCCAAAGCCGTGACGGCTACACTACATGGAAAGAGGCTTTTCAACGTCATATTAGTCACACAATTTTAGGCGTGCTGACAACTTATGTGGTTTATGACCAGCTGCCGGCTCTGTTTTATTGGATGCTGCCGGTAACTATCGGCTTGATGCTCTCTATTCCGCTTTCAGTATTATCCTCTTATGAGGGATTGGGACGCTTTGCTTTCAAACACAATTGGTTTGTGATTCCCGAAGAAAAACACATGCCGGAAATTACCGCAACCGTGCAAAAAGAAGCGCCGATTTTGATGAAACAAAGCAAAAAGCGCGGTGTGCTTGATGTGATAGAAGATAATTATCTTTTGCAAATTCATACCCTGATGCTGGAAGTAAACGGTCCGGCGCCTGATTTTGGCAAAAATGTTTTGAATGAAGCCAAAATCAAATTGGATAACTATCTTAACTACAGCAAAGAACCAAACTTTAGCCGCGAAGAAGAAATCGCCCTGCTCTATGAGCCCGAAGTTTTGGAAGAAGCCTGTTTGGAGCTAAAATTGAAATAAGACAAAAAAGCGCCTCATTCGGTGCTTTTTTTATATTAAAGATCAGACAAAACATATTGACAAAATTTTCAAAATCTTGTACATTATAACTAATAAAAAATACATTTGGAGAAAAACGATGAGTAATGATGCGTTCGCTAATATTATAAAAAACTACACGAATGGCGCTCAAAATGTCTATAAACATTTAGGTAATGGGCAAGTTCAAAAATTTGACAGCATTGCCGCAAAATTAGACAGCGACATAAAAGACGCAATAAAAGAAGGTGCTAAAATAAACGATTTAATTAGCGATAAATCTGCTATTCAAATTGTTATGAACGCATATATACCGTTAGAGCAAAAAAAAGAAATTATTGATGCCTTTGTTGCAAACGGAGCTGATATAAATACCCAAAATGCAGACGGTACAACTCCTGTTTTTTCGGTCAAAGACAGTAAAGAACTTGGTTATTTAAAAGAAAAAGGTGCTAATTTAGACATCCAAGACAATAATGGAAATACGGCTTTGATGGTAAATGCAAATCGAATTGATCTGGTAAAACCTTTAATCGAAAATGGTGCTAATATCTATATTCAAAATAAAGAAGGCAAAGATGTCAGTCAATTTGCATCAAATAATAATACTTCAAATCTGATATATGCTACTCACAACAAAAACAGATTAGATAAAGGTGAAATCTCAGCAGACTTTGCTGATCAAAATGGAACAACATTGCTAATTGCTTATCCTGATAACTATACAAAACATTGGATAGAAAAAGGTGCCAATGTAAATGCCGCTAATAATAACGGAACAACTCCTCTGATGACTGTTAAAACTACTGAGGCGGCAAAAATGTTAGTGGAAGCCGGAGCTGATATCAATGCCAAAGACAAAGACGGAAAAACAGCACTTACTCACGCTCTTGCTAACAGTAAAGATATAAAAACTGTAGAAACTTTAGTAGCTGCAGGAGCCGATATATTTGCAAAAGACAACAACGGACATAGCGCTTATGAATATGCAAAAACAAATGAAGCAAAACTAATGATGGAAACATTGCGTATTAAAGATGCTATATCAAAAGGCAAAGATGTTAATATGGTGATGCAAGGCGGTTTGACGCCTGTAATGTTTGCTCATAGTGCTGAGCAGGTTGAAATGTATGTAAAAGCAGGAGCTAAGCTCAATGTTAAAGATGAAAATGGTAGAACGCCTTTAATGTATGCAGCTCAAAACTCAGAAGTTGCAAAAGCAATGATTGCCGCTGGAGCTATTACCACAACAAAAGATAAAGACGGTAAAACAGCTATGGACTATGCTTCTCCTGACGTAAAAAAAGAAATTCAAAAAGCTCAGGCCGATTATGTTGCTAAAGTTTCAAAGTTTATGGGTAAACAATATTAAGATTAAACCACAAATTAAAAACACCCTGCAACATTCTGTTTGCAGGGTGTTTTTGTAAGCGGCGATACTTAGAAACGATATTGTAAACCGGCAGTAACTTCTCTGAAGTTGTTTGTATAGCCGGAGCCGATATATGAATATCTGCCAACAACGCGGGCACCCCAGTTTTTGTTGAAATCATATTGCAAACCCAAACCGGCGCGGTAGCCGACTTTGTTATATGAGGTTTTAGGAAAGTTTTTATATTTAGCGTGATAAATACCAGCGCCGACAGTTCCTAACAAACTCAAATTAGAGCAAAACATTGGATACTTGCCATATGCGTCTAATGCATAAACCGAGAAATAGTTTTTACCGCGTTTACCTTCCAAAGTACGGCCTTTAATTTCGCCGGATTGCTGATATGAAAATTCCAAATCCCAATTTTCATATAACTGCATACCAACATTAGCTTTGCCGGAATGAAAATATTTTTTCATATTTTTAGCCTGATTACCCTGTTTAGCCTTAAAGAAAGAATAATCTGCACCAACATACGGACGATATTCATTTATGTTCCAGCTCATGGCCTGAGCATTAAGAGCAAAAATACTGGCAACACCTGCCAACAATAATGTCTTTTTCATATTTTAATCTCCATTTATAAATGTGTTAAATGACAAAAACAAGTATTTTACAACACTTTCAAAATTGTATATAACCGTGAAAAAACAAATTTAAATAGTGACAGCAAAAAAAATGACGCTACAATATGGGCAAATAAAGGAGATTTCTATGTTTTGCAAACCAAAAAAAGATTGTGCTTTATGCCCGCGTTTGGTAGAATTTCGCCGCGTTAACCAGCAAAAGTTTCCAACCTACCACAATGGACCGGTTACGCCTTTTGGCTCGCTGGAGTCGCAAATTTTAGTGGTTGGGCTAGCTCCAGGGCTAAACGGCGCCAACCAAACAGACCGTCCGTTTACCAATGACTACGCCGGCGATATACTTTATCCGGCGCTAAAAAAATTTGGCTTTGCTCAAGGCAATTATCAAAAACGTAAGGACGACGGCTTTGAACTGATTAACGTCCGTGTAACTAACTCTGTGCGCTGCGTGCCGCCGCAAAACAAAGTTAATGCCGCCGAAATTGCTGCTTGCCGGCCGTTTTTACAGCAAGAAATAGCTTCTATGCCCAATCTGAAAGTCATTCTTTCGTTAGGTTCGGTTTCGCACGGTGCAGTTTTACAAGCTTTGGGATATACAAAAGCCGCATTCAAATTTGCCCACGGAGCGGAACATTTTTTGCCTAAACATAATCTGATATTGCTGGACTCCTATCACACTTCACGCTACAACATCAACACCAATGTTTTGACGGCGGAGATGTTTGACCAGATTGTTGCGCGTTTAAAAGAACTGATTTAACTTGAAATCCGACACCGCTTTACCCATATTTTGTTTGAAAGGAAACAAATGCTAAAAAAAGCTGTTTTTATCTGCCTGTGCTGGTTATATTGCCTGCCGCTCATTGCCGCTGAAAACTCCAAGAGTACAGACAACACCACTATTGAGCTTTTTTCAAACGGTAAAACTGAATATATCGCCCGTTTTGCCATTAAAGACGGCTGGCATATTTATTGGAGCAACCCTGGGGAAATCGGTCGTCCGACAACTGTTTCCAGCAACAAAGCCGACAGTGGACTGAAAATATTGAATCAATCGGCGCCGCAAATTGTTAAAGCCTTTGATATTATTGATGAATATGTTTATAAAAAATCAGCTTATTTTCACCTAAAACTAAAACAAACCAAAGATGTGGAACTGACATTTTCTTTTGTGGAATGCAATAATGTCTGCAAACCTCAATCCTTGAGTTTTGACTTGCAAGAACTGCCGCAAACGCCAAAAGAAATTTGGAACAATATGCAGTCAGATTTGAAAATGTCGCTGCCGCAAAAACTCAGCGTTAACAGTCCAACCTCTCAAAACAAAATTCAAATTGAACTGCCGCCGCATACCAACGTAAGCTTTTTACCGGCACAAAGCGGACGCGTGGCCGAACAATCAATCAAAATCAGCGAAGAAAACAACAAAACACTTATCAGCTGGGAAAACGACAGTACCGAAAGCGAACCACTTTCACAGGCTTTAGTGGTCACGCCAGACAAATCATACGCTTTGGAAATTGGCTATAAAGATGCTCCGGAATTTGGACTAGCCTATATTTTGCTGCTGGCTTTTTTTGGTGGAATTATTCTCAACGCCATGCCCTGCGTTTTTCCAATTTTATCACTCAAGATTTTTACCCTTTTAAACAAAAATAATGAGCCTCGCCGCTTTGCCAGAGCCTTTAGCTATACTTTAGGCGTGGTGACTTGCTTTATGCTTCTGACCGCAATTTTAGTGCTGGTTAAGCATGAAGGAGCGGCCATCGGCTGGGGTTTTCAGTTGCAATCGCCATGGTTTGTCGGGGTTATGGCTATGCTTTTTTTCCTTTTATTTTTATTGATGATTGACATTTTGCACTTTCCGGATTTCAACAACAATAAGACTTATAAACTCTCTGGAATAAACGCTTTTTGCACCGGTTTTTTTGCCGTTTTAATTGCCAGCCCTTGCACTGGTCCTTTTATGGGCGCGGCAATCGGCTATGCCTTTATGCAAAACGACGCCCAAATATTTGCCATTTTTGCCATGCTGGCAATCGGCTATGCTCTGCCATATGCTCTGATAGAAATGTTTCCGCATATGCTCGGACGTATTTTACCCAAACCGGGGAAATGGATGAAAACGGTAAAATATATTTTGGCTGTGCCTTTGCTATTAACCGCATTGTGGCTGCTAAGCATTTTGGCAACACAAATTAACCACTCTGGCGAGCAAGTAACCGAAGAACTGAATTGGCAGCCTTACGACGCGCAGCAAATTACCAACGCCGCGGCAAACGGCGAGAGAGTGTTTATAGATTTTACGGCAGACTGGTGTTTGACCTGCCAATTTAATGAAAAAATTTTGCTCAATACAGAACGCTTCAAACGCTTTGTCGCTGATAAAAATGTAAAATTGTTTCGTGCGGACTTGACCGAAGATAATGATATTTACACAGCAGCCCTAAATGCCTACGGCCGCGACGGAATACCGGTATATGTATATTATGTTGACGGGAAATACGAAATTTTACCGCTTTTCTTTAGTATCGGAAGTTTGAAATAGGCAAAAACAGCTGCACCAGAAAATTATTCTTCATCAAGAATAATAAATTCATCGTTGCCGATAACATTCAAAACAGCGCGGGCGCGTTCATCCAACAAATCCAAATCCAAGCTCGATTTGGACAGCAACTTTACTTTTTGCTCCCAATCTTGGCGCTGTTGGTCGTAGCTTTGATTAACTTTTTCGGCCTCAGCAACTTTGTCTTGCAAATACATATATTTCAAAAAACCACGGTCGCCTTTAACGGCAAAATATGAAAAATAAGAACATAGCACCATCAAAAGCACTATAAATCCAGAACTTTTACATTTTGCAACAATGTACGACCAGAATCCCATTTTTTTACCTTTTGTATTTTTAACTAAGCCAATTCGACCATATTTTTATTAAAAAAAAGTTAGTTTCAGACAATTAATAAAAATTTTCTACCGTCTTCAAAAAACGATTGGAATGACTGTCTATTAAGCGGCCATCTTTTAGACTGACAACTCTATCCATTTTATGCGCCAAATCAATATTATGCGTGGCAATAAGCGCGGATAATCCGGTTTCTTTCACCACTTCCAGCAAAGTTAAAAACACATTATCCGAAGTATTTGGGTCCAAATTTCCGGTCGGCTCATCGGCCAATAAAAGCTTGGGTGCGTTAGCTAAGGCTCTGGCAATTGCGACTCGCTGCTGCTCGCCGCCAGAAAGCTCCGCCGGACGATGATGTTCACGTTCATTCAAACCCAAACGCTGCAACAGCCACATGGCCTTGTCGGCGGCTTCTTTATATTTTACTCCGGCTATCAGCTGCGGAATAATCACATTTTCTGCCGCGTCAAAATCCGGCAGCAAGTTATGATATTGATAAACAAAACCTAAATAGTCGCGGCGCAGCATGGTGCGGACATTATCCGAATTTCCGGTACAGTTTTCACCATCAATATAAACTTCGCCGTCTGTCGGATTTTCTAAGAGTCCGGCAATTTGCAGCAATGTCGATTTGCCAGAGCCGGAAGGGCCTATTAGCGCAACCACTTCTTTAGGTCGGATATCCAAGTTTACATCTTTCAAAACTTCCAGAATTTCGTTTCCCTGACGAAAAGTTTTGTTAATATTTTTCAGGGTTAAAGTAGTGTTATTCATAGCGTAAAGCCTCCGACGGATCTAATTTTGCGGCGCGGTATGCCGGATATATGGTGGCTAAAAAAGACAAAACCAAAGTCAAAATCACAACCAGTGTAACTTCTAACGAATCTACTTTTGCCGGCAGCTGCGACAGAAAATATATTTCTGCCGAAAATAAGTCGCGTCCGGAAATTGTCTGTAAAAATTGGCGGATATTTTCAATATTCTCACAAAACAGCAACCCCAAAGATACGCCGATTCCCGTACCGACAAAGCCGATAAATGCTCCATCTAAAAAGAAAATCCGCATAATCATACCGCGGGTTGCCCCCATTGTTCTCAGCACGGCAACATCACGGCTTTTATCTTTTACCAGCATTATCAAGCCGGTAATAATGTTAAACGCCGCCACCAAAATAATCAACGTCAGAATTAAAAACATCACGTTGCGTTCCACGTCAAGCGCGTTGAAAAACGCCGAATTTGATTGTTTCCAGTCATAAACATAGGCGTCCAAACTAACACTGCGTTCAATCAAAGAGCGCATCTTAGGCAGCTGATTTTCATCAGTCAAACTAACATCAATCACCGTAGCAGAGTCTTTCAACCCAAAATATTTTTGCGCGGCGTCAAGCGGCATAAAAATATAGTTAGCGTCATACTCATACATTCCCATACTGAACGTTCCCACTACCGGATACGACTTTATTCTAGGCACGGAGCCAAACGCCGTAACTTTGCCATTTGGAGAAATTAAAGTGATTTCATCGCCAACAAAAACCCCAAGTTTACGCGCCAATTTATCTCCCAAAACCACAACATCACCGCTAAAACCTTCAATATCCATATGGGCGAAACCGTCGCGCATCACTTTCTTTTTTAAGATATCTTCTTTTTCTATTCCGCGGACCATAGCACCTTCCGCGCCACGCGAAGAAGACACTAAAAGCTGTTTTTCTATCAGCGGCAAAGCCGTATCAATCCCCGGAATACTTTCTAAATCGGCAACGGCTTTTTTGTAGTTATTAAATGGAAAACCAGCAGATGACACAATGGAAATATGACCGTTAATTCCCAATATACGGTTCAGCAATTCGGCCTTAAAGCCATTCATCACTGACATAACAATGATTAAAGTTGCCACGCCCAAAGCTATACCGGTAAATGCAAAACCGGTAATCACAGAAATAAATCCTTCTTTACGCTTGGCGCGCAAATATCTCCAGGCCGCCAGCCGCTCAAATTTAGAAAACAAAACTAATCTCCTCTGTTTTTGTTGAATGTAGCCAAAGCACAAAAGTTTTGCAACTTTTTCAAAAGGATATACACAAGGTTAATTGTTTTTCACATGCCGATTTTTTGATTTAACTTTAATACGTCGACAATAGAAAAAACAGTGTAGAACTGCTCAAAAACTCGATCTATTTTCTTTTTATTGATGTTGCTGCGGAAAAACGAACAGGCTTCAAACATATCTTGTTTGGTTGGAATCGCCAGCAGCAGCTGATTTTTATTGAAACTAAACTGAATTGATTTACCATCATACAGCTCCGTCAATTTGAGCATCCGTTCCATAAAAGCCGTAGTCAACAGATAACGCGCTTCTATCTGGTCAGAAGAATACACCTCAAACAATTTTTCAAAATACAAATCTTCTAGTTTTACACGTTCTAAACCGGTTATATGCTTTAAAAAATTGAATAGGCCTTTATCCTTTAGCACTACCGTGCGTCCCTTAAAATTTTTATTCATCGTCAATAAAACGCAAATACCTCTAAACGTGTTTTTTTTGCGGCTGCGGCGGTTGAGCTGAGATGCATTGCCAAATTTTTCATCAACCTCGGTATATATAATTTCTTTTTGCAGCAACTCTTCCGAAATAGTAATGGCCACATCTTTATAAGTGCCGCAAAAATAATCATCGCCTTTATGAATATTATATTGACCGAATAAATCAGACTCACGCATCAAATCATCTGGCAAATATTGCTCGTTATGATAAGAAAAAGTACCAAAGAAATTGGCAAAATCTGCCATAATTGTGTTTTTAGCCTTCTTTTTATAAAAATATACCGGCCCGCGTAAGATAATGATAACAAAACCGGAAACACTCAAAATCACACCGATATCCGCCGCATTATCATTGGACATGGTTAAAATAGCCCAAAGAATCAACGGATAAAAAATTATAGACATCAATAACAGAACAATAAACATCAAAAAATAACGGTGTTTAATCTTATCATTTTCTTTCAGTTTTGGCAGCAGCACACGGTTATAATATTCATCAAACAACGACTTTTGCGCCATAAAATTTTTATCATTTTTTAAATCAAACATGTTCTTTTGCTACTTCAATCAAATCTTCCATCACACTGATAAACAAAAAGACTTTTTCTATTTGCTGATTTTGTTTTTTCAACCCGTCTTCACCGGTTGAAGATGCCCATAAACTGCCGTTGTGATATAAAAAACGCCCGCTCTGCAAAAAAACATCTAGCTTATCATTTTCTAAGCGCAAATAAATTTTTGAAGCCTTGAAAACTTCTTTTAAATCCAATAAATTTTCATACAAGGCGCTAATAACGAGATAGTTTTTTATGACTTCACTATCGGCAAAAGTCTGGAAATAATTGGACGCCGGAATTGCTGACGAAACTTTATCCAAACCAGATATTTGCTTTATTTTAGCAAAACCGCCTTTTTCTAGCAAAAGCAAAGTTCCGCCGAGGCTTTGCGGCAAATTATATGTCAGAAAAATTCCCTCGCCGACCGTAATTTTCAACTTATTATTCAATAGCTTTTTAACAAAGGCTAGTTTTTTTAATTTCAGCGGACAGTTTGAATCTCCGGAAATATTTATTTTTTCTATTTGCAAAGGGCTTGACGGCAATATAATATCATGGACATTTGTCTTAAGGTCGGTAGAACGCCGCAAACTCCAATTGCCATAATATTTTACAAACTCAGCGAACACATCTGGAAAAACTTTACGTCCGGCAAATTTAACATAGCAAAATAAAATAAAGGCAGAAATCGCCGCAGTTAAAAATAATTGTTCCCAAGAAAACAGCCGATTATATATCAGATGCCGAAACAAAACAATCAGCACGTTTGAACAATTGAAAAATAACAACACACCGGCATATAGCCAAAAATGGTTTTTAAATGACTGCCGATATTTATCTTCACTCTTTAAAAGAGGCAAAATATTTTTTTGCAAAAATTTTTCAAAGGCGTCTTCTGTTTCATTAATCTCGGACATATTTACCTCATTATTTAAAATAATCTTTGCTGTTAATCGGTTGTTTTTCTACTTCACTGACTTCAAAAAACGGAGTGTCTTTATAATTAACACCAACCAACATAGCTACAATGTTTCCAGGAAATATTTCGACCGCATTTTTCAAGGTATTGACATTAGAGTTATAAAAGCGACGAGCGGCAGAAATATGCTCTTCCACCTCATTCATGCTTTGCATAGCAGTAATCATAGTCTGATTTGATTTCAAATCCGGATAATTTTCTAAAGAAACTCTAAATTCACCCAATTTTTGGTTCAACAGGCTTTCCATTTCCATTTTTTCTTTTGGTGAAGCCACAAACGTGCTAGCCATCGCTTTGGTGCGCAATTCAGTCAATTCGGTCATCAACGATTTTTCGTGTTCCATAAATTTTGCCGCCATTTGCAACATATTTGGAATCAAGTCATAGCGTTTTTTTAGTTGCACATCAATATCCGAAGCCGACTCTCTGACTTTATTGCGAACAACAATCAAGCGCACATATTGAGCATAAAACAACAATGCTACAACAATACCGCCAATAAGCCACGGATTAGTCCAATTTATTTCCATAATATTTCTCCTGTTTATTTTTTATAAAGTTTAACCATTTAATCTTAATAAATTCCTAAAAATTGATTGCAGCTATATTGCACACGCGCAATTTTTATGATATATTTGTTTTATAGTGGAGGGATTAAAATGGAATATTCTGAAAATAAGCAAATTTCAAAAAAACGAGTACACGGGCTAATGGACAGACTTAGCGCGCTAAACACTGAACATAGGGCGATTTTGCAAAAATCAGAGCGACCAAAAGAACAACCCAAACAAGATATGGAACAACCAATAGAGCCTCTGCAAACAGAAAAATTAATTAGCCGCGCTCAGCTTATTGAAGGCTTGAGAATGGGAATTCCGATGGAAACACAGCGCAAAATCATTAAACATAAAATAGAGCGTTATGCCGACGATTTTGCTCGGAATATCATCGACTCGGCGGTAAGCGGCAATTCTTTATCAAATATAAACCGCAAACTGTATAAGAAAAGACAAGATCGCGAATTTTTTCAAAAACAATTGCAGGAGCGACTGAACATTTCTCGGCGCGCTGTGATTGATAATTTACTTCATAGAGATGACAGTCACGACTCACTTATGGATAGAATGATACGTAAAAAATTGCTGGAACGCTTGCAAGAAAAAGATAATGAGAATGAAAATAAAAAAACGGAAACAAGACAGCGCACACGTCAAAGAACACGCAATCGTATGCGCATCCGCCAACGACAAAATATGTACATACGCTGATAAATATTTTTTTCTGCAGCTTGACATCATCTCTGATTTTTTATAAAAGACAGTTAATTAATAATTATTCTTAAATTTTTTTGTATGGACAATATTTTTTATTTGATTAACGTCAATGATGTTAAGGGACTTTCTGAGGTAATTTTTAATAAAAAATTGTCTTCCGATAGCCCTAAGGGATATGCATCTTGCATGAGCAATCAAGAAGAAGCAGAGCTAGTAAAAAAGCTATTGCAAACAAATGACAAACGCTGGCTGGACTTTATTGAAAAGTACATTGAACATTTTCCGCTTTCTGCGGAAGCAACTCTGGCTTTAATTGAACATTGCGATGAAACAACAGCCAAAGGTCTGCTTGCTAAATGCTGGGAAAAGTATGGAGCCAACGAAGAAGAGAGCATTGCTTTTTGCAACAAATTGCATTCGACTGACAACATTGACGAAGGTTTGCTGGCTGCATTTTGCGACAGCGCCCGTTTAATTTATGATGACGCAAATTACAAACTTTCACTTATTGACAATAAATGGAGTGAACGCTACGTAAATGCATCTAGGCGTTATTTTCAAAATACGCATTAACAAAAATGCCCTGACTATTTGATAGTCTAGGGCTTTTTTGTTGCAAAAAAATGAAATTTTTGCCACATTTTAACATAATAATTGCAGTTGAAATTTTCTCGTGATATCATTTATGATAATAGGGAGGTCAATATGCGTAACTTATATAATGCAATTCCATTGACAGAGGAACAAAAAATTGCCTATATCCGCGTATTGGCATATTTGGCGAAGTCTGACCGTAATCCAGATTACATTGAACGAAATTTTATCAGCAAATTATTGGATAGAATGCAGCTTTTACCAGATGTTTTGAAAAAAATTTATATTCCGCGCAACAATGAAGAGCTATACCGCGCTTTAATGCCGATTTGTACTCGAGCCATTGCCATAGATTTATTGCATTGTCTTTGGTTTGCCGCATCGGTTAACACCCTCATTTCAGATGACGAGATAATGATTATCCGAAAAATAGCGCAGATATTGCGAATCGATAATGATACACTTTTGAGTATTCACCACTTCGTGACTGACGAAATTATGTTTCTACAACACGCACGCGAAGTGTTAGAAGCCGATGATATCAGATGCTGACAAAAAAAGCCCTGCCACAAGACAGAGCTTTTTTTTTATAACTCTTGATACTTTATTTTTTCACAACCACAATAGTTGGAACTTTTTTAGTAATTTCGCTGCGAGCGCTGACCTGCAAATTTTCTGCCGGAACAGACATTGTCAGCATATCACCAAAAATTTTGGCCGTGACATTCTGTGCGTGCTCTTGCGCCGTGGTATCCATAGGCATAACCGCCACAACCTCAAAACGCGAATCCGGATTATTTTTTAGAGCCTGACGCACAACTTGTTCCAGCTCAGCAAAATATTCAACATTTTCATCAGGGAAATCTTTAGAAAAAATTGTTCCGGCAATAGGTTGGGCTGGTTCTGCTACTGTTTTTGAATATTCCGGAGTCTTTGTTTTTAATGCGCTTTGCACACTGGCAGGAGTAGCCTTTTTGACTGAATTTTTAGCCACAGGCTTAGTTTTAGCCACAGGCTTAGTTTTTGCCACAGGCTTAGTTTTTGCCACAGGCTTAGTTTTTGCCGCAGGCTTAGTTTTTGCCACAGGCTTCGGCGCAGATTGAACTGTTTCTATAACACCAATTTTTTTACCAAGTTTTACACGTTTTTTGCTGGTGCGAATAGACTTGTTTTTAGCCAATGTTTTTTGCACATGCACCGGCTTAATGGTTTTAAATTCAGTTGCACCAGTATTTATTCCGGCCAACGGTGTAGATTTTATATAACCGGCAGCAACATCAACATTCAAACGGGTGATTTCGGCTCTAAACTGCTGAGCCTTGTTTTGTTCGTCCGCAATATTCATTTTTACGGCCGCCATCAAATCTGCATTAGTATTTTCTTGCTGATCCAAAGCCGAAGAAATAATATTCAAGTCAGCGTGATCAACATCATAGGCCCCTGGAATAGCGTATGTGGCGTTAACAGTAGATTTCAAAGCCGACAATTTTTCTTGCTGAGCAGCAACTTCTGAGGCAATCGTCGCCAATTGCTGAGTGCCATTTTCCAAAGTGCCCAAGTTTTCTTGCGCTTTGTTGAGAGCGGACACCAAATCTGGATTAGACGGAGTAGTTCCGGCTTCCAATTTAGCTTCTATCGTATTTATAATGGCATTATATTCCGAATCGGCCTCGGCGATAGATTGGTTTATTTTAGCCAGCTTTTGCGCGCTAGAATTAACCGAACTGTGTATTCCGTTATATTCACGCGTAAATTCATTAACTTTTTTACCCACAAAAGAACCGCTGCTATTAGAAATATTCAGCACCGGAGACGGGCTGACACCCGGAAATTGAACCTCATTTGCCGCACATGCCGCTAACAAAAGCGCAGTAGCCGAAAGTAATGCAAATTTTTTCATTATATAAGCCTTATATTATAGTTAACTTTTCAATATGGCTCTATTTGTAAAGTGTTTTTGTTAAAAAAACAATTAAAGAATTAAGCTTTTGTGCAAAAAAATAAAAAAAATTGAAAAAAGTGCTTGCATTTATATTTTTTTTGTTCTATTAAAATATCCAGTCGCTGCGCTCGTAGCTTAATTGGATAGAGCATCTGACTACGGATCAGAAGGTTGTGAGTTCGAGTCCCGCCGAGCGCGCCAATAAAACAAAAAAGGTCTCTTTTGAGACCTTTTTTGTTTTATTAGTGCTGTGCAGCGAGGGCGAGAA
>ERZ1034897.381-NODE-381-length-22970-cov-993.075627_pt1 | contig 22970 bp, 17 predicted proteins | sample MGYA00520629_ERZ1034897 | MGnify/ENA primary metagenome ERZ1034897 (study PRJEB33766, sample SAMN09781789) | gut metagenome | biome: gut microbiome | host: Homo sapiens | place: Madagascar | study: EMG produced TPA metagenomics assembly of the PRJNA485056 data...
GATGGACTTCATCTTCTTCCTCTTTAGTCATAAATTCTTCTCCTTTTGTTTTTGGTTTTTTATTTGTTCTTAGTTCCTCATTCTTAATAAAATAAGGAAAGTGCTGCAAAAATAAACAATTCTGCACAATAATAATTCATTTTGAGTAAAATTTTAAAGTTAAACTTTACTAATATAACAATCTGTAAGCAATTTCCTCAATCTCATAAGGTTAACGAGAGAAAAAACGAGTCAGGACAAAGGGATAACCAATTACCCTCTGCCTTATTATATATTAAGGTGTAGCTAAAATGTGACCCTATTTTTTTAGCACATTCTTGTCAATCCACCTTTTGAATTTATATAAGTAGTACTCTAACCAGGAGTTATAAAATTCCATAATAGCTTTCACTGTTCCATCATCCATGTGGCACTCATGCTTTAATATGAAAATCAGGAATCCCCCGATAAGTACTACCAATATTATCTCCATTTTTTTCGTGTGGTTGGAATCCACCTTTATTATAATTCATTTTTCTTTCTTTTAATGTTATCTGCAAAAATAAATATAAAGGAAATATCTTTTGCGGTGTTCCAACTGTTCAAGCTCAATTCCTCTACACATTTTTTACCCTTTTAAAATATTAGCTAAGTTGACCATAAAAGGTCGCTGATTTGGTATTTTTCTATTTACGCACAGCTACTTTAGCTATATTTCATAAGGCAAAAGTAATTTTAAAAGCTAAATAGAAAATCTTATCCGTTAACTTTATAGCCCTATTATAGCATTACTAATCATGATTTCATCATAATCAGATGCAAAAATAAGAATAATATTGACTGAGCTTGTTGATATAAGTCTAACGTTTTAAAGGTTTAAGCCAAATTCTTAGATTTAGATTATTTGTTATAGAAAGCTATTTTTAGAGCTTAAAGGAATCAAGTTTCGAATATATTTTGTATCTTTGCAGCAATATATATACATTCAAACTTATGAAAAAGAAGATTAAAGGTGTACTTGGCTGCATCATCATTGATGCTGCATTTGTTGCAATAGCAATCCATCATGAAGCACCTATCTCTAATTATATCCGAGTCTATTCCTGCCTATTGTCGATTTTTTGCTACTTGCTTTTGGTAGTTTATGCCTGAGAAGTTAGGAAATGAGCGCTTAGTAATTAAATTCCCTGATGTTGTTGACGATGATGAACTGTCCAAGTTAAAATAGAAACAGAAAAACTTAAAGAGTAAAAACAAAAAAGAGGGGCAACATGAATTATGATGCCCCTCTTTTATTATTGCTGATTATTTCTTTTCTTTAGAGTCTACAATCATTGGCTCTTTTATTATTGTATCAACATATAATGGAGGAATAATAATATTTTCCAATCCAACTTTCCTTGCATCTTGTAAGACAATGCCACGTAATGTACCATAGCTTATAGAACCACATTGAATCAAGAAACCTTTAGAAATTACTATTTTTCCGTCTTTCTTCATTTCATTAAAAGAACCTGGAGATATAGCAAATATTGTTTCCAATGTAACCTCTGCAAAAACTTGCTCGTTTTTCTTTAAAACAAGTTTATGACTGCAAAGTAGTAAACAATTCTCTTCATTGATGGTAAATGCAAAAGAATTGCCAATTTTCGTATTCCCCTCGTCATTATATTTTTCTTTAGTTATTTGAGAAGATGCTACTTGCATTGACGCTATTTTATAATTAATTGTGCTCATGCTGCCTTATTATAATTATTCTTGTAATGGGTATCTTCAAATGACTCTTCTTTTGTAAATTGAGGAGAAATTTGAGAGAAAAGATTTGTGAAATCAAAGTGTGCCATTTTTATAGAATCCTCATCCTTAATTTCCATAAATGACATTTCTTCATTATGATTAGACAAAACCTCTGCATTAGGAGAGAGTTCAAACAAATCCTCATCATCACAGAACAATGGGGCATCATCACCGAACTCTTCATTTACTTTATTCTCGAAAGCTAATGCATCTCTACAGAAGTCCTCATTTTGAAGAGACATAGACTTTGGAGAAAAAGATACTAAATAGCATTCCTCTTCTTCACTAAACTCAAACTTTATAGAAAGCCAAGTATATTTTTTAAGCATAAGAGAAAACCAATCTCTAAGCTTTTGTTCTATATTCTTCTGTTTCATATCTTATCATAAATAATGGTTCAACTTTTTAATAGCTTCTTCCGCATCTTTTTTGCATTTACGGCTTTCTTTTTCAGTAAAGTCTTTTTGCCTATAGTCTGCCAAGATTCTTTGCCTCTTCAATCTATAAAACACTCTAGAGAATGTTCTCTCATTAACTGGGTTATTAATCCTAACTTCAATCTCTTGAAGAATAAAATCATGAGAACTACTTCCTTTTTTCGCTTGCTCTTTGTACTCTAAAGGATTATTGGAGTATGTTGCAAGTTTATATTTCATATATTGCAGCAAAGCATAATAAGAACAATGTATGGATGAGTTATACCCATAAGTCTCATGGGCATCCACAAGTCTTTGGGCTGCTTTTAATGAATTTAATGCTTTTTGTTTCATACGATACCTTAATTCTTATCGAGGGCAAAGATAATGAGAAATTATCAAATATGCAAATTTTTAGCTTCCCAAAAGGTAAAAACCAACGTAAAAATTGCGTAAAAGACCATTTTTGCAACATCAATATTACAATTTGCATCTTAAACTAGTTTTTAACTGGTTTAATAACATTATTATTATGTTATACTCTTTTTTCGTTTAAAAAGGCGAGATAGGTGTTTCTCCTACCTCACCTTTTTATCATTTACGAACTCAGCGACTTAGAGTTCAATAAGAAATATTTCTATCTGTTCCTACACCAATTCTTTTCAATATGATATTTCTGTTTGCTTTGTCAAGGCATAGTACATCAAAGGCATATTCTAGCTCTGTATCAAATACTCTTCTATACTTATCAACATTTTCCAAAGGATGAGCACAGGTGGTATTAATATGAGGAAAATCCTTATCCTTGCTTATTTTATCATAATGACTGTGCCCACACAAATAGCATGCAAATTGGTATTTAATACCTGTAAAGTCATGAACCAAAGATGTCCATTCATTATATTTATCCCATTTATGTTCATTTCTATAAGTAACATAATCTTCCCCTAATTCCGTATCAGGGTCTGAAATAATGACATTAGTTTTATTATAACAAGCCTTAAATACATCAGATATCCATCTATCCTCATTTGTAGCATAGGGTTCATCATAGTCTATCTTATCCAAAATCGGAGAATGTCCAACAGCAATAACTGCCCAATTCTTCTCATCCTCCCCTTTGGATGAAAGGTCTAAGGCTTGCTCAATTAACCAATATCTTTGATGTTGCTCTATACGATGATAACCACCAGCTACAAAATTGTTGAGGCAGATTACGCGAACTTTGTTTATAGCATCATCGTAAAAATAATATCCACTATCCTCATAACCTTTGTTATATTTGAAAGCACTATTCATTAATGGTCTTTGAACTTGTGCATAATAAATTTGTCGATTATAGGCATTTTCATAATGTGGGTCATTACCATCTGTTAAGATTGTGTCCATAGAAGCTTCATGATTTCCTCTTGTCATAATAACTGGCACACTACAGCCAACAAGAGCTTGCATGTGCCTTGAAACTGTATCTATTGCAGAATCTACACCATTTTGAGGATACGATAATAAATCCCCACCATTAAGCAAAACATTACTCGTAAGTTCTGCGCAATATCTAGCAGCAATCTCATGATAATAATATTCATGTGGGTCTGTAATGAAAGTAGCCTTGAATATATTGCCAAGAGCAGCAATCTCCTTGTTTTTATCATCGATGACCTTCTTTATATAGTAAGGCATTTTGTAGCTAGGAGGGATAATTCTAAATTTTCTAGATAAGCTTTCTGCTGTGTCATCATTTGATAAAATGTTCTCATATCCTTCATTTTTGTCGAATTTAGCAGCGTTCATCCAAAAAAGAACAAAACGGACATTTACATCTTCCTTAAATTCAAAAGCGTTTTGTGAGTAATACCCATCATTGTGTTGACCGCCATTATCAGCGACAGGCTCTCTTCTCAGAAAGTTTCCATCGTTGTCATAATAAGCTATCAAGTACCTTCCAAATACATAAGGTATAACTATCGTTCCAGCTTCAAGATGTAGTATTCTAGAATTTCTGCAAGATAAACTGCTATCATAATTGCTGCCATCAGCCTTTGCTATACCTCCCATTTCCCACGAAGCGTTTTTCCAATTATCGAATTTCCCCAATGGATAGTACTGCATCGAATTGGACAATTTTTCATCGGTGCTAAAATCATTATTATTCGTATAGGCAAGTAGAATACGTATAAAACCATTCTCCTCAATTTTGGTGTTGGATATAAGCCAATTTGTAGCCTTTACAAGCAACTTTTTTTCTGAATAATAGTATATAATATATCTTTCTTTTGAATTTCGTATCAATGCCAATATATCACCCTTTTTAACATACAAAAATTTACTTCTCATTCTATATTTGGCATCATAGAAAGAATTCAATCCATTGGTATCAATGTGTCCATGTTCCCATCCGAAATCAAATTTGTCGAAAACATTTTTTGCCAAATGTGAATCTACATTTTGAGTGGAAACAGATAGTGCCACTCCCTTTGTTGACACTGAAACCTTAGATAGAAATGTAGAGCTAACATCATAACAAACTGCAAGTATTCTTGCTATGCAATTATCTTCTATAACAATTTCTTTTAAAGCTGATTCTGAAACGCTTTCAAAAGAGAAGTCTTTGTTGTATTTATATAAATAAAAATCAACTTTTGAATCAGCACACCTAATGGTATCATCTGCTTTTAAGTACAAGAAATTGCTTCTGTATCTATGCTCCTTGTCATAATCGGAGTCATTGCCTTCTGGATCAATATGACCAGGTTCCCATTCTATAAAATTTTGATTTCTGTCATACATTAATTGCGAATGAACATTTGAACGCAATAAAGATGTTGTATCTCCTAACTCATCAACATTTTTAACAATATTATCAACATCTTTAACAATCGTATTTTTTTGTTGAATACGAACATTGGGCGTATTTGAAGAATATATAAAGATAAATTCATAATCAACTTTTATCTCGGATGTGAATTTATCACCAGGAGATAAACCATATTTAATCTCTTGCACCACATCATTCTCTCCTTTTCGTAAGGAGATACTTACGGGGTATTGCCCGTTATTTGAAAACTCATAAATATTGCCAACAGGCAGTACATCATAAGCTTTAATGGAAGAATTTGCAGATAAATACACTTTGTCAAAAACACGCAGGGTCTTGGATAAGTCGCTGAGTTTATCACTTACTGCCTTCTGACTCATTACCTTATCTTCTGCATCGCCTGATTCTTGTACAACACTCTCCTTGTCGAACTTCTTTTCAAGTTCAACACCTACACGATTCTGCTCTTCCGTAAACTTTGTATTAACAACAGCAGTATTAGCCTTTGTCCCCAGGAGACGGTTCATTTCTTCCTTGTCAGCCTTCTTTGCCAATGCCTCATTCACAGAACTCTGGTTAGCCTTAAGATTCAAAGCATCATTCAAGGCCTTCTGGCTCACAACCTTCTTGGTGCTCACGCCCAATTCCTGAGCCACTTCCAGCAAGGTCGTGTTTACCCAGCTGCTGCCATTCTCAGAATAGAGCACATTGATACCCTGAGGAACAGCGAGATCACCAAAGTTCTTATACGTACCAGCTAAGGTCGCAAAATAATACATCTTGGCACCGATAACCTTTGCTGGCACAGTGTCAAGACTAGCCACGCCCATATACGTAGCACCTCTTACGAGCTTAAACTTCTCTATGATATTCGTTATCAACTCGTCCCAATAGCTATCCCTCTCGGCATTCACACACCAAGAAGCCCTGTCCGCATTCCAGTAATGCGCCCAGCCTTCTATCACCACAAAGTCGCCAGCAACACCTCCTGTAGGGAACTTCTTGTTCACCTCATAGATGCTGCCAAAATCACCCTTGTAGTGAGGACTTGTTTTATCTATATCGTTAGCCATAAAATATTATATTTGAGATAATTGGTTATACTTTTCTGCCAGCTCGCTCTCCTTCTTGCTTACAAGGAAAATAGAGATAGCACGATAAATAAGATACTTCTGGCATTCATCAACCAGCGCAAGCACGATTTTCCGGTCTATCACCTCTTTTTCCTTCCCAGTCTCAGTAGAGAAAACATCCTCCACCTTCTGATAAGGAATATAGGTGAATAGCTCCACCTCATGATCGTAAACCTTGCCAGTCTCCTCAGCATGATTCGCATCATATCGCCCGGCAGTCCAGTACATCAATACCCTCTTTCCGGTCACTGGCGAAATTGCAATCATGCCCCTTGGCTTCTGGGGTGTACCCCTCGTCCACCGGGAAGCCTGCATCTGAGCCTCCTTGCTGTCCGGGTCCATCAGAGAAGTCAATGAAGAAGACCAGCTTCTCAGCCTAAGCGCCACAAGCCTCAGCCAGTCATCAGGAATCACCAGACAACCATGACCGTCTGTATATTGCGTCTGAATCGCGTCATAGTCCTGCTTGCCAGTCTCGTTCAGCGATACCACCACCCTTTCAGGCAACAGCATCTGGGCTGGAGCCTGCATCAGCAGCTGTTGGGCTGCAGTCTCAATGGCTTGCTTCATTTCCTCGTCCGAGTCATCAGCAAAAATGTCGTTGTCTTCATCATGCTTCACCTCGTCCATGGCAATGCGCATTTCCTTCACAAGATCACTCATCAGTGCTTCCATAAGCAGCAATTATTAATTATTAATTAAAACACAATGTCAACCCCAAGCTCCTTAGCCTTCTCCTTCACGCTTTCAGGCGATTTCAGTTTCCTTACATCCACCTTATAGGTCTTCTGGAGATAGTTCTTAGCCTTGGTGATATTCTCGAAGCGAAGGGCGTTTTCGTCCTTCACCTGCTCTTCTTCATGCTTCTGCACCTGTACCTCTTCTGGCTGACTCTCATCGATGATGCGCCCAGCCTTCGTTAGCGGATGCTTTCTGATGCAGTCTGCCACCTGTTTATTGTCAGTGAGGTATGAATAAGCATTGTTACTGCACCGTTCAAACTCCACGCTCTTGATAAGTCCGCTAGGCAGAGTTACCACAAAGATGAGCATACTGTTTGCTACAAATCTATACATATCTTTTGTGTTTATGGGTGAAGGGATAGCGAGACCATTACAGCCTCAGCTATCCCCGATTTTCGATATATGTTAGAAAACTATCAGCTCCCTTTGCTTTGATTAAGCAGCCTCCTGAATCTGCTCATCGGTCACACCGTCTTCGGTGAAAGTTGGACGAGATACACGGGCATGGGCATCAGGGAATGTCAGAACCCAGCAACTATACTCTTCCATAACCACACCTGCAGTGTTGCGAATCAGGAGATCTTTGGCATTGAACTCTTTTCGTGACCAAGTACCGAATACATATTTGTCAAGGTAACGAGCATCCAGGCAGAAGGCTCTACCATCCATACCCCAACAATTGAAGGCATCATGGCGATAGATGAGAATCTTAGTTCCCATGCTCTCAAACTTCTCGAAGTCAAGTTTCCATCCCTGATAGTCCTTTTCGGTCTGGGTAATGATACGCTTGTTAGAGCGGAGATTAGCAAAAGCTTGATAAATCAGGTTGTCTACGAAGAGCAACTTGGTACGGCTGGAGTTACCTGCACCCTTCAACATGGATGCAATAAACTGGGTCAACTCCTTCTCGCTAATCACATACTCATATACCTGCTTTACCTCTTCCTTTGTACCACCGGAAGAAGTCTCATCAGGTACGGTCACTTTTACGGTTACAGGAACAAGAGTACCATCAGCCTGCTTACGCATCTTTGGCTCCCAGTGACCAATCTGCAAATCCTTACCTGCTTCCCAGAAGATGCCACCCATGGTATAGACAAGACCTACATTCTTGCCTCCGTTGGACATCGAGCGATAACCAAACAGTCCGCTCAGCTCCTGACCCTGGCGCATATCGTCCATAGCCATCTTCTCCTGGCGTGTGAAGTCCCACTGTACCTGGGTCTTGCTCATACGGTCGATAAGAGACTCCTCCACCTGCATAATAAATCGCTGACAATACTGGAAGCTCTTGTCAGGCATAGAGTAGTAACTACCTGTCTCTACCTCTTTTTCACCAGCAGCTCGTCCCAGTCGCATTACTACAGTACCTAAAGCAATATCCTCTGGAAGGTCTCTGTTTCCACGTGCATTGTTCTTCTTACCGTTCAGCGCATAACATGTAGGGTTTCCGTCATTGTCTACTTCTGTTACACGCAGCTGCAAAGGAATCATTTCGCTTCGGTCAGTACCATTGTCCTTAAAGCCCAGATAGCTGTTCACCATGATAATGTCGCCTACACCGAATACGGTAGGATTCTCAATCTTCAGGGTCACAGAGCCACCATTTGTGGTTTTATTAACCTTTTCCGTCAATTTTGTTTTGATTGGTCGCTGACCGATGGAATAGTACTCAATGCGGTTACTGTCCACAGGAGTCATTCGCTTCGAGGCTCGAAGAATCTGGTCGATTGGGCAACTCTCCAGCTTCATTTCCACCACGGTAGGGTTCACATGAGCCACATAGTAGTCCCAGTTGTTCATCTTCTCCTGTTGCTCTTGGCTTCCACCCTGCCACTTTGGACCCGTGCCACCTACGCCCGGTCCATCTGTTGGACCTGTAGGACCACCGCCACCTTCACCTGCTGGAATATTAGGAGGAGTTTCTGCCATAGCATAAGAGCTTCCACCACTCAGGATCATGACGACAATCGCCATCATGAATCCAAACCATTTCTTTAACTGTTTCATAATCTGTTAATTTTTGAACTATTAATTATTAATTATAAAATCTTAATTGAAACCTACATGCCAACCATCTTGCTGTACACCTGTTCAGTCCGGCTCTTCTCCTTTGGAAGTGCAGGAGCACCACCGCCACCATTGATGGTGATGTTCTTCTTGCCACCCTGTCTTCCATCGTGAAGCTGCTTCTGCTGGTCTATTTTCTCGTTCTTGCCACGCTTATAGCCTCGCTCCTCAGCATCAGCCACAGCCTTGTCAAAGTCCTTGATCTGGAAGAGGCGCAAGAAGTCTGCCTTCTTCAAGTCATACCGGGCAGCTCTCCATACGAATCCATCATCATCATGGTCTTCGCCATCCTTGCTACGCTTGTACATCCATTCTATCAGGTCAGTGATAGACTCAGGCTTAATCTTGGCTTCCTTCATGGCTTCATTAAGCTCATTATCCTCTTGCTTCATGTTGGCTGCAAGTTTCTCCTTGCCCTTGGCTAGCTTCTCACTCGCATCGAGCTTTTCCTTCTCGCTAGCCTTCAAGCGTTTCCTTGCCTCCTCGTCACCATTGATAGCTTCGATGTAGTCTTGTCCTAGCTCGTCTATCAAGTAGTCGATAAGGTTGAAGTCGCCACCATCGGCATTTTTCTTTGTAATGAGACCTGTCACCAGCCCAGGCGCATGAGGATTTTCTTTCAGCATATTGTTGAAGTCGTCCATCCTTTTCTTGCTTTGGTCGTACTGGTCGTAATCGGTCGCAATTTGGTTATAAACAGCCTCATCATCGTCCATATTCAGGTCGGGATAACGCTGAGCAAGACGCTCTCTGAAAGAATCTCGCTTTGATTTAACCTTCTGATTATCAATCGTTTCTTTTGCCATAAACGTTCGTTTTTAATATTTGTGTGCTAAATTAAGCAAAATTTCGCATTACTTTGTGATAAGTTCTGCATCTTGATGAATTAATTTTGTTGGCATGAAACATCTAAATTCCATATCCGAAATTTACCTTAAAAGAGACCAGGAAATGTTTCTGCTCTTTCGTAAGGCCAAGAGGATGGTAGAATATCCTACCACCATGGCTAAGATATGCGATTACATCGCCAAGATGCCAGCCTCTTGTTATTATCTCGCTGATAGCACAGCCTATCGGTATGTATGCAAACGCATCAAGGGGGAAAAGCCTAAGTTCGGCAAATACCAAGCCATGAAGGAAAAGCTATTCGAAGCCTTCTATCAGGATTTTTTGCGCCTCCGTCAGATGGAACAATACAAGGAATACAACACCAAGCATCTTGTGTATGTGTGCCTAGACCTTCCTGCGCCCAACATGGGGATGGCACCTCGCTACATACAGATGAAAATCAGCAATTATTTCCGCAATAAGAAAACATCATTCATCACTCGATAAAACTTTCATTCATCATGCGTACATTATATATAACTCTCATCATCATCATCCTGATGGCTTTCATCATTCCGTTGCACGCAAATCTTGCAGTGTCGCCATCCTCGCCTCAATACTCCCATTTCGTTTACATGTTCGGTCATGCCAACTTCATCCATTGGGCTGTTAATGCCTGGTGCCTCCTCATGGTGCATCGTCAGTTTCGCATCCATCGTGTGCTGGCTTCGTGGCTTGCCTCCGTTGGTCTCTCCTTCCTTTATTATCCGTCCCTCCCGGTCTTGGGCGCATCGGTCATTATATCTTTCTTCATGGGTTTCACTGCTCCGTGGCTCTACAGGAGAAAACGCTTAGCCTTCTGGCAGATGCTCATCCTCCTAGTGATTGGATGCCTCCTCCCTCACATAGCTGGCATCTACCACCTCATCCTCTTCGCCCTAGGCTTCATCTATGCCAAGGCAGAGAGTTTCGTCCACAGAGCCAACACCCTAAAAATATAGGGGCAAATCAAAAAGTTCAAAGCAAGAACAACATATCATAAAGTTCAAAGTTCAAAGTAAATAATGCCAGTAGCAAAATCCACATTAAAGGTACGACCTCAGCAGCAACTGTCCGATAAGAAGCTCAAAGAGATTCTAGAGGAAGATAAGAGAAGGCTCACAAGCCTCCTCGCTACTTATCGTCCCATTACTGGAGAGAATGCCCCTGGTCTTCGCTTCGAGTGCGTCATTGAGGATTTCTTGAAGGGCAAGAAACTTTGGCTTCCTGTAGAAATGTTGAAGGAAAAGAAGTTCTGCGCCATCATCAAGTGCGGTTCTATCTCTGCCTTCTGCGAGAAGTACATGGCAGACCTGGATCAAGAAAAGGCACGCGATGCAGTATTCCGCTATCTCATCCGTCTGCGCTGTAAGCACGATTTTTATTTCTTCGCCTACGCCTATGCCCGAATCAAGAATAAGGATGGTGGCGATGATATACCTTTCCTTCTCAACCATGCACAGATAGGTCTCACCAAGGATTTCGAACGGCAACGCCTTCATGGTGAGCTGCACAGTATCTTGATTATCCTCTTGAAGTGTCGCCAATGGGGTGGTTCTACTGATACCGAGGTTTACATGTTCTGGATTCAGATGTTCTGGAAGACCAACTGGAATAGCAACATCATCGGTCACCAGTCTTCATCTGCTACCCAGGTGTTCGATATGTACGAGAAATTGGCGAATGCCATCCCTACATGGCTCTACTATGAGATTGGAGAGACTTTCAAGGATGATTCTCGCAAGCTCCGCACATCAAGCACTCAGAACAATATCAAGTACCTCATCCCTCGCTCCTGCAAGATACAGACTGGTTCGGCTCGTAACCCTGAGTCCTGCCGTTCTGCCGATGCAGCTATGGCTCACATCACCGAGGAAGCCTTTTTCCCTAACACTACAGAGTGGACTCCACAGAAGGTTGTCAATGCCGCAATCTCGCCTATCAATGTTACGAGACCTTACACCTTTATCGTGCGAGAGTCTACCCCTAATGGGCGTGAAAATGAGTTTCATGATGAATGGGTGCGTGCCAACTCTTTCGACAAGGACGGCAATCGCCTTTCCATCTATACACCTTACTTCGTTCCATGGTTCGACATCGAGAAGTATATCCTTCCTTTCAAGTCTGAGCAAGAAAAGATTGATTTCGTTCTTTGGCTCTACAAGAATCGTGAGGATGAGCAATATCATGGCTCTTACTTCTGGTGGCTTTGGGAAATCAAGGGTGCAACCCTCGAAGGCATCCATTGGTATGTGAATGAGTGCAAGAAGTACAGCGACTTGGATGGCATGCGCCAGGAATATCCTTCCGATGACGTGGAAGCCTTCCTCTTCTCCGGCACTACCGTCTTCGACCCTTACAAGTTGAAGGAGATGGAAGAGGACTGCAAGGGCATCGAGCCTATCATGGTGGGCGACATCGAGGGCGATTCCTACGATGCTGCCGACCCTGCTTGCATGAACAACATCCGTTTCGTGGAACGTTCCGGTGGACCTCTCAAAGTTTGGGCTGGACCCGATAACTCCGAGATTGTCAAGCATCGTTACATCGTGGCGTGCGATATTGGTGGCTCTCACAAGACTTCCGATTTCTCCGACATCGTGGTGCTCGACCGCTACGATGAAATCTATGGTGGTGTTCCCGAGATAGTAGCCGAATGGCATGGTCACTGCGATGCCGACCAACTCGCTATGCGTTGCGCCCAGATAGCCCATTTCTACAATGATGCTTATCTGGTCATAGAGAACAATACCGCTTACTCACGTATGAACAATACCGAGGGCAACCAGTCAGAGCTGTTCTTCCCTATCCTCCTCCCTCTCTACGACAACCTGTATAGTGCCTCCCAGTCCAAGTTGAAGAAGGTGAAGAATATCGAAATGAAATGGGGATTCAACACCAACAAGAACACAAAGGTAGCAGTAGTGAAGACGATGGCAAGAATCATCCGTGATGGTGGCTATATGGAGCGAGAACTAGCTGCCATAGATGAATGCACCTATTTCCTCTATTACAAGCAAAACGACTGCTACGGTGCCATAGCCGGAAAGCACGATGACCGAGTGATGGCTAGAGCCATCGCCCTCTACGTAGAAAAGGACATGCCAGCCCCGGAAATCATCCCATTCCGCTCAAAGTCCGATATAGAGCGAGAACGCCTCCGCAACCGCCCTCCAGTAGTAGCCGAGTTAGCCGGAATAGGTGGCAGTTAAATAGGTAGCAGCTAAATAGATAGCAGCTAAGATAGGTCCCCCCTCAGGTCTCTCCCGGCTCTTCTCTAAGGCTAGCCCGGTGTCCCCCTCAGGTCTCCGTCCCCTCTGAGCCTCCGTTCCAGGCGATTCCATCGCCTGGTCCCAATAAGTAAGTAACAATTAAAATCAAGAAAAAATGAAAAAAGTTTATCAAAATCATCTTCGCAAGATGCTGATAGCCATCTACCAGCCAGTAATCACTCGTTTCGAGCTTCTCCGCTCCACTCGCATGTGGCAGAAAGGCGTAAAAGCCACCCTAGCCAAGTACCAGGAAGGAGGCGCTCCACGCTTCTACATGCTCTACGACCAGTCCCACAAGGATTGGGCTATCATGACCTACGATCCTAACAGAAAGGATATGCTCGCATATCGAAGATTAGTCCAGCTTGGCAAATGGAAGGCAACACGCTACTTTAAAAACGTAGAAGACATCAAGGCTGCCTCCTACTACTACACCCCATCCAAGTGGGGAGCAATCGGCTGCGATGCCGACAACAAGGTCAGAGCCAAGAAGTTGAAGCAATGGCAAGAGTATTACATGTATCGTGTTTCCGTCCCGATGGAAAAGCTACGCTCCTACAAGAAGAAACATGGAATCTCTTAACCCTACACAAAAAAAGGAAGAGAAAGCCATCACGGTTTCCTCTTCCTCAACCTTTTTACCTTTAAACTAAAAAACCTAACAATTTACTAACTAAAAAACTTAAAGTCTATATACATGAACCTAATAACCTTATCATTTTTATGTAGCTGTAGATGCCGATGGCAAAGCAGCCAAATCATTTGTACTACCGTTTCCATCTTTCAGATGTGCTGCTGGCGTACCAGTCTGCTGTTGCCCTGCTCCGGCAGTAGGCATTTCGCCATTTGCTTGCTGTTGCGCTTGCATGGCTTCTAGCTTCTCCAACTGCTCCTTGAAGTACTTCTTCATTCTGTTCGTACCAGGGAATTGTCCTACGGTCAGCATCGTATATGGGTCCATCTTACCGCTGGTCATGAAGTTCCAAGCCATATCGTTGTTCGTGGCTCTGATGATTGGGCTGTAAGCATCCAGGTCGATGGCTACGTCCAGATCCATATCCCTCATGGTCTCCGGATTGAAATGTATCTCGAAGTCATCCCCGGTCAGTTTCACGCTGTCCGATGCGGTACAGAACTCCTGAATCAGGTACAGCTTCTTCTTGGCGATTCTCACCTTGTAGTTGTTGAAACTCTCCACGAAGTCCTGAATGGTGGTAGATGATGCCTCTCTCTCCAGCTGATACTGCTTTCCGCTGGTGTTGCGATGCTGTCCCTGAAGAGCACCCTGCACGCCTGTACCCTCTCCTGCCATGGTCTTGGCAAAGTTCACCATGAAGTCTACTCCTGCCGGAATACTCTTGTTGACCAAAGTCTGCGGTGGTTTACCTCCATTCTTGGAGTTCCATAAGATAATACTATCCGTCTTGGTATAGTTCACCTGCATTTCGTCAATGCTCTGTTTCTCGCTCAGAGCATTCTCGTCCACAAGCATCGTACCCTTGGCACCATTCGCCACGATAAAGTTGATCATCATCATATAATGGTTCAATGTGCGCTGGTTGTTCTCGGCACGCATAGAGAAACTTCTTACCTCACCGTTCAAACAAGGATATGCCACGAAGGTATATGGCATGATGGAAGTTCTGAAACCGTCTCTCAAAACAAAATATGGCGATTCCCTGGCATCCAGCAGATAGCCATTCGGTGTAAGGTATCTTCTGAACCAATAGGTCTCAGCCTCAGCCTTCATTTCGATGGTTTTCAGCTCCGATGGGTCCACATAATAGATAGGATCACCGTTCTCATCAAGCACAGGCAAACCGTTCTCGTCCTTCATGATGTTGGCTTCCTCCAGCTTCCGCTTCTTCTCCTCGTAGAAGGCTCGTTGGTCAAGAGAGGCATAGCCACATGTTCCTGCATCCCAGTCATGCACCCAGATGGCTGGTCTGGTCTCTTTCGTCCATATCTCCAATACCCTGTACTTGCCGATTACCGAAGAATGAGTGAAATCGTCTATCCCGGCATACTGTGCTTCACCGTTTGGATGATAAGTCTGCTCAGGAGCGAAATGATGCTGTGTCTGCTGATAGATCTCGCTCAGTTTGTCCACCTCAGCCTTACTTCCATCCGTGAAGGTGGCAATAATCTCTCGCCAAGTCAGATCATGAGCCTCAGCGATAAATTCCACATCGCTCAGGTCATACTTGAAGAAAGGTGGCAAGGCAAGTTTGAAGATGTCCACCATATAGTCAAAGATGCCATTCTTGCCATCCTTTCTGCCATAGTAGGTTTTCATGCCCACAAAGGCGAAGACACAGAAGGCATAGAACATTCTGGCATCCAACTCTTGTCTGTCGTTCATGTTGTCGTTCTGCCGAAGATACTCATTGAAGAAACTGATATAGTCCTCCTCGTTCGGATCTACGGCACTGCAAGAGGCTGTACTGCGTTGCTGGCGCACAAGTCCTACGAGAGAAAGCAGCTTGTCGCCTATCACGTCATATTCCAGTATAGGCATACCCTTCATTTCCATATACTGCCGGATGCTTATCTTCCTACCATTCCACTCTATCAGCTCTTCCAGCTGTCTGCCCATCACGAAGTCCTGCGCTCGCTTCCACTTCTTTCTCAGCTCTGCGCCATCATAGAAGTATTTACAAGCCCATTCTATCAGCCGAAGGTTGCTGTCTGTCTGTGCAAACCGCTCCCGACTCACTCCCTCCAGAGAGTCAGGTCCAGGTTCGGCATAGTTCGAAATATCATTTATAACACGATTATCTGGCATAATTCTTAATTTTTCGTCAAAAATACCGCCTTTTTCCCGATTCTTAGTGATAAGTTGCGCAACTTAACATTACTTTCTCATATTTTACCCTTATTTTTGTTCCGCAATTCTTTTAAATGTAGGATTTCTAATATATTAGATAGTATGAGTAAATCAATCAATGTTCACGAAGCCTGCGTCATCACAAAGGATGATAAAGGCAACCTCTCCCTGGTAGGCAAGGCTAAAGAAGCCCTCACCACCTTGAAGAAGAATAAGGTTTCCGTCGGCATTCTCCTCTGCGACAACAAGAAGGAGGATGTGGAGAAGTTCCTTAACGAAAATAACGTGCCTTTCGCCTCTCTCTCCACCAAGCAAGAGACCGATAAGGATGGCAACACCGTGCATGTTGACCCACCAAAGGCTGATGTAACCATCATGCCAAGTTCCAAGGTCATCACTCTTCGAGGCGAGTGGCAATGGTGCTTGGATGATATTGCCCAACGTCTTTGGGGAGATAAAAAGAAGGAGAATCCGAAGAGTGAGCAGCAGCGCATGGATGACAGCATGGCTGATTACATACGCTGGGCATCACCAAAGAAAAAAGAGCCAGATAATGCATCTGGTACTTCTATCGGATAACATCGCTCCAACATCTTCAATTTTCAAAATACGATTTTCATCTTTTAATAAAAATATAATTTATTTGGAATTTAGAATTTTACGACTATCAAAAAGGGACTCGCTGTGAAGCAAGTCCCTTTTCTTTTTCAGAGTTTAGAGTAAGCCCTCGTAGCTTTTATCATGCCGGGCTACTCCATTCCGTTCAGAGTCTCAAGCAGCTTCTTTCTGGTCTTCCGGATCTCCAACAGTTTGGCAGCATCGTTTTGACCGTCCATTTGCTTCTTGGCTTTGTTCATCTTCTTTTTGGCTGCAGAGATAGCCTTTCTTGCTGCAAACAGTCGCTTGTTGGTCTTGCTGTTCTTGAAGGCATTTGCCTTCGCCTTGTCAACATCCTTCAAGCGCTGATACTCCTGATAAGTCTCCATGGTTCCGTTCCAGACGTTCTGTATTCTCCAGTCCTCCGTCACGTCCTCAGCCTTGGCCGCCATCAGATACTTGCTTTCAGCCTTCTCCATTTCCTTCAAGTCTTCATCACCGTTCAGATAGCCCTGCACCATGTCCAGAGCCTCCTTCTGTGTGAAAGCCTTGTACTCACTCTGAGAGAGGAATTTCTTCATCTTCTGGCGCATCTTCTTCTTTTCCGTGATGCTCTTGGCTGCATCAAAACGTTTACTAGCCTCCTGCAGCGAAGTCACGCCATCTTGCATTTCTGCACTCTCCAGTGCCTTCACGCTGCCGATAGCAGCCTTAATCTGAGCCTCAGGATCAATACCATTGCGCTGGCAGCTCTGATAGGTCATCACCACGCCCTCCATGTCACCGCTAAGAATAAAGTCCTTGAAGTAACTCTGAGCCTTCCATGGAGAGAAACCCTTAGAAGAAGGGAAGAAGAAATCAACGGCCTTGAACTCCTTGTTCTCCTGACTCGGAATCAGGAAAGGTGCCCAGTACAAAGCATCCTTGTAAAGCAGTCCGATGGTCTTGCCATACTTGCGCTGAATCTCCTCATCCGCATGGCTGGCTTGGAAATCGCTCAGATAGTTTATATCGTCCAGCGTCATTCTCACCATAGGGTTAGCCTTACCTATCATTCGCTGTACCATAGGTCCAGGGAACTCCAGTTCTCCCTTATGATTGAAGAGGTATTCCGGAACCTCACGGAACTGCTTACCGTGTCGGATATACATTTCCGTTCCGTCCGCATATCTGCCCATAAAGATCTTGCTCTGTTGACCAAGGCTGTTGCCTCTCATCAGATAGTCATACCATTTCATACCATCAGGATAAGCCAATTCGTAAGGACTACGATAACTAGGATTGGTCTTCCTTATCTCCTCAGCCTTCTTGCGCTCCTTCTCCTCGTCCATGGCACGGAAGGCAGCATTGATACCATTGGCAATTGCCTCATAGAATACCATGAAGCCGATACCATAGCAGAGCAGAGCCGAAATCTGTCTGCTCCTTCTGCCCTCGTCCTCCGGTGTAAGAATCCCATGGCCAAGTCGCTTGTAGTAATGCTTGAAGTTCTCAAAGGTTGCCTCATTCCAGATAGAACCAAATCCGGTTAATGCCAGGAAGTGGCGAGTGGTAGAAGCATTCCAGTCTGGCGAAAGAAGAACTCGTCCGGCATAGCGCAAGGTTCGATGGCTGGCACCCAATACATCCCAGTGCTGACCACCAAACATATCGTTCACAAACTGTCCGTCCTCATCCAAAGCCCGGCTCAGTTCCTCCTCAGTCCATCCCTTCTTCTTGGCACGTTCCTTGGTCTTGTCTGCCCTCATCCGGTAGGTCGCAAGTTTCAGTCCGTCATGGAGGAAATCCCACAAGGCTCTATCCATGCCCTTGTTGATGAGCGAAAGCATCTGCGTTGCCACCTTCAATGGCATAGTAGCCAAAGCCACCGTTCCGGAAATTCCATTTCCGTCCTTCAACTTCTCCTGCACCTTCATCATCGCATCGCGCATATTGTCAAACATGTTCTGCACATCTGCTGCAGCATAGTCGTTTGTCGCTCCAAACTTCACCAGGTGGGTAGCAGCCTCCTGGAAGTCCTCTGGATTGGCGAAGCAAGGCAGCTCATGATTCTTCATCGTATCTGCAAAGATATACTTCATAAAGTTGGCCATAGCCTTCTTGGGTCCAAACTCCACCATGTTCTGCACCATATAAACCTCCGTCAATGCTCCGGCATGGAAACCGCTAAAGCCCAACTCCAGTTTCTTGGCACTCGAAGCAAGCGTATCAAACGCCTTCCAGAAAGGAGAAGACTGATAGGTCTCGAATACTACACCGAATCGGTCTCCGGCACTAGCCTCGCTATAAAGTACCCTCTCCTTGCCAGTGATAGGATTCTTCACCTTCACCTGCTTAGGCGATACATTATATACCCATACCGGACCCACACCCGGAATCTCAAAGTACTGATACTGCTCCAGGTTAAAAGGAGGCGTAGAAGAAAGCAGTGGGTCAGAAGAAATGATTTCTCCATCCTCATTGCGCTCTATCACGTTCAATCCGCTCAACTCCTGCAGCATCGTCTTGTTAACCCAAGCCTCGATATTGCTTCTGCTGTAGTAAGCCATCATCTTCGTAATATCAGTAGTCTTAGGCACAAGTCCTACGCTGATACCCTCCATCAGGGTACTGATGGTTCTCGGCTTCTCGTTCGGACTCTTGGTACGCTGTCTGTTCTCCACATACATCGCATAAGCCTGCTTGTCGCTCTTCTCCTTATCCCAGATATGGTTCACGTAGTCCGCACTATACCCGGTGTCCTCTCTTAAGGTGCGATTATCCTTTAACCAGTCGTAGGTATAGTTATACCAGTCTCTGATAGAATCAATGGTAGCCTTCATTTCAGACGAGAGATTCTTGTAATCGATACCCTCAGGCACAATCTGCTGCTTCACCAGTGGCAATACATGCTCGCTCATAATATCCGAACCGTCAATAGGCACAAAACCCTCCTCGCCCTGGTGATTGGCATTGATAGCCTGAGCCATCTTGCTAGCCACATCACTCACAGCCTGAGGATCATCATAAACCTCCACCTCCTTGTCGTCTTTCAGTACGGTATGCTTCTTGCCAGTCTCAGCAATCAGGTCTGCCACGAAATGCTGGATAGCCTCTACATCAGTCGGCTGGATATGGATATGTCCCTTGTCAAAAGCACCAGTGGCATTCAGATCATGCGCCAGGTCACGAAGTCTTCTAGGAGCTTCTATTATATAAGGTATAGCCTCAGCCAGCTTTTCTGCCCGGTTCGGCTTGCCCTTGTAGTCAGAAAGCAACTTGTCGAAAGCACCGCTATCTGCCATCTTCTCTATTCTGTTCTTCACATCATTGATATAGATGGCATCATCAGCACTAGCCTCCTCCATGTTCTTTCTACGATGGATAACGGCATGCTTCACGGTCTTTGCTGCACCCTCCTTGCTCACATCAGTACTGGTCACTTCTGCCAAATCCTGCATCACTCGCTGCTCCAGGGCATCAGCCTCCGGATTGGTCTCTGCCGGATAAATCTTACCTTCATACAAGTCCAGGTCGGCATCGTTCTGTTCGTTCAGTTCGTGTCTTGTCAACCAGTCCTCGTACTTCTGTCTAGCCTCGTCCTGCTTCTGCTTCTCAAACGAAAACATATCAGGCATAGGGTTCTCCTTGTCGGCCATGGCATCGTTCCACTTCTCCCATTCCTTGTAACGAGTGAAAAACGCCTCGTCCGTCTCGCCTTCCTTGCGTTCCGGCTTAATCGGCATTTCGTCACCCTGCAGATGATGGCTGTCACGCCATTCCTTGTTTAGGCGCTCCCATTCCTTCTTGCCCTCGGCATCCTTATCGAAGTCATAGAACATAGGTGGCTCTGGGTCGTTCTTGTCCTCTCTGGCTTCCTTCCATCGCTTCCATTCCATCACTCGCTTCATGTATTGGATGGCACTCTCACCCTTCTTCTGTCTCGGCTTGCCCTTGCCAGCACCATCAGCTAGCGCATCCTTGATTTCTGCATTGCTAGCCTGCTTCATCATGGCTTTCTGTTTCTCCCTTGGCATTTCGTCCCAAACGTGCAGAGCCTTGCCAGCCTTCATCAGGTAGTATCTCAAATCCTTGTCATTGAGAAGTCCCGGCACTCGAACACCCAGTTTCTTAAGCACCTTGATGAGATAATGCTTAATCTTAGTCCAAAGAGAAAAGTCCTCAGCAGTCTTAGGACCCTCCTCGGCAAGATGAGCGATATACTCCTGCGTTCCCACATTCATGCGGTCATTGTTCTTCCAGTCCGGATCATATTTATTGGCAAAGTCAATAATCTTGCCTTGAACATCCTTACTTGCAGAACGGTAAACGAAGTTGGCAAACTTTCTTACCTCGTTTTCGCCACCCAGAAGTACCTCCATACCCTCATGGCCTATCTTCTCATGCAGCACTGTTCTCTCTGCCTCGTTGGCATCAGCACAGTTAGGCAGATAAACGTGAACGGTATGAGTCTCAGGGTCGTACCATCCCTTGGCTCCCTGCTCCACCTCTGAGCGATATTCCTCAGGCACATCATCCAAAGAAGAATAAACTGTAGCCTCAGCACCACCCAGCTTATTGGCAGTATTCACCACTGAATCAGCAACTTTTCGCATATTTTCTATAGCAATACCTTCGGAATTACCCAAAATATCACCAAAATTATGCTTCAATAACAAATTTTCTTCTGAAAATTGATTGTTTTCAAAAGAATTTATTACCTTTGCAATGCGTTTGAGGGAAAGACCAACCGAGTGCACGTTGGATGCATTGTTCGTCAGCCACTCAGACGCTTTTTTCGTATCTGCCCATCGGCAAAGATTCTTATCCAGTCCCAATCCATTTGGATTTTTACTGTCAAACCAGTTAGCAATTCTCACACTACTATCCTTACCATAAAGGCTGATAATACTGTTCACCTCTGCATAATTGCGTCCTCTCAGTTTGCGAAGACCAAGAACAGCAATAATGGAATGTCCCTTACCATCCTTCAACTCTGTAAGAATAACCTTACGTCCATCCTCATACTCACTATCAAATATAGCTACCGGGCGTTGAATGGCTACAGGAAGATTCTTCACAGAGTTCAAATCAAACGGATGATTGCTCTTGTAGTCTTTGCTCGACTTTACTTCAAGAGTTCTGCTAGAAAGTTCTATAGGCAAATCTTCGATTCCTGCAAACTTCAAGGCAGAGCTAGGCTTACCCAACTGATAATTGTAGCCCTTAGGCAAAGTTCCTGCTATCTGCTTATCCAAAGCATCGTTGAAGGCATTATTTATGCTTCTCTGCTCTCTTACGAAAGGAACGGTATCACCAAGTGACAATTTTACATTATTCTTGACGCCCCATTCCTTGAAAGCGTCCTTGGTCATTTTCACGTTCACGAACTGAGCCTGCGGAAACTCCTTCTTCAACTCCTCCATCTGTGCCAGGAACTTTTCCTTAGTCTCAGGAGCCTGCTGGCCCGACTCCTCGGTAGTAATAGGAACACCCAGTTTAACCAACTCCCTCAGCTGATTAGGAGTAACCACATTCCAAGGAATAGCCAGCCCAGTACCATCCAGCTGCTTTGCGATACTCTCAGCCACCTCAGAATCAGGAACCACTCTAACCGCCTTTCTCCATCTAGATAGCATCACGCTTCTCTGTCTATCCTTCGGCAACAAACCATTTACGGAACCCGAATGCCAAGGCACAAGTCCCACGGCATCCTTTGCGCCCTCGGCATGATAACCGCTGGTCTTCTCGCTCTCCGGAATCTCCCATTCTACGACCTTGATGTTACCTCTGGCATAAGCCCCGGTAAACTGGTCATTCATCATCGAAGTGGAAGTATGCATATAAGGATTGTAGGCAGCACGCACAGGACCTTCTCCTGCCCCAGGGTTCTTGTCGGTCTTCACCAGTTGGAACTTTCCACCCTTCACAAGATCAGGTCTCTCATCAGCCCCCATCCAGGCACCAATCTCGGTAGCATCAGTACGCTTTCCGTCAATAATAGCAGCCATAGGCGAATACAGCTTCCCATCCACCTCCTGCATTCCGCTATACATACGGAAAGTCTTCTCCTTATTCAGCCTCTCCAGTTCCTCCGGCTCTGTCACTCGATGGAATCGGATTTCATTATTGCTATTGATAGCCTCGTTGAAGGCACGCTTGCGGTCACCTTCCTTTTCCGGATCGTAATCAAACAGAGACAACCCCGATTCTTCGAGTCCCTTGCGCACATCCTCACCCAAATTATTAGGCACAACAGCAGCTACAAATTCATTAAGATGAACTGGGCGGTTAAATTTGGTCTCGAAATAGGCACTCTTCAAATCATTCTGCACAGCATTCTTAAGAGAATCCAGCTTCTTCATGAAGGAAGGAGTAAGAGTAATGCCATATTCATTCTTGGCATACTTCTTAGGGTCAGCATGAGATACTATGTCATGAAGTCTCTGCTCACCATAGAACACATCATTATACA
>ERZ1034897.383-NODE-383-length-22900-cov-18.306894_pt1 | contig 22900 bp, 17 predicted proteins | sample MGYA00520629_ERZ1034897 | MGnify/ENA primary metagenome ERZ1034897 (study PRJEB33766, sample SAMN09781789) | gut metagenome | biome: gut microbiome | host: Homo sapiens | place: Madagascar | study: EMG produced TPA metagenomics assembly of the PRJNA485056 data...
AATCCAAGGGTTATACCCTAAGAGCAAACCACCCCTTTTAGGGGTGGTTTTGATTGGTGGCTATCTGCGTAGAGGTGCCAATAGTATTTTGCGGAAGATTTACCTCTCGTTCGTTTTGTCGCTGCGATAGTCATCGAAGGCATATTTGCTGTACACGTTGACTTCCCATTGCTTTTTTTCGACCTTTGCCACGGAGTCGAGGATGAATCCGGTTGCGAGGCTCAGGCTGCACAGGAACATAAACGACGCGGCGAGTATGGCGGTGGGGAAGCGCGGGACGAGGCCGGTCTGGAAATACTCGACAACGATGGGCATGCCCAGGGCGAGGCCGATAAGCGCGAATAGAATCGCGACAAGGGTGAAGAACTTCAGCGGGCGGTAGTCCTTGAACAGCGTGCCGATCATCGCGACGACTTTGATACCGTCGCTGACGGTGTTGAGCTTGGACTCGGAGCCTTCCGGACGGTCGCGGTACTCGATGGGCACATCTTTAATGCGCCAGCGGTGGTCGACGGCGTGGATCGACAGCTCGGTTTCAATCTGAAAACCCTCGGAAAGCACGGGGAAGGTTTTGACGAATGGGCGGCTCATGGCGCGGTAACCGGTCATGACGTCATCGAAACTGTAGCCATAAATCCACTTGATCATGGCGCGTACCAGGTTGTTGCCAAAGCCGTGGAAGGCGCGTTTGTTCTCCTCGGCGTAGGTGCCGTTGGAAAGGCGGTCTCCTACGGTCATGTCGGCCGTGCCGTTAAGGATGGGCTCGCAGAGGGCCTTGGCAGCCTCGGCGGGGTAGGTGTCGTCGCCGTCGACCATGAGGTAACAGCCTGCGTCGATGTCACGGAACATCTGGCGGCACACGTTGCCCTTTCCCTGGCGCGGTTCGAGGCGCACCGTGGCGCCGTGCTCCAGGGCAATCTGGGACGTGCCATCGGTCGAGTTGTTGTCGTAGACGTAAACCGTGGCACCGGGGAGTTCGCGATGAAAATCGTCTACGACCTTACCTATGGTGACGGCCTCGTTGTAACAGGGAATGATTACTACTGTGTCTGTATAGTCCAAGATGAATGCCCCCCATAACTGATTACGGGTTGTTAGTATACCTGCCATCAGATGGCTGTATTTGATATGGGGTACTTTTTCAGATTTGTATCGCTGGTTAAGTTGCCGCCTTTGAAGGCTATACTTTCCACTGTTATGAATTACGAGACAAGGAGATGGTCCGTGACTGACAGCGTAGATAGTCAGAAAGCGGTGGCTAAACCGGCCTCTCACGCTAAAAATGATTTTGAAAAAGACAAATATATCCTAAGGCAGCTTGTCACCAAGGATTTTAAGATCAAGTACCGTCGTAGCGTTTTGGGCGTTGCGTGGTCGGTGCTCAATCCTCTTCTTATGATGGTCGTCATGTCCATTGTGTTTTCGACCATTTTCGGTCAGAGCCGCAATGGTTCCATTACGCCCGAGATGTACCCGTTGTACCTGATCGTCGGTAACATAACGTTCTCGGTTATGTCCGAGTCGACGAATCAAGCCCTCATGTCCATCATTGCGGCTTCTTCTTTGCTTAAAAAGGTCAAGGTGCACCGTTGGGTGTTTCCGGTTCAGAAGGTGTTGTTCTCTCTTGTCAACTTTGCCTTCTCGCTGGTTGCCGTCGCCTTGGTTATGCTGTGGTTCCGTGTTCTTCCCACCTGGCATTTAATCTTGCTGCCGGTTTGCCTGTTCTTGCTCATGTGCTTTTGCATGGGCCTGGGCATGATGCTATCGGCGCTCGCCGTATTCTTCCGTGACGTTATGCATCTGTGGACCGTCGTTATCACCGCATGGATGTATCTGACTCCTATCTTCTGGACCACCGATTACATTAGCCAGATGGCCCACTGGATTCAGGTGCTGGTCGTTGTGAACCCCATGTTCAACTATCTGCAGTTCATGCGCGATATATTTCTGTTTAACACGACGCCCTCCATGCTCACGCTGGGACTTTGCGTGTTCTGGGCGGTTGCCGCCCTGGTTGTTGGTTACGCCGTGTTCCACAAGACCGAGCATAAGTTCATTCTCTACATTTAAGGAGTGCTGTTATGTCTGCGACTACGGTTGATTACAGCAAGCAGCCTCTTGCTGTTGAAGTTAAAGACGTCACTATGATCTTTAATATGGCGTCTGAGTCTTTGACAAACCTTAAGGAATACTTTATTAAGCTTGCCAAGCGCGAATTGTTCTTTGAGGAGTTCCGCGCTCTTAAGCATATTTCCTTTGATGTTCATCGCGGTGAGGTCGTCGGTCTGGTTGGCACCAATGGCTCTGGTAAGTCCACGATGCTAAAGATCATCGCTGGTGTTCTTGAGCCCAGTGAGGGCGAGGTTAAGGTCCATGGCAACATTGCGCCGCTGATTGAGCTTGGCGCCGGCTTTGACCCCGAGCTGACGGCGCGCGAGAACATTTACCTGAACGGTGCGCTGCTCGGCTACACCAAGGAGTTCATCGACGCCAACTTTGACGGCATTATCGAGTTCGCTGAACTGCAGAATTTTGTCGACATGCCGCTTAAGAACTTCTCCTCGGGTATGGTCGCGCGCATTGCCTTTGCTATCGCCACGATTACCGAGCCCGACATTCTGATCGTTGATGAGACGCTGTCCGTCGGCGATGTGTTCTTCCAGCAAAAGTGCGAGGCGCGTATTCAGCACTTTATCCAGAGCGGGGACGTGACGGTTCTATTCGTTTCGCACTCTATGGAGCAGGTCGAGCGCATTTGCCAGCGCGCCGTTTGGATTGAGAAGGGTGACCTTCGCATGGACGGCCCGGTTGATGAGGTCTGCAAGGCGTACCGCGAGCAGTTCAACTAGGTTATAATTACTTGCGCCTGGCACGCGTGCGCTTGCTCGGGCGTGCGGTTATATGCTCCATTAGCTCAGTTGGATAGAGCAGGGGACTTCTAATCCCAAGGTCGACGGTTCGAATCCGCCATGGAGCACCATCGTTTATTAAGCCCGGACCGCTTAGTGGTCCGGGCTTTTTCGTCTTGTGTGCTGTGCTTGCGGCACGGGGATGGCATACGTGATCAAGAGGGCGTAATGAAGGCGGGGCGGCCGTGTTGGTCGCCCTCCGCTGTTTTCATTTTGCTTTTATGCGCTCCGGTAAGATGCGTCAAGTTCATTCAACAATTGCGACTATAGAATTCAACACAGCATTCTGACCGTATCATCAACATCCAAAAAGTCATTGGTGGCGCCGACAAACTCTTGCATGTTCCTTACGATGCGGCCATCGTTATTGATACGGATTTCGAAGTGCTTCCAGGGGAATTTCATGATGTGGTAAAGGGTTACCAGCACATCCTGTTCTTTGCCAATCTTGAGCAGCCAGCGGGCGCAGTTGTCTCCGCAAGTGGAAGCATTAAAAACCATATCGGGGAGATTGTGTACCAGCAACAAAGTCTTGACGCCGCCAGATAGCTCGAGCGGTGTAATCGAGCCCAGCTGTTTGCTAATGATGTTATGGGGGCCGATGAGCTCCGAGCCGTCCACGCCCTTGATGATCTGCGCTGCCATGGGATCTTCAAGCCACGAATCCAAGAACGAGTTCCTAAAGTAGGTCTTGGGATCGTAGATGGAACCGGGGTAATCTCCCAGGTGGATGCTCAGCATGTAGGTCTCCAGACGTTGTGTAACTGCAACGATTATATGCCAGGACGAAAATGCCGGCAGCAGCGAGGGTGCTGATGCCGGCATTGGCTATTCGGAACGGTGTTGGTGTTTGGCCCCTGGGTCTACTTTTCGAGATGCTCTTTTAGCAGCTCCAGTGCGTGGGCGTAGCCTTGGAGGCCTTCGCCGGTGATGGTGGCGAAGCAGGCCAGGCGTGCATAGCTCACCTGGCGGAAGTCCTCGCGCGTCTCGACGGCGCTGATGTGGACCTCGACGGCGGGGATGGCGACGGCCTTGAGGGCATCGAGGATCGCCACGCTCGTGTGCGTGTAAGCTGCCGGGTTGATGACGATACCGTCGACCTTGCCGTAGGCCTCCTGGATCTTATCGACGATGCTGCCCTCGTGGTTGGATTGGAAGACCTCGACCTCGTCAAACCCCTGCGCGGCGCCTGCTTCCTTGCAGATCTGGACCAGGTGGTCGTAGTTATCGCTGCCGTAGATGCCCGGCTCGCGAATGCCGAGCATGTTGAGGTTGGGGCCGTTGATGACGAGTGCTTTCATGGTTGCTTCCTTTGCGATTGGAAAACCACCACAAAAGTGCCTGTCCCCTTTGTGGTGGTTTTGATTAGAGAGCGGATGGGAGGGCGTCGAGGAGGACTTGGGCGGTGTTGGCGGCGCAGTCGCGTGAGTCGATGATGTAGTCGGCCCAGGCGCGGTAGCGCGGCATACGCTGCTCGGCCAGCTTGTCGATGCCGTCGCGGGCGGTGATGGGGCGGCCCTTGTGGGCGAGCTCGTCGAGCTTGCGGTTGAGCATCACAATCTGGCTGTTCTGGTGCAGCAGCGGGTAGTTCTCGTCGCGCGTGACCACACCGCCGCCGGTGGAAAGCACCAGGCCGCTGCGCTTGGAGATGTCGGCCAGTGCCGCCGTCTCCTGCTCGCGGAAGGTCGGCTCGCCGCGCTCGACGATAAAGTCGGCACAGGGCATGCCCAGGCGTTTCTCGAGGGCGCGGTCCAGGTCGATGTGCTCGCGTCCCGTGAGCAGGGCGATTTGCTCGCCCACGCGGGTCTTGCCCGAACCCGGCATGCCGATCAGCGCGATGTTCTGTTCGCGGCGTGACAAGTGCTCCGTTACGTCCAGGATGCGCTCACGCGGGGTGACCTGGCCGGTATAGCGCTCGACGGCCTGTGCCGCCTGGGCCACGAGCATCAGCAAGCCGCCGATGCAGGGGATGCCGCGGCGCTCGGCCTCGAGCATCAGGCCCGTGCGGGCGGGGTTGTATACGATGTCAATGACGCCCTCGAGCGCATCGAGGCCCTCGAGCGTGCAGGGCGCGTCGGGGCAGTGGGGGAACATGCCGGCGGGCGTGCAGTTGACGAGCAGGGCCGCGTCGGTCTGTTGCGCCAAGTTGTCGTAGTTGACCTCGCTCGTGCGGCCGACGGGCACCACGGTGGCGCCCAGGTCACCCAGCACCATGCTCGCCGTGGTGCCGGCGCCTCCGGTGGCGCCGAGCACGAGGGCCTTCTTGCCGGAAACCTCAACGCCTAGCTCCTCGACCAGGCACTGAAAACCGAAGTAGTCGGTGTTGTCGCCGCGTAGGCGACCATCGGACAGACGCGTGATGGTGTTGACGTTGCCCATGCGCTCGGCCAACGGGCTTAGCTCGTCCAAGTAGTCCATGACGGCGCGCTTATAGGGGATGGTCACGTTGGTGCCCTCCCACTCGTCGCCCGTCATAAAGGCCTCGAGGTCCTCGGGCTCGCGTTCAAAACGCACGTACTCGAGCCCCGCGAGCTCCTTGTAGATGGTCGGGGTGTAGCTGTGGCCCAGCACGCGGCCCAGCACGCCGTAGGGGCGGGTTGCGGCGGTATCGGTCATCTAGAGCACCTCCGTGTAGCTGCCAAAGTAGGTGAAGCTCTCGCACACGTCATCGATGGAATCGAGCAGGTCGTCGAGGGCCTTGCTGCCAAAGAGGCAGTCCAGGTCAAAGTAGAACATAAACTCAAAGTCGTGCCCGGGGATGGGTCGGCTCTCGAGCTTGATGAGGTTGATATTGAGCGCGTAGAAGCGCTCGAGCACGCGATAGAGCGAGCCCGGCTCGTTGGTCGTAGTGATCATGAGCGAGGTGCGGTTGGCGCCGGGGTAGACGCGCGGCTCACGGCTAATGACGACAAAGCGCGTGTAGTTGTTGTCCGAGTCCTGGATGTTGGGCTCCAGCGCCTCTAAGCCGTAGAGTGCCGCGCAGCTGCGCGAGGCGATGGCGGCGACGTCGGCGCGGTTGGAGTTGGCGACCATCTCGGCCGACATGGCCGTGTTGGGATACTTGGTGGCGTGCAGGCCGCGCGCCTCGATAAAGCCGGCGCACTGGGCGATGGCCTGGCCATGGCTGTAGACTTCGCGCACGTCCTGCAGCTTGGTGCCGGGTTTGACGAGCAGATTGTGGTCGATCTTAAGGCGCAGTGAGCGCACGATGTGGAAGTCGAACTGCGCGAGCAGGTCGTAGACGGCGTTGACCGAGCCAGCGGTGGAGTTTTCGATGGGCAGCACGCCAAACTCGCAGAAGCCGTCGCGCACGGCACGCATGACGCCCTCGAAGGTCTCGAAGAACGCGATATCGGGCACATCGAAGAGCTTGCACGCGGCGATTTGGCTGTAGGCGCCCTCGACGCCCTGGCAGGCGACCGTGGCAGTCTGGGGGAAGGGCGTGTCGAGGGGTGCGGCCGTAGCGTGGGCTTTTTGCGACACCGTGATGCCCTTGAGCTCGTTGATGTAGCGCTGCTGCTCGGCCTTGCTCATGCTCATGAGCAAGCGGAACAGGGTGATGGTCTGGGCCTCGTAGCGCTCGGGCGCGCGGCTGGCGAGGTTATTGAGCTTGGAGCGCTCGCGGGCGGGGTCGAAGACGGCCTTGCCCATCTCGATCTTTGATTTGGCGACTTCGGTGGCAATGTCCATGCGCTCGACAAAGCTGTTGAGAAGCGTGGTGTCGATGCCATCGATGGCCTGGCGGATGTCAGCAAGGTCCATGGAGACCCCTTTCACGTGTCGGGGGATGTTGAGGGGTGGGTAGTTAGCGCTGGGCGGCGTCTTCGAGGAGGGCGTCCCAGATGGCAAGGGCGGCGGCTGCCTCGGCTACGGGGACAGCTCGGGGGACGATGCAGGGATCGTGGCGGCCGTGGACCGAGAGCTCGGCATTTTCCATAGCGTCCATGTCCACCGTCTGCTGCTCGCGGCCAATGGAGGGCGTCGGCTTTACGGCCATGCGCCACATGACGGGCGCGCCGGTCGAAATACCGCCCAGGATGCCGCCGGCGTTGTTGGACTCGACCTCGATCTCGCCGGTCTCGGCATCGATGCGGTACGGATCATTGTTCTCGCTGCCGCGCATGGCGGCCACGGCAAAGCCCATGCCAAACTCCACGCCCTTTACGGCGGGAATGCCAAACGCGATCTGCGCGATGCGGTTCTCGATGCCGTCGAACATGGGGTCGCCGATGCCTGCGGGAAGCCCGTAAATGCCGCACTCCACGATGCCGCCGATGCTGTCGAGTTCGTCGCGCGCGGCTAGGATCTCCTCGCGCATGCGGCCGGCTGCGGCGGCGTCAATGCACGGCAGATCGTTCGTCAGGATTGCTTTGCGGTCGGCCTCGCGATAGACCATATCGTCCATGGGCAGATCGGAGATGCCGCCGATCTGCGCCACATGCGCCATCACTTTAATGCCGCGGGCCTCGAGTGCCTGCAGCGCAATGCCGCCGGCGATGCACAGGGGTGCCGTGAGGCGGCCGGAGAAATGCCCGCCACCGGCGACATCGTGCATGTTGTGATACTTCACGCGCGCAGGGAAGTCCGCATGTCCGGGGCGGGGCTTGCGGCGCAGCTCGGAGTAATCCTTGGAGCGCGTGTTGGTGTTCTCGATAATCGCGGCGATGGGCGCGCCGGTGGTGTGTCCATCGACCACACCGGCGATGATGTGCACGGCGTCGGCCTCGCGGCGTTTGGTCGCGGTCTCGTCGCGACCGGGGGCGCGACGGTCCAAAAGGGCCTGCAGCGCTTCCTGGTCGACGGCGATGCCCGCTGGAATGCCATCGAGTGAGCAGCCGATGGCGGGGGAGTGCGACTGGCCGAAGATGCTTACGTGCAAGACGTTGCCAAAGGTCGAGGACATGCTATTCCTCCTCGAGTGTGACCTTGCCGCCCAGCAGGCGGTAGTGGTCGAAGAAATCGGGATAGGACTTGTTGACGGCCTCGGCGCCGTGGATCACGACCTCGCCGGTGGCGCGGCTCGCGGCGATAGCGGCCATCATGGCGATGCGATGGTCGTTGTGCGAATCGACCTCGCCGCCGGTGAAGGCATCGACACCCTTGATGATAAGGTCGTCGCCGGCAATGCGCACCTGCGCGCCCAGCGCGGTGAGCTCGCGGGTGGTCGTGACCAGGCGGTCGGATTCCTTGATGCGCAGACGGGCGCAATCGCGGATAAAGGTGCGGCCCTGCGCCAGCGATGCTACGGCCGAGATAACGGGCACCAGGTCCGGAATGTCGTGGGCGCTCATCTCAAAGCCGGCGAGCTTGTCGGACTGGACGGTGGCGGCGTTCGTGGAGCGCACGATGCGGGCGCCAAAGCGTGAAAGCGCGGCGAGCACGTTGCGGTCGCCCTGTGCGGAGCTCAGCGACACGCCCTCGACGGTGATGGGGTCGGTGCCGATGGCGCCGGCGCACAGCCAAAAGGCGGCGTTGGACCAGTCGCCCTCGACAGCAACGCTGCCGGGCGTGCGGTACGAGCCGCTGTTCACGCGGAAGTTCGTGACCTCGGGCTGGCCGTCCTTGGCCGGAATACGCTCGACGTTGACCTCGACGCCGAAGGCCTTCATGGCCTGGATCGTCAGGTTGATGTAGGGACGGCTCTCGATGAGGCCGGTTACCTGCACGCAGGAGGGCTGGGCCAGCAGCGGGGCTGCCAGCAGCAGGCCGGAGATATACTGCGAGCTCACGTTGCCTGGAAGCACAAAGGTGCCCGGGCGCATGCGTCCACTCGTCTTGAGCGGAAAACCGCCCAGACCCTGTAGGTCGCAGCCGGCGGCGATGATCTCGTCCGAAAGCGGGGAGAGCGGGCGGGCGCCCAAGCGCCCCTGACCCACAAAAGTTGCTTCTGCACCCAGCGCGCAGGCGACAGGCAGCATAAAGCGGAGCGTGGAGCCGCTTTCACCGCAGTCAAGCGTGCCGCCGGCAAGGGCCTTGAGCAGCCCAAACTCAACACTCTTCATGGTGGGGTGGACCTGGAAGCCGTCCTCGACGGTCTCGATGCGAGCACCCAGTGCCGTAAGGCAGCGCACCGTAGCCTCGATGTCGGCGCAGGTGGTGTTGCAGGTGACGTGTGTCTCGCCGTTGGCGAGCGCGGCGCAGATGATGAGGCGATGCGCCATCGACTTGGACGCGATGGCGGGAACGGTGCCCTTGAGTGGGGACGGGGTGATGCGGGCTAGCATGCGGATGCGTCTCCCTTCTGGCCGAGGCCCTCGGCAATGAGTTCGTGGAAAGTGGAAAGCGGTGTGCGGTCGATGCTGCAGCGGCCAATGCCGTGCGGAATCACTAGATCGATGGTGTCGCCCGCGCGCTTCTTGTCGTGGAGCGCCTCGGCAAAGACGGTATCGGCATCTAGGTCGCAGCGGGTCTTGAGGCCATGGCGGGCGCAGAGTTCCTCAATACGACCGGGCAGTGCGGCATCGCAGACGCCGTGCAGGGCCGCGGCGCGCGTGATGATGCCCATGCCGATCGACACGCAGTTGCCATGTCCCAGCTCAAAGTGCTCGCAGGCCTCGACGGCATGTCCGGCGCTGTGTCCAAAGTTGAGGAGCTTGCGCTGGTTGTTTTCGCGCTCGTCGGCAACGACCACGGCGCGCTTAATGTCGATATTGCGGGCGATGATGAGCGCCACGCGGGCGACGTCCTGGTTCAGCAGCTCAAGCGTGAGCGGGGTCTTCTCCAGCTCGTCGAAAAGCTCGGGGTCGGCGATCACGGCGTGCTTGACGACCTCGCCGCAACCGTCGGCGAACTGCTCAGGCGTGAGGGTGGCGAGACATCCGACGTCGGCGATAACCACGCTCGGCTGCCAAAAGGCGCCGGCCAAGTTCTTGCCGGCAGCCAGATCGATGGCGGTCTTGCCTCCCACCGACGAATCCACCATGGCGAGCAGGCTCGTTGGGATCTGCACAAACTTGCAGCCGCGCATGTAGGTGGCGGCCACAAAGCCCGCCACGTCGCCCACGACGCCGCCGCCGAGTGCCACGATCACGTCGGAGCGCGAAAGCTCGTGCTCGGCCACAAACTCCAAAATGGCAACATAGGTTTCGGCGCGCTTATGGGCCTCGCCGGCCTCGAAGGTGCAGATGCTCACCTCGTAGCCTGACGCCTCCAGGCTCTGCTTAACGGGCATCTGGTAGAGCGGGCCCACGTTGGTGTCCGTCACGATGACGGCCTTGGTGCCGCCGGCAGTGGCACGCACGAGCGGTCCCGCCTGCTCCAGCAAAAACGTGCCAACATGCACCTGGTAGGGGCGTGCAGTGTCGATATCGATGGTAATCGCCATAAGCTTCGGTCCTTTCGACCTGGCGTGATGGGTTGTCTAGTGGGAGGCCTCGTCGTCGAGTGCGCGCTTAATGCGGTCGCCCTCGGCAAGGAGATTCTCCAGATAGCGCTGGTCGCGGTCCTTAAGGGCGCGGCTGTAGGCGCCGAGCGATTCGATTAGATGGTCGATCTCGAAGGCGAGCGCGTCGGCGTCGTCGATCATGAGCTCGGACCACATCTGCGGATTGAGGTGCGCCACGCGGGTGAGGTCGCGGTAGCTGCCGGCCGAAAAGCCGTGGTGGACCTGAGCGGTCGGGCTCTTAACATAGGCGTTGGAGACGACGTGCGCGAGCTGGCTCGTAAAGGCGATGACGCGGTCGTGCTCAGCGGCGCTCGTTACGCTGAACTTGCCAAAGCCCAGGGGACGCACCATCTCGCGCACCTGGCCCAAAAGCTCCAGCTTGAGCGCATCGTCCACTGCGGGCGGCACGAGCACGAGTGGCGCGCCCTGGAACAGGTCGGCGCGGGAGTGCGCATAGCCCGAGTGCTGCGTGCCCGCCATGGGGTGCGCGCCCACAAAGTAAAAACCGTGCTCGCGGGCAAGCTCAAAGGCGCGCTCGCACACGATGCCCTTGACGCCCACCGTGTCGATCACCACGGGGCCCATGATGGCCTCGGTATCGGTGGCGTCGGCGAGTGCCTGGGCGTGTGCCTCGAGCCACTCGATGCAGGCTTCGGGGTAGCAAGCCAGGACGATGATGTCGCACTCGCCGAGCGTCTCGTCGTTGAGCTCGCCGGCAACGGTGCCCATGCTGGCGGCCGTCATGACATCGTCATCGGGGTCCCAGGCCAGCACGCGGACGCCCGCCTGCGCATAGCCGCGGGCAAAGCTGCCGCCGATGAGGCCCAGGCCCACGATGCCGGCGCACTTGGGGCCACCCTGGTTAACGCGTGCGTTTCTTACCGTACCCATGGCCTACTCCTGAACGGTCTCTTGGCAGACAACCTCGCGGATGGCTCGGATGCGGCGCATGGTGTCGTCGAACTGATCAGGGGTGAGGGCCTGGGCGCCGTCGGACCAGGCGCGGCTCGGCTCGTCGTGGACCTCGATCTCCAGGCCGTTGGCGCCGCAGGCGGTCGCGGCAAGCGCCATGGGCTCAACGTAGCGGGTGTAGCCGGTGGCGTGGCTGGGGTCGGCGACGACGGGCAGGTGCGACAGGTGGTGCAGCACCGGCACGGCGTTGAGGTCGAAGGTGTTGCGGGTGCGGGTCTCGAAGGTGCGGATGCCGCGCTCGCACAGGATGACGTTGTCGTTGCCCTCGCTCATGATGTACTCGGCGGCCATGAGCAGCTCATCGATCGTGCCGGACATGCCGCGCTTAAGCAAGATCGGAGTCTTGGTCTTGCCGACCTCTTTGAGCAGGGGGAAGTTCTGGGCGTTGCGGGCGCCGATCTGCATGACGTCGATCTTCTTGTCCAGGAAGACCTGCACGTCGCGCGGGTCCATGATCTCGGTGACGATCGGCATGTCGAGCTCGGCAGACGCCTCGCACAGCAGGTCCAGGCCGGCGGGGCCCATGCCCTGGTAGGCGTACGGGGAAGTGCGGGGCTTGTAGGCACCGCCGCGCAGCATCGTGGCACCGGCGGCCTTCACGCGGCGGGCGATGCGGATGAGGTTCTCGCCCTCGACGGAGCACGGGCCGGCGATGACCTGGAACTGATCGCCGCCGATCTTGACGCCGTGGCCGCAGTCGATGACGGAGTCCTCGGGGTGGAACTTGCGGTTGGCGCGCTTGAACGGCTCGGAGACGCGCTGCACGCGCTCGACGACGTCCATGGACTCGAGCAGGAACGGGTCGATCTTGGTCGTATCGCCCACCAGGCCGATGATCGTCTCGTTCTCGCCGCGCGAGACGTCGGTCTTCAGGCCCTTTTTCTCAATCCAGCTGACGATATGGCTGACGGCCTCGTCGCTGGCGCTCTGCTTTAAAATTGCAATCATGGTGTGCCTCTCACCTCGATGGATAACCCTTGTAAAAACGGCCCGCATCGCGAGCCGTGTATATATGGTGCATGAGAGTTTATACTATCTGATTCGCTTTTGCCTTCTAAAGTGGGCCGTTGAGCCGCGTCTTCCTCGGAATTGCAAAGCTTTTTCTTTTATTTTGATAGCCCGTGGTGCACTTGGGTATAATGCCAAACGTTGGCCCTATTAGCTCAGGGGATTAGAGCGTCTGCCTCCGGAGCAGAAGGCCGTTGGTTCGAATCCAACATGGGGCACCATCGAACGTGAGACCGTCCGAACCTCGCATGGTCCGGGCGGTTTTTCTTATACCGACGCGACGTGATGGGACGTGGTATGGCAGCAACGGATATCGAGCGCGGACTCTCGACCGCCGAGGTCGAGGAGCGCATCGCCGCCGGTAAGATCAACCGCAACATGGAGCTCAAGACCAAGTCGGTCAAAGAGCTCATCATCGAGAACCTCTGCACGCTGTTCAATTTGATCAACGTGATTTTGGCGTTCCTAGTCATTTTGACCGGTTCGTTTAAGAATCTGACGTTCCTGTTCGTAGTGTTCCTCAATACTGCTATTGGCGTCATCCAGTCCATGCGTTCCAAGAAGATGGTCGATAAGCTCACGCTGCTGACCTCCAAGAAGGCCATTGCGGTGCGCGACGGCGCCGAGGTGGAGCTCGACCTGGACCAGATCGTGCTCGACGATATCATCCGCCTGGGGCGCGGCGACCAGATTCCCGCTGACGCCGTGGTGGTTTCGGGTGAGGCGCTCGTGAACGAGAGCCTGCTGACGGGTGAGAGCGACCTTATTAAGAAACAGCCCGGTTCCGAGCTCATGAGCGGCAGCTTTATCGACTCGGGCCTGCTGCGCGCCCGCGTGATCCATGTCGGCGCCGACAACTACGTGGCCAAAATTAATAACGAGGCGAAGTACGTCAAAAAGGTCAATTCCGAGATCATGAACGCGCTTAACGCCATCGTGCGGTTTGCGAGCATCATCATGATCCCGCTCGGTTTGGCGTTGTTTGCCTCGAGTGTGAGCGAGCTGTGGGATGCCGCGGGAACCCCGGGCGATAGCGCGCTTTCGTGGTGCTTCTCCGAGCTGTTGGCTGGTCATGTGCCTTCGTCGGCGCTGCTGTCCACGGTGGGCGCCCTGCTGGGCATGATCCCGCAAGGCCTGGTGCTGCTGACCTCGTCGGTGCTCGCCATCGCCACGGTGCGCCTGGCCCGCCGCAAGGTACTCGCGCAGCAGCTCTACTGCATTGAGACGCTCGCGCGCGTCGACGTGCTGTGCCTGGACAAGACGGGCACCATCACGTCGGGCCGCATGGAGGTCGAGGGTACCTATCCGCTGCCGGTCGAGGGTATGGGTGCGGGGGAGGGCGACGCCGCCGTTCCCGTCGATACCACGGTGCTCGATTTTGCGCTGGCTAACGTCGCACGTGCGACCTCGGCCGATGCCAACGAGACCTGTCAGGCGCTGCTCAACTATTACGCCGACCGTCCGGTCGAGGTGTCCGAGCCGCTGTCGGTCATTCCGTTCTCGTCTTCCAAAAAGTGGAGCGGCGCGTCGTTTGCACAGGGCTCATATGTGATGGGTGCGGCGCAGTTTGTGCTCTCTGATCGTGCGTTTGCCCAGGTCGAGAACAGTGTCGCCGAGCTTGCCGATACCTGCCGCGTGCTCGTGGTGGCGCGCGTTGACGGCTTTACGCCCGATGGCGATATGGTGGGCGAGGCCGAGCCCGTGGGCTTTGTGACCATCCGCGACGAGATTCGTACCTCGGCGGCCGAGACCATCGGCTACTTTAACGAGCAGGGCGTGACTCTCAACGTGATCAGTGGCGACGACCCGCGTACGGTGTCGTCGATCGCGCGCGTGGTGGGCGTGCCGGGGGCGGACGCTTATGTGGACGCCACGACGCTCGATACGCCGGCCAAGCTCGATGCCGCAGTGGACCGCTACCATGTCTTTGGTCGTGTGACCCCGCAGCAGAAGCGCGAGCTCGTGCAGGCGCTCAAGCGCCGCGAGCACACCGTGGCCATGACAGGCGACGGCGTCAACGACGTGCTGGCGCTCAAGGAGGCCGACTGCTCCGTGGCCATGGCGGCCGGCTCCGATGCCGCGCGTAACGTGGCCGAGATCGTGCTCGTCGACAACGACTTTGCCTCGATGCCCGCCGTGGTGGCCGAGGGCCGTCGCTCCATCAACAACCTGCAGCGTTCGGCTTCGCTGTTCCTGACTAAGACGCTGTTCTCGATGGGCCTGGCGGCGCTGTGCATCGCACTGCCGCCGTACCCTTTCGAGCCGATTCAGATGACGCTCATCAACTTCTTCTGCATTGGCGCGCCGGGCTTTGTGTTGGGCCTGGAGCCCAACAATGCTCGCGTGAAGGGGTCGTTCCTGACGAACGTGCTCAAGCGGGCACTGCCGGCGTCGCTTGCGGTCATTTTGGCCGCGGCGCTCGATATCTTTGTGGCGCGCGTGTTCGGCTTTAACCAGCTCACGCTGTCTACGATGTGCCTACTTACGTCGTGCGCGGCGAGTGTCAGCCTGATCTGGCGTATCTCGCAGCCCCTCACGCCCTTACGTGTGGCGCTCTTTGTGTTTGTAGTTGCCGGCATCCTGACGGGCGTTATCGGATTCCCGAAGCTGCTGTCTATTGCCAACCTGTCGATGGGCCAGATGGTTATCTTGGCTGTCATCGTGGTCATCACCTGCTCGGTGTTCTTTAAGCTCGCCACGATGATGGATTCGCTCAAGCCGCGTCGTCGTCATGCCGCAACTGGTTTTGGCCGCGGTGTGCGCGTCCGCTTGGGTCGCGGTGGCGGCAAGGTGAGCTCGACGGGTTCGACGGCCGAGCGTTTTGCCAAGCGCGTCGCCGCCGACATGGCGCAGCGCCGCGAAGCTCGCACCGTTCGTGAGGCCGAGGCCCGCGCACTCGAGGGCGTGGCCCAGGCCCAGCCCAAGAAAAAGAAGAGTACCGGAGTCAAGCGCTCCCGCGTAACCAAGTCCGCCCAAGGCATCAAAGTCTCGATGCCGAGCAAAAAGAAGAAGTAACTACGCGCCCTGGCGATGTTGAATTGGTGCCTTGCTCCTGTGGGGCCTTGGCGATGTTATGCTCTAACCTCGATTGTTTGAATTGCTTCGAAAAGAGGATGCCGTGATCTGTCCGCATTGCCTTAAGACCATCGAGGACGGCGCCTCGTTCTGCCCCTACTGCAACGCCTATGTGGGTCCGGGCGATGGTCCCGAGCACACCGAGTTCGTGTTCTGTGAGGGCTGTGGTGCCCGTCTTTCTCCGCATGATCGTACGTGCCCCAAATGCGGACGCCCCGCTCCGGGTATCCTCTCCGAGGACGCGGCCGCATCCGACCTGGCAGCGGGCCGCACGGCGGGCTTTCCGCGCCTAACGCAAGAGCAGATCGATACCGAGGTGCCGCATGCGCCGGCCTCTGCCGCTGCGGTGCTTTCGGACGCCGCCGACCCCAATGAGACCTGCGTGCTGCCGGCTTTCGATAAGGATTTCGGTATCCCCAAGGTCGATATTCCCATGCCCGTTTCCCTGCATGACGATGCTCAAAAACCCAAGCGCAAGGTGCACCCCGACGAGGACGCCTATCACAAGCATAAGCGTCATATTCCTAAGCCGCTCATTATCATCGCGGTCCTTGCCGTCGTGTGCGGTGGTGCCTATTGGTTCGTGACGACCGATCCCATGGGTGTTATGCCCGGCTTCTACGACCAGTTTGGCCAAGCTGCACAGACCACCTTCCCCACGCGCCAAAAGGGCGAGGCCACTGAGGACGATACCAAGCAGGACGATTCTGCGGAGGTGGTCCAGGAAGAAACCGTGCTCACCGATGATCAGCTCTATACCAGGCTCGACGGTCTGTATCAGACCATCGTGTCCTACGCTGACGAGGACCAGATCGGCGAGGTCATCGATTCCTTTAACAACGGTTATCTCCGAACGCCGCTGTCCACCCGTCAGGAGCTGTCGCAGAGTGCCTACGCCCTGCGCGACCAGATCAAAAAGACGCAAGATGAGCTCAACAACCTTAAGTACCAGGACGATACGGTCTATGCGGATGACATCGCCCACTTAAAGCAGCTTGCCGAGTGGATGTATGAGCGCGTTGACGTGATCTGCCAGAGCTGGGATATCTCGCTGGCCATTCCCGATGGCGAGTCGATGAGTTCCCACCAAAGCGAGATCCTGGCGCCCATCGCGCAGGGTGGCAACAGCGCGCTGAACCAGTACGATGCCAATGTGGGTTCCTGGAAGCCGCAGCAGCGTTCCTAAAATTAGTTCGCCATAGTCGGCATAACCTACGTGCGCAATTGATGTAAGCCCGTGCTTATTGCTACAATTCGTACAAATATGCTTTAAACGCACGAGGAAGGAACCACATGTTTGGTTTTAAGAAAGAGCTCTACACGCCCGAGTATCAGCTTGTCGGCGACGAGTGCGCCGTAATCGAGACGTCGAAGGGTACCATCAAGGTCAAGTTTGACGGCGAGGGCGCTCCCATTCATGTCGCGAACTTCTGCGAGCTTTCCACGATGGGCTTCTATGATGGCCTTAAGTTCCATCGCTATGTGCCCGGTTTTGTTATCCAAGGTGGCGACCCCAATACCCGCGACATGTCCGGCGCCGACGTCGCCGCCGGTCTTGAGGGCCCCGACGGCATGCCCGGTACCGGTGGCCCCGGCTACTGCATCAAGGGCGAGTTTGCCACCAATCCGCGCAACAGCCATGTCGATGGCGCCCTTGCCATGGCACGCTCCATGGATCCCGATTCCGCGGGTTCGCAGTTCTACTTCTGCCTGGGTGCCCAGCATAACCTCGATTCTGGTTACACCGTCTTTGGTACCACGGTCGAGGGTCTCGATGTGATTTCGCAGCTGCGTGCCGGCGACGAGATCGTTCATGTCGAGATCGTTCACGAGTAAAGGGGACTTTCTTGAATAGCCAGCTGATCCAACAGGGCCGCGCCGCTTACCGCGCGGGTGATTTTTCTGCTGCAGCCCAGATGCTTGGGGCGGCAAAGACTCCCGATGAGATTATGGGCGAGGCCGATCACCTTCGTGGCAACGCCTTGATGCACCTGGGCATGTATGCCGAGGCTGCCGAGGCCTATGCCGCCGCCCTCAACGACGGCACCTACGGCAAGCGCGGCGCGCTGCTCACCAACCGCGGCAAGGCGCTCGCCGCCGTGGGCGACTACACGACGGCCGCCCAGGCTTTCTCTGCCGCTACGCAGGATGCTTCCTATGCCACGCCGTTCAAGGCCTATCTGGGCCTGGGCAATGCGCTGTTCCAGTCGGGCGACTATGCCAACGCGGGAACCGCCTTCCGTCAGGCTGCCATCGACGGCGCCAATCCGGCTCCTGCCGCCGCACTCGGCGAGCTCGGTCGTTGCTTCATTAAGCTCGGCCGTCCGGCGGATGCCGTGGAGACCTACCGCACGGCTATCGACTTTGCCGGTCCCCGCGACGACACGCGTGCGCTCAACGCCGGCATGGGTCAGGCGCTTTCTGCCGCCGGCCGTCCCTCCGACGCACTCGATGCCTTTAACGCCGCTACTGCCGATGGCATCTACCAGCTCACCTCCGAGCAGGCCGACGAGCTTGCCCGCGTGCACGATTCGCTTGCCGCGCTGTCTGCCCAGACGGCCATGGCCACGGCTCCGGCGCCCGCGATGGACGCTTCTGCCGTCGATCCGCTCGATCCTACCGGCGCGACCGGTCAGTTTATGCCCGATCCCTCGGACACCGGCTTCTTTACGCTGTCCGAGTCCGAGATGGTCCAGCAGGACCGTCAGGATCGTAAGCAGGCCAAGGTCCGTCGTCGCCATCGCCACACGGGTCTTAAAGTCTTCATCGTGCTGCTTCTGCTCATTTTGATCGCCGCGGGCGGTCTGGGCTTTGCCTACACGCGCGGCTTTGGCTTCCCGTCTCAGGAGTCTGTCGTTACCGATCTGTTCCAGGCTGCCGGCGACGGTGACGCCGCAAAGGCCGAGTCTTGCCTGGCCTCGAGCCTGTCCGAGGACGCTAAGTCGATGATCATCTCCTCGATTCCGCAGGGTGCCACCGTGTCCGTCGAGGGCATGGATCAGTCCATGACCGAGACGACCGCCAAGGTGAAGGCATCGCTGTCCAAGGGCGGCGAGCAGGAGTACACCGTCAAATTCGTGCGCTCCGACAACCATATCGGCTGGGCCGTTTCTTCGCTTGATATGGATTTCTCGGCTGCTGACAACCAGTAGTGACCTTATGGGATTTAGCTTTGCCCGGCGCTTCACCGCAAGTGAGGTGCCGGGCTTGCGCTAGTATGATGAGCTAGTAGTTTTCCAGCAATCATCCAACACATCAGGAGTTGCGTTGTTTTCTTTGATGGATATGTTCTTCGGTAGCTATGCGGGCGATCTTGCCATCGACCTCGGCACCGCCAATACGCTTGTCTCCGTGCGCGGCAAGGGCATCGTCATTCGCGAGCCCTCTGTTGTCGCCATCGACAAGAACGACGAGCGCATCTTGGCGGTCGGTATCGAGGCAAAGCGCATGCTCGGCCGTACGCCCGGCAACATCGTGGCCGTTCGTCCCCTGAAGGACGGCGTCATCGCCGACTTCGATGTTACCGAGGCCATGCTTCGCTACTTTATCGACAAGGCGTCCGAGAAGCGCTATCCGTGGACTCCGCGTCCGCGTGTTGTCGTCTGCGTTCCCTCCGGTGTCACGTCGGTCGAGAAGCGCGCTGTCTTTGAGGCCACGATCCAGGCCGGTGCCCGCCAGGCCTATCTGATCGAAGAGCCCATGGCGGCTGCCATCGGCGCCGACCTGCCCGTCGAGGAACCCACCGGCTCCATGGTCATCGACATCGGTGGCGGTACCACCGAGGTTGCCGTTATCGCTATGGGCGGCATCGTCGTCTCGCAGTCCATCCGTATTGCCGGCGACGAGTTCGATCAGGCCATCCTCACGCACGTTCGCGATGCCTACAACCTGGCCATCGGCGAGCGTACGGCAGAGGACATCAAGATCAAGGTCGGCTCCGCCGTGCCGCTCAAGGACGAGCTCGACGTCGAGGTCAACGGCCGCGACGTGATCACCGGTCTGCCCAAGACCGTGCGCATCGAGAGCGAGGAGATTCGTCGCGCACTCAACAAGCCGCTCGACGAGATGGCCAAGGCCGTCAAGGACGCACTCGACGCTACGCCTCCCGATCTTGCCTCGGACCTAATGTACTATGGCATTTTGCTGACCGGTGGCGGCGCGCTGCTGCGCGGTCTCGATGTGCGCCTGCGCGATGAGACCGGCGTTTCGGTCAACGTCAGCCCCACGGCGCTCGATAACGTTGTTAACGGCTGTGCCCGCGTGCTCGAGGCCAATGCGTTTGATGGCGGCTTCGTCCAGACCAATGCTTAATTTCCAAAAGGTGGATTCCATTTGGCACGATCTTCGGGTTTCTCCACAAATCTGAATACCAAGCGACAATCAACGGGTATGCGCCCGTTGATTGTTTTCAGCCTGATTTCGGTGTTGCTGCTCACGTTTTACATCCGCGAGGGCGAGGCAGGACCGATTCATGCCGTGCGCTCGGGCGTGACGACGATTACCTCGCCGGTGCGCTTTGTGGGCTCGGCTGTGGCGGCTCCCTTCAATGCGATCGGTAACGTGTTCTCTAACCTTACGGCGTCGCAGGACACGCTTGACGAGCTTAAGAAGCAAAACGAGGAACTGACCTCTAAGGTTGCCGAGCTCTCCGAGGCTCAAAAGACCGCCGAGCGACTGGAGGGGCTGGTCGGCCTACAGTCGACCTACAACCTCAAATCAACCGCAGCTCGTATCGTCGGCGCTTCGGGCGATGCCTGGACCTCGACCGTCACCATCGATAAGGGTTCTGCCGACGGTCTTACCATCAACATGCCTGTGACGAGTTCTGCCGGTGTCATAGGCCAGATTATCGAGGTCTCGGCCAAGACGTCCACCGTGCGCCTGATTGGCGATGAGAACTCGGGCGTGTCCGCTATGGTGCAGGACACGCGCGCCCAGGGCATGCTGCAGGGTCAGGCTGACGGCACGCTGCGTCTTGAGTACGTGAGCGTCGATTCCGACGTTAAGGTTGGTGACATCATCGTGACCTCGGGCATTGGCGGTGTGTTCCCCAAGGGTCTACCGCTCGGCACCGTCTCGTCTGTTGAGAAATCGGCTAACGACGTGTACTACACCATTGTGGTGCGCGCCCAGACGACGGCCGAGAACAACGAGGAAGTGCTGGTCATTACCTCGCTGACCGACGAACAGTCGGCCTCGGATGAGGACGTGAACACGGCCAACAGCACGCCGCAGGGAACGTCGCGCGATGCTGCGACCAAGACGAAGGACGAGAGCCCGGATGACAGTTCCGACACGTCCGAGACGACCGATTCCGGCTCGAGCGAATAGGGGGCATGTCCATGGATCTACACGAGCAGGGGATGAGCTCCCGCACGTTTGTAATCGCCGCCATTGTGTGCGTGCTGCTGCAGGCAGGCCTGGCACCGCAGATCTCCATTGCGGGCGGTCGCGTCAACTTTATGATTATCCTGGTGTGCCTAAGCGTGTTCTCGGGCGACCCGACCCGTGCCGTCGTGTGCGGTTTTTGCAGCGGCTTGTTCTATGACCTTTCCGCTGCCGTGCCGGTGGGCGTTATGTCGCTCCTGCTGACCGTGGGTTCTTTTGCCCTGGTGCATAGCGCTGCCGGTCAGACGGGCGGTGCCCCGAGTGCGCGCGGCATCACGGTGGGCGCCTTCGCGTTCGTCATTAATGTGATCTACAGCATCATCTTGCTGTTTATGGGTTTGGAGACGAGCTTTGTCGTGGCGATCTTCGGCCATGCGCTGCCGTCTTCGATCCTGACGGGTCTGGTTGCCATTCCGTTTTTGATGTCCGGCGTCGTGCCGCAGTCCGGTTATGGATTCTCCGCACGTGGCGGACGCCAGACGGGCATGCGCTTTAAGCCCAAGACCCGTAAGCTCAAATAGGGGAGGCTCGTAGATGTCTTCCCAGATGACGGTTATTATCGCCGGTATCGTGCTGGTTGTGGCCATCGTGGTCGCACTGGTCATCATGCGTCGCGGCGATTCTCGTTTTACCTACGATACGCAGCATGGGACGGCCCCGCGCGCCACCGAGGGCGAGGGCAATACCGCGGCGACCGCCTTTAAGGGCCGCTTCTCCATCCTCACCACGGGTGTGGGCGCGATGTTCGCGGCGCTTGCCGTCAAGCTGTGGGGCATGCAGATGGTCTCGTCGGACTATTACGAAAAGCAGGCTAATAGCAATCAGACGCGCACCGTTACCACACCCGCTGTGCGCGGCCGCATCCTCGACCGCAATGGCGTGGCGCTTGTCCAGAACCGTCCCTCACTTGCTGTCGTGGCCTACCGCGACCTTGCCGAGGATGAGGTTCTGGTTCGCCATCTTGCCAACGTGCTCGGTATGCCCTACGTGGCGGTGCTGCGCAATATTCAGGACAATTCCGAGGGCGCTCAGAGCCTGCATACCATCGCGACGGACGTCCGTCGCTCCACGGTTGCCTATATTCAGGAGCACGCCGGCGAGTTCCCGGGCGTCAAGATTGCCGAGCGTACCGAGCGCCAGTATCCATATGGCGAGACGGCATGCCATATCTTGGGCTATACCGGCACCATTACCTCCGAGCAGCTCGAGGCCCAGAATAAGAAAACCTCTGGTGATGATGATGCTTCTGCTGGCCGGATTACGTACCAGTCGGGCGATATCGTGGGCCAGGCGGGTGTTGAGAGCTACTACGAAAACCTGCTGCAGGGTATTCGTGGCGAGCAGACCGTCAAGGTCGATGCCTCGGGCAATGTGACCGGTCAGGCCGGCGCCGTGCCCGCCAAGGCCGGCTCCGACATTAAGCTCACGCTCGATCTTAAGATCCAACAGGCCTGTGAGACGGCGCTGGCGAGCGCCATCGAGCTTGCCAAGACCACTGGCTACAGCAATGCCGGCAACGGCGCTGTGGTGTGTCTCGATCCCAACAATGGCGAGATCCTGGGCATGGCGAGCGAGCCCAAGTTCGATCCGTCCGTCTTTATCGGCGGCGTCTCAAATGACGTGTGGACCGAGCTCAATGATGACAAGGGTTCGCACCCGCTGCTCAACCGCGCCATTAGCGGACAGTACATGTCGGCCTCGACCATCAAGCCGCTCTCGGCACTGGCCGGTCTCGAGTTTGGAACCTACACGTCGGGGCAGACAACCAACTGCACGGGCTATTGGACGGGCCTGGGCAAGGCTTGGGGCAAGCGCTGCTGGCTGACGTCTGGCCACGGCACCATGACGCTGCAGTCGGGTATCGCCAACTCGTGCGACCCCGTCTTCTACGACATGGGCAAGGCGTTCTTTTATGACGAGCAACATTCCGAGGGCCTGCAGGAGGTCTTTCGTCGCTGGGGCCTAGGCAAGACCTGCGGTATCGATCTGCCGAGTGAGGGCGCGGGCCGTATTCCCGATGCCGAGTGGAAAGAGTCGTACTTTACCGACGCCTCTGCCGAGGACCGCAAGTGGAATGCCGGCGATATGACCAACATTGCCATCGGCCAAGGCGACATCCTGGTGACGCCCCTGCAGATGGCGTGCGCCTATATGGGTCTTGCCA
>ERZ1034897.384-NODE-384-length-22858-cov-11.879665_pt1 | contig 22858 bp, 25 predicted proteins | sample MGYA00520629_ERZ1034897 | MGnify/ENA primary metagenome ERZ1034897 (study PRJEB33766, sample SAMN09781789) | gut metagenome | biome: gut microbiome | host: Homo sapiens | place: Madagascar | study: EMG produced TPA metagenomics assembly of the PRJNA485056 data...
GCCCGTGGCGCAGCTTGCACCCTGATCGCCCGTGGCGCAGCTTGCACCCTGATAGCCCGTGGCGCAGCTTGCACCCTGATCGCCCGTGGCGGTTTTTGCCTTTTTGATATTTGCGTCAAATCCGGATATCTCTTTAACCCACTCGATCTGCGCCTTTACCAGACCGGCAATTCCGAGTTCCGCACCGATTCTGATCTTCTTCGCGCAAACCTTGCTATCGTTGCTTTGTTCTTCGGACACGTCATCCAGATCGACCTCGCGATAGATGCTGCCGAGTCCCGGCGCGTAATAGCCGAGCACGTCAAGCGGCACGGTGCAGGCGTGGAAGCCTTTTTCGCACAGCACTGCCTCCGGCTCCTCGTAGGTATGCCCCTCGGCGTACTCGAAGCCTCGGCACCGCATATTTTTATCAAATCCCTTGTAGGCTTTCATGAGTTCTCCTTTCGTTCTCTGGCCGCGCGTTTCTCGGCCGCGCGGCGGCTATTGTATTCTTTCTGCCGGGCCAAAATTTCCTCACGGTTCCGCAGGTAATAGGCCCGGTGCTGCTCCTTCCTTTTGGGCCGCGAACCGCGCCTTGTAGTTTTCGACGCCGGTGATCCCACCGGCCAGATAAATTGTCACTGTTACGTCTCCTCCTTGTTGTAGGCCTCCCGCAGCCTGCGGATGATATCCCCGCCGTAGCTGCCCTTGGTCAGATCGATAAACTCCTCGACCGTCAGCAGCTCGTCTGCCGTCAGCTTGTAACCGTGGGCCGCGGCAAACTCTGACCGTCCCATCTCGCACGAGCCTGTGAGCTTGTGATGCCAGTCGTAATAATCGGCTGACGGGTACGCCTTGCCCCACTCATGGGCCTTTACAAACTCCTCGATGCGCTCCTCCAGCGGCATCCCCGCAAGCAGCTTGTCCCGCAGCGCCTCCATTGCCGCGCGGAGCGTTTCCCCGTGGGCGTACACCCCGCCTTGCTTGACGACGTAGCAAGGCGTCGTGGTTAGGTCTTCCAGCAGGACCCTCCCACGGGCAATGTTTCCGTGGACGATGCCGAGCATCGTCGGGATGCCGTCGATCATGTAGACGTCCTTTCCGCAAAACCTGCGGATGCCGTCGCCGCAGCCGGAGCCGCAGCCGTCGCCGAAGCCGTAGCCGGAGCCGGAGTCGGCGGCTCCGGAGCCGTCGTTGTAGCCGTAGCCGGAGCCGTAGCCGGAGCCGTAGCCGTAGCCGTCTACGGGGGCCGCCTGCGCGAAGCGCGCGGCTCCATTTACCGTTTCCATACCCGGACCTCCGATAGGGCCTTGACGGCTCTCTCACTGCACGGGACGATCTGGATCGCGTCCGTGATGGTCATCTCCGGCACGACCACAGTAAATCTGCAGTCGGACGGGACTGTCACTCCGTCAACCGCGAGCTGCTCCACGGCGCAGGCCCCGCTCCAATACCAGAGCTTACGCACATTGCGCAGCTCGACTTCCTGACCGTTCCGCGCAGCGACCTGCCCAAAAAAGACGCCGCTGCGATCGCCTCTGACGATGTAATACTGATTGTCCATTTTTGTCTCCTTATCGTTCATCATTTCTTTTGTGCCGCATACCTTGCTCTTGCCTTTGCGTTGATCTCCTCCCGATGGGCCTCCTTATAGGCCCTCGCTTGCGCCAGCAGGCGCTCCCGATTTTGCCTGTAATATTCCTTTCTCGCGTTCGGGTGCTCTGCGCGCCATTTTTTGTAGTATGCCCTGATCTCCGCCCTGTGGGCTTTATTGTATTCCCGTGCCCTCTTCCGTGCCCGCTCCCGCGCCGCCTCCTTCTTGGCCGCGTCGCCTCCGACGGGCGGCGGATCCTTTGCCTTGCGCACCGTTCCGAGCGCCCGGTCCCTCGCGTCGGCCTCCCGGTAGTCGTCCAGATCCATCTCATCGTTGATGCAATCCGGATACGGGCAGGCCTCGCACTGCTTATCGCATACGCTCATTCCTGCGGCCTCCCGATCACCCTGCACCCGCTGCGCAGGCCGTCTCGATCAAACTCCACGACGTACCGGTTGTTTTTGTCCGGCCCGCTGCGGATCACGCCGACGCCGTAGTGCCACGTCCCCGTGCACACCGCCAGCACCCGCTCGCCTGGCTCCCACTTGTGTCCCCTTTCCATACTGTGCAGCTCCTTTCTGATGCTTGCGGCCGGGCAGCGCCACAGCGGCGTGCTCGGCCATTTTGCGCAGAGCGGCGCGTGCTCTACCACGCGCCCCGTCACTCCGCACCGGTAAAATTTTGCATCGCGCCCGGCGTCCTCCTCCCGGAGATACCGGCACGCGCGGCAGACACACTCAGCCCTCACGTGGGATCCATCGTACCAGCATCGCCGCCGCGCCCAGTAGACCGGCCCCGATCCACGCCGAGGCGCGCATCACGCACACCCCGAGGATCATGCAGGCCATCGCGGCCGTTGCCAGCACCAGCATCGCAACCTTGCGGTCCGCGTCCGCTCTGGCCTTCTTGGCCCTCTGCTCGGCCACGGCCGCCCGCTGCTCCGCCTCCCGGCATCTGCGAGCCTGCGCTCTGGCCTCCGCCTTGCGGTTCAGCTCGTCGAGCCGGGCCTGCTCGATCTGCGCCGTGCTGCTCATCCAGTTCATTTCGCATCCTCCTCTAGCCATTCGGCCGCCCGCCTCGTGCAGGCCTCGGCGATCGTATCGTCCGCTCCGTCGTTGCGGAAGTAGAGGCAGATGCCCCGCTGGTTGTACTGGCAGCTCTTGCACCATTCCGCATCGACGAGTGCCGCCGCCATCGTCGACGTGCTCTGCACGATCCTTGCAAAATTCGTCATTTTATCCTCCTCCTATGGAGAGGGCGGCAGGTATCGAGCCTGCCCTCCGCGGCTTGTGCTCTCGCCGCGGCCGTCCCTTGCGCGCCCTCAGGTCGGGCGGATCACGCGCCGCCCACCGCGCCCTCCGGCTTGAGCCGGAGGGACTGCAGCCGTTTGTAGTTTCGCTCGAGCTTCTGGATGTCGATGCCCCACGCTTTGTAGGCCGCCTCGGTGTTCACGTGGGTGGCGTTCCAGCATGGGACCCCCATGGAATCCATCTCCTCCTTTGCGATTGCCTTGAGCCGGTACACCGTTCCGGTGGATGTCTCAAACAGCTCCTTGATATCCTTGTTGCTCAGCTCCAGCCGCTCATAGTAGAGCCGCAGAGCCGTCTCAATATTCCGCACTTGCGGGACCCGCACCCGCCCGGTCCTCATAGCGTTCCGGCCTCGTTGGTCGTCCCGGCGTCCTGCCCGGTAACGATCTGCTTGGCCAGCTCCTCGAGCATCTGCTGCTGGGCGCGGAGCTGCTCCTCCTTCTGGGCCAGCTCGGCCTCCCAGTCCCGCAGGACTCCCGCCTGCTGGTCCAGCTCGTCGTGCTTGCGCCCGATCTCCTCCCAGTGCCGCATCTGCATGTCGCGCGCGCTGCGCCACATGCGCTCCTGCGCCTCGGCCTGCCGCTGGAGTCTGCTGCGCTCCCGCGCTGCCAGAGCCTCCTGCAGCACCACCAGTGCCAGCCATGCGCCCAGCGCGCAGATCATTGCGATCCTCATGTCATCGTCCTCCGTTCATATTTGTCATTGCGAGGAGGCCGAAGGCCGACGTGGCAATCTCTGGCCCCCGCGCTCTCTCACTCATTCCGCTTGTCTACGGCAACGATCATGCCGTAGATGCAGCCCTTGACGGCTGCCATCTCCGCCGCCGTCATCTGCCCGGCCAGCGTCAGCAGCTTGTCCGTCATCTGCTTCAGGCTCTCGCTCATTCCCTCACCCCCTTACTCCGTGATGTACCCCATCGCGATCTTGGCCATCCGCCGGAGCTGGCTGCGCGTGCGGCGCATGCGCTCGTCGGCCGTAACCAGCCGCGTCCATGCCTCCTTCTCGGCGTCGCTGTTTACCATCTCCGGCATCAGCGCGCACCATTCTGCTTCGGCGTCCCGCAGCTCGGCAAAGCATCGTTCCGCCTCGCCCTCCTTGGCCCGGAACTTCCGCATGCACTCCCAGTCAATGCCCTCTGCCGGATTCGCGGTCGGGTCTGGCGTCTTCTCCGCGTCCTGCTCGGGCTTTTCGTCCGCCTGCGCAGCCGCTTCTTCCTTCAGCATCCCGGTGAGCAGCGCCAGGATCGCAACGCCGCCGCCCACGTCCTTGCCCCTCAGCTCCGCGCTGTAGGCATCGAGGATCGCCGACCGCAGCTTCCAGCGGGCGATCTGCTCCTCTTTGCTTCCCGCCGGTTCCTCCGGCAGCATCTCCAGCATCAGCCGGTATTTCTCCGGCATCGCCGGGATCTCGATCTTCTTTTCGTTGCTCATTTCTTTTCTCCTTTTTTCATTTTTCTTGCAATCCGCTCCCCCGCGTGGTATCCTTTCCGCGAAAGGAGGTGATTTTGTGCCTAACTTGTTGATTGTTTACTTTCATCCGGCCGCTCATCATGATCGGGCAGAGGTTGCAGCTCTGTTCCCGGAGGCGATCCATGTTGACGAGCACATCCCCGGCGCGTTTGAAATCGTGGTAATGCTCCCTTACAGTGAGGTACGGCATCGTATCTACGAGGCATTCGGGCTCGAGAAATACTACATTGCCCGCGTCGCTGTCGGAACCATCCACGGCAATTAGCCCCTCGCCTGTCCGTAAACCTTGCCCCGGCCCTTGTGCCGTGGCTTCTTCCTCCATCTCGGCCGCTTGACTGTTTTGCTCACCACGACCACCCGGCCTTCCTTATCCCGGTAGCAGTATCGATGCACCCATGTCTCCGGCATCCCCTCGCCTCCTTTCTTCTTTGCGCTACGTTGTGGCACTACCGTGCCTCGCAGTGTCATCATATCATCCTGCTGCGCATTTGTCAATATGTTTTCGCTACATTGTGGCATATTTTTGTTGACTATTTCCACAGTGTGTGCTATTCTGTCCCTGAGAGGAGGTGAACTCATGGCCGAACCAATCAATGAGCGTATTGCTCTTATTCTTAAAACCTCCGGCCTGACTCAGGCTGAGTTCGGCGAGCGTATCCATATCAGCCGTTCTCTCGCGGGGTCACTCTGCACCGGCGCAAGGCAGCCCTCCGATCGGACGATCCTCGACATATGTCGAGTCTACGGCGTCTCGGAGCTCTGGCTGCGGGAGGGGCAGGGCGAGATGTACGTCCAGCGGACCCTCCGGCAGGAGATCCTCGACCTCGCGCGCAGCCTTTCGGAGGCCCCGCCGGGCGACCTTCGCCGGGACTTCCTGCTCGCGCTGGCCGACCTCCCGCCGGAGTTCTGGCCCAAGCTGGCCGACTTTATGGAGGAGATCCTTGCCCGCCGCGCCGACGATCCCGGCACCTAGCGCAAAGCCCGCAGCACCCGCTGCGGGCTTTTGCTTTGCCCGATCCGATAGGGCATCTGTAGGGGCATGCCCCTCCCGGCTCCGCACCCGCGCCCCGCACCGGCCTGTAGGCACCATCGGTAGCGGCGCTCACTGCGCAGCCGTTAGCGGCTTTGCCGCTCTACGGATGCGGCGTGCCCCTTGCGGGTAGTGAGCGCCTTGAATGCACTTATTTTGCGGCTTGAGTGCTCTGGTGCACCTCCGCACCCCCGGCCGCGCCGCTCGGCGCTGCCGTAAGAAATAAAACAAAGCAGCCACCGGTCTGCTAACGGTGACTGCCCTGTTTTGCAAAAAGAAAGGAGATTTTTGTGCACTGAAAACGAAAGAAAGGATCCATATGCGCCCCTGCCTATATTATAGCGCATCGTTTTCATATTCTAAACGCGAATTGCGCCGCAGCGCCCGAAGAAACTGCAGCAAACTGTAAAGCTCCGCCTCCGTCAGGTGCGCCAGCTCCCCGATCACCTCTGCCAAAATGTCCATCTTGTTTCCTCCTTTTTCGTCGTAAGGGTTGCCCCTCCCCCCGCATTCTAGCATTTTTGTGCATTTTACACTCTGTTATTTGTGCAATGTGCCGCTTGATATCCCCTGCCGCTTTATGGTATACTCCAGATACAAGCCACGCCTTCGCCTATACGCACCATCGGTAGCGGCGCTCAGTGAGCGCCTTGAATGCACCCATTCTGTGGCTCAAGTGCTCTGGTGCACCTCCCGCCCTGTCATTGCGAGGAGCGAAGCGACGTGGCAAGCTCTGGAAGGAGTGTTGCCTATGTCGGATTATCCATCACCCGTCCCGAAGCGCCGCCGCATTGTGCAAAACATTGTCACAGCCCTGTCCCTGATCCTGTCCGTCGTTCTCATCATCGTCCTCGCCACCGCCGAACCGGATAGCTCCGTTTACCAGCGTGGCTTTGATTCCGGCCATGCCTCCGGCTATGTCGATGGGAAAAACGAGGGAGCCGCACCCGCGTATAAGCGCGGCTACGACGCTGGAGAAACGGCCGGCCGGAAAAGCGGCCGTACTGCAGGTTATAACTCCGGCTATGTCGATGGCATGCGTTATATGCAGGATCAGGTCGACGAGCTTGAGCGTCAGCTCCGAGGCTATAAGAAAAAACTTACCGGCCAAGATGCTGTTGAGGAATGGCTCGAAATCAACTCTGCCTCATATATCGGCAACTCTGAAACCGGGAAATTCCACCGTTTAGACTGTAGCTATCTTCCGGAAAATTGGAATCGTGTTTATTTTGAGACTGCAGATGAGGCCCGCGCCGCCGGTTATTCGCCGTGCTGGCATTGCAATCCCTGACGCACACACATCTCCAGCACGTCCAGCACCTCCCGCCGCCCCTCCGGCGGCAGCCGCAGAAACTCCCGCACGATCTCCTCCTCCGAGGCTGGCCGTCCCCCACAGGCGGCCAGCCTCAACTCATCTCTGGCTCGCTCCACACGCTTCCTCCCGTCCGGCCGCATCCGCCGGTACTCCCGCACAAACCGGTACTTGATCCATTGCTCCATCCGGCGCACCCCCTTTGCACCCGCATCGTACCACGCCCCGCCGCGGGAAACCATGGCCGAAACCGGGAACTGCACCCGCTTTTTGCAAAAATCCGCACCCAAAACTGCAATCGTCAGGAGGCGACACCATATGTCCCAGATCTGCGACCGGCTCAATGCCATCAAACAAAAGTCCGGCCTCACCCTCACCGCGTGGGCGGAGCGCTCCGGCGTCCCCGTCAGCACGATCTCCCGCATCCTCTCCGGCTGCACCGAAAATCCTGGCCTGCAGACAGTCGTCGACCTCGTCGCCGCTGCCGAGGTCCCGCTGTCCGACGTCCTCCCCGACCTGCTCCCGCCGCCCGAAGCCGCCCCCGCTGCGCAGCCCAGCGATGCCCTCCTCGCCGAAAAGGACGCCCGCATCGCCGCACTCGAGCGCCTCGCCCGTTACCGCTCCCACATCTGCTACGCCCTCGGCCTTATCTGCCTTGCTCTGGTCGCCGTCCTTGCCTTTTTACTGGCCTTTGACCTGTGCAACCCCCACGTCGGCTGGTTCCGCAGCTGATGCCCCCAAGGAGAGCCTGCTATGCCGATCACAAAAATACAAAAAAAGCGCGACGGCCTGCAGGGCTATCGCGTCCGCGTCAATTATACCGATCCCGACACCGGAGCCTACCGCCGGATCGAGCGCATCGTCTACGGCAAGGCCGAGGCAGCCGAGATGGAGCGACAGCTCAGCGCCGAGGCCAAATCCCCCGCCCCCACCGCCGACGACCGCCTCACCGTCGCCGAGTTTGCCCAGCAGTATCTGAAATACAAGTCCACTGAGGTCCGTCCAAATACGCTCGCGCTCATGGAGCGCCACCTCCGTAACCACGTGCTCGATTTTTTCGGTTCGCTGCGCCTCCGGGATGTTTCCCCCCGCCATGTCGCCGATTGGGTCGCATCCCTGCACGATTCCGGCTGCGCTCCGTCCAGCGTCTCAAGCTATTACGTCGCCGCAAAGTCGATGTTTGCGCGGGCGGTCGAGCTTCGCATCCTCCGCGAGTCGCCGTTCGGCCGCCTGCGCCTCCCGCGGGATACTTCTTCCGCCGCGCCAAGGCAGGACTTCCAGTTCTATACTCCGGAGCAGTTCCGCCGCTTTTACGCGGCCGCAGAAGCCTCCGCCTCCTCTCTGCAGGACTGGCATTACATCATGTTTTTCGTTATCGCGTTTTATTCCGGTATGCGCCGCGGCGAGATCCTCGCTCTCCGCTGGACGGACATCGACTTCCCTGCCCGCCTGATCCGCGTCCGCCGCAGCTACTCCGCCTCCGGTCGCGCTGAGCAGCGCGTCGAAACCGCGCCGAAGACCCCGTCTTCCGTTCGCGATCTCGGTATCCCCGCCCCGCTTGTTGATGCTCTGCAGGCCCATCTTTCCCGCCAGAGCAGCATGCCCGGCTTCTCGCCCGGCCTCCTCGTCTGCGGCGGCCCATCTTATCTGATCGCAGCAACACTGCGCGCCCACTGCATCGCTTATGCGGATTCCGCGGGTCTCCCTCATATCCGCGTCCACGACTTCCGGCACTCCCACGCGACACTCCTCGCCAATAACGGGATCAATATACAAGAGATCGCCCGCCGCCTGGGCCACTCTAATACTCAGGTCACATGGGCTACCTACGCCCACCTTTACCCGCGCGAGATCGAGCGCGCGATCACCGTTTTGGACGCAGTTGCTCTCCCTCCGCAAGGAAAGCCATAATTTCGGTGCTTTTTCGGTGCGCGCACCATTTCCTTCCCATATGCGTACCCGCAAAGCCTTGTATTTCCAATGATTTCAAAAATATCTATGCGAGTCAATTCGTTTTAATGTATTACATTTACCCCTACTTTTTCTCTCCCTCCTCCTCTCACCGCCTCTCAACGCATCTCATTTTCTCTCTTTACATTGCTCAAGCTTCAACTTTCTCTTACCCCGATTTTCAAATCTTCAATTCTCTCGGTGCTCATTCGGTGCACAAAAGGCCCCGGCAGTCTCCTGCCGGGGCTGTTTTTGTGTCACTCCACGATGCACTCGTAGTACACGCGTGCCTTGTCCGGCACGGCGTCCTTGTCCTCGAGCCACGCCTTGGCGAGATCGAGGTAGAGGTCCGTCCCGGTGCAGCCGTGATCCATGAGTACCTCGCAAAAATCGCTGTACACCGCATTCATCGCGCACCAGAATTCGATTGGGTCGCAGTCGATTCCGCGCTCGTGCATCATCTTGAGCACATGGTCCGGTGCCCACTTCGCGCCGACCGTGCCGTCGGCGTTTTTCATACCGCCGACCCACTGCTCGGCCTCCTCCCACGACAGACGGTCGTCATCGTCCTGCTGCTGCTCGAATCCGATATGCCCCATCTCCCGGCGCCCCGGCTCGCGGCTGCGTCCGCCGCCTCTCGGCTCGATGTCGTACCTTCGGCCCATCGGCTCGTCGCGGTAGCGGCGATCATAGTCTCCGTCGCTGCGCGGCGCATAGCGGCCGTCATTGTAGCGCTCGCGTCCGCGCCCGTCACGGAATCGGCCCTCCGGCCGGTCTCTGCGTTCCTCCTCGCCGCTCCCGCGGCGGTAGAACATCATTTTTGTCCTGGCGTCCATATCGTCCCTCCTTATGCCGTCGGCGCCGTGCCGTTTACGCTCGCCAGATTGCTGCTCGGCGCGCAGGCAGCGCGGCCCAGCAGCCGGAAGCTGCCGCCCGTGGCGGTGGTGTTGAGCACCGTGCTGTACTTTGTCCGCGTGCGGATCGCACAGGCGGTCAACTGTGCGCAGCCGCAGCTTGTCAGCGGATACTGCACTGTCCCGCTGCCGATCGTCACCACGACCGGAGCCGTGATAGTCGCCGTCGTCGGGATCGTCTGCGCCACGACGAGACAGTATTTCTCGCCGTCGTTGTAGCTCCCGGCCGGCAGGTTGATCGTCAGCACGCCGTCCGCAAACGTCACGGCCTGCGAGATCACAAGGCGGCGGCACAGCTTACACACGTTGTTGCATGCCATGGTATATCCTCCTTTGCTCAGGGGCGGCAGCTGCCGCCCCGATCTCTCATCCCGTCAGCAGCAGCCGTAGCCCTGCTGGCAGCCTGCGCCGCAGTACGCCGCATGCGGGTTCTGTACCAGGTACGTCGGCTGCGGCGTCGAGTTGCCGGTCCGGCGGATCAGCTCTGCCGTGTTGGCGTCCATCGCGGCCTTGAGCACGGCGTTCTGCTCGCTCTGCGAGGCGGCCAGACGGAGCGTCTGGTTTTCCTGCTGCAGGGTCGAGATCTTGTCGTTGACCATAAAGTCCAGGATGCTGCGCGTGTTGGCGTTTGCGTTGTCGATCACGTCGCGGGCCGTGCTCTGGATGGTGTTGCGGATGTCGCAGCTCTGCGTCGCGAGGTTGTAGTTGGTGTCGGCAAAGCCGCGCTCCATCAGGCGCTGCGTCTCGCAGCAGCACTGCTGCTGTCTCGCGCCGAGGTCGCAGATCTGGCTCTGCACCCCGTTAAAGCCCTGCATCATGCCCATCTGCGTGGCGTTAAAGCCCTGCTGCATCGCGATCTGCCCGTTGAGCATGCCGGTGTTCATGGCATAGAAGCCGTCGCACAGGCCGTTCTGGAGCCCGCGGATGCCGCTCTGGATCTCTGCCGTCACAAAGCCGTCGTTGACCGCCTGCCGCGTGTCGATGCCGCTGAGATACGGCACCGCCATACCGGCCCCGTTGTTGCCGTTGTTGCCCCAGTTGTTGCCAAAGATCAGGGCAAACAGGATAATCACAATCCACCACGAGCCGCCGCCAAACATATCGTTGTTGTTGCGGTTGCCGGAGTCAGCGCCCAGCGCATACCCCATGCCAAAATCATCTGCCATTGTTATATCCTCCTCAGTTATTTATGATCCCACGGGCCGCGCGCGCCCGGTGAGTCCTTGCTGCGCGGCTTTTTTCAGGATCCGCAAACCGAGTGGATGTGCTTACCGGTGGAAGGGCAGCCCCAGCTGCTGCGCCATCTGCTCCACCGTCGTGCCGCGCTCCCTCGCGGCGTTGTCCGCCATCTGGAGGAGCTGGTTGTAATCCTTGCCCGCCAGCATCTGCTGCATCTGCTGGAGCTGAGGTCCCGCGCCCATCTGCTGCAGGGCACCCAGCGGGTTCCGGCCCCGCTGCGCCATCTGGATCATCATCATAAGCGGATTCATTCTGCCGGTGCCTCCTTCTTTTCTGCGGCAGTGAGCCGCTCGCTGATGCCGTTAAGCTGCGCCTGCATCTGCTGCAGCATCGTCAGCACCGGGTCTGTCGCTGTCTGTGTGCCGTTCTGCGCGGTCTGCGGAGGCGGCGCGGGAATATAATCCCTAAAGCGTGCAGCGCCCGCCGCAGCGTCCCAGCGTTTGGTGTAGATGCGGTTGTTTTGGATGTCCGCGAACACCATCAGGCTGCCGGAAAAGTCCACCGGCGTCGAGCTTGCCTCCTCGCGGCTCGATACCATCCGGCATGTCGGCCCCTGCGGCTGCATCGGCTGCTGTCCGTACCCGCCGTATACCGGCGGCATCACCTGATTGTACCCGGTCTGATAGGGATATGCCATTGTCTCCGCCTCCTGTCTTTGATGGCTATATCATACCGTCTCGGCCGCTGCGCTGTGCCCGCTTCCGGCGCGTCTGTGCCCGCAATGTGTGCAGCCTCCGCTCGATCCTCTGCATCCGGCGGGATACCGTGCTCCGCGTCATCCCCTGCCCGAATTTGTCTTCCATCTCAAACGCGATATCGAGCTGCGCCACCTGATCGATCAGGCACCGCCGCGCGATATAGCTGTCCTCCTCCCCGAGGTTCGCGGCCCGGATCAGTGCCTCGACCTCCTCGCGCCGCATTCCGGCCGTGCAGCTCCCCGCCTGCATTCTGCCCTTCGACATGTTTCCCCCTCCTGTGCATAAAAATGGGAGAGGGCTTTCGCCCTCCCCCGCTGTGCGGTATTTTGTTAATGCCACGGAGCCCTGTACAGGTCCCGCTCTGCATAGCCCTCCGCCCGGTATAGCAGGTCTTTCTGCTCCGCCGTCAGCTGCAGGCTGTTGATGAGTGCAAGGATCTTCGCCTTTTTCGATCCGCTGATCGACTTCCCGTTCTCGTCCTTGTCCGCGCTCAGTTCGGCCTTTTTCTTCCAGTACTGCATCCAGATCTTTGCGCCGATGCCGCCGCTTCTTGCCTCCGTCAGTTTGTCGTAGGTCTCCTCGCTCAGCACGGTGCTCAGCGCCCTGTAGAGGCTGGTGTCCGTCAGGTTCTGCTTGAGCAGCACGTCCACCTTGTCGTTGGTCGTGAGCTGCCCGTTCTCGCCCGTCCCTTTGGCGCTGGCCAGCTTGTCGCTTACCTTTTTGGCGTCGGTCGCGCTCAGCCCGGCATCCGTCAGGTTTGTGTACCGCTCCGCCTCCTGTGCAAACATCTGGTAATACTTGAGGCCGTTCTGGATCGCCTCCCGTTTTTTGCCCTTGATGTTGTGCTGGTCGAGCCAGTATGCAAACTCGGAGGCCTTCTGGCTGCTGCTGAGGCTCTCGTCCTCGTACAGCGTCCGGTACTCCTCGTACACGTCCATCACGTCATCCCAGCTCATTCCGGCGTCCATCATGTTGGCGAAAACCTCGTCCTTCGAGGTCGACTTAGCGCCGGTCTCCTTGTCGGTCACGCCGAACACCTCGGCATAGGTGTATGCCTTAACGCTGTCCCGCACGTCAAGCTCCCGGATCGCGGTGCGCTTCTGCCGGTTTTTGTCGTTGGTGGAGAGATTCTCGTCCCCGTCCGCCTGCATGAGCTTGTTGTAAAACTGCGTCACGCCGTCCCAGCTCATGCCCTCGTCCATCAGGGTCTCAAACATAGCGTCCGTTGCGTGCTCATACTCCCCGGTCTCTTTGTTTTTCTTGCCAAACTCCTGCCGGAACAGGTAAGCCTTCTGCTCGTCGGTCAGGCTGGAATTGTTGATGGCGTCCCGGATATCCCGCTGCGCCTGATCGGACGTCAGGGTGTCGTCTGCGTTGATCTTGATAAACTCATGCAGCAGGTTGTAGGTCTCGATCGGGTCCGCCCCGTCCTTGGATAGCGTCTGCCACGTCTGCGTGTCCTTGGTCGACAGGCTGGAAAGCCCGGATGCCCAGTAGGCATTTGCCTGCGGCGTCGCGTTTGGCCCGAAGAGGATGTTCTGCAGCGCCGTGCCGACGTTCCGCTCGACCGGATACTGCAGGCGCTCCTTGTCGCCGAAGCCCTTTGTCCGTCCTCCCTCGACGATCGTTTTGATGCCGGAGTACGTCTTGTTGATCTGCCGCCCGCCGGGGATCGCCTGCGTCACAAGCCCGAGCAGTGCCTCTCCGCTCTCCGGAGAGATCAAGCCGTGCTCCGTTGCCGCGTCCCACAGATCTTTCCCCTTGCCGAACAGGTCCGGCATCATCAAAGTTCTGTCTCCCACGCCGACCATGCCGGAGAGGTTGGAGAGGAACGGTACCTCATTGCTGATGTTATACAGCGTGTCCTCTGCAGCATTTCCCCAGTCAAAGCCCTCCTGCGGCGTCGGCACGTTGTCGAACAGGTCGACGCCAAACATGGCGTTGCTTGCCTTGTTGAGCATGTATCGGATCCAGTCGTTTGTGGTCAGTCCCTCGCCGGATGCAATGAAATTCATGGACATGCCGATGATATCGAACGGAGCCGGAGTGCCGCCGTAAAGCTCCTCCGTCACGCGGTTGACCACGAAGGCCGCAAGCACGGTCTTTAAGATCACGCTGCTTAGGACCCTCGCCGCCTTTGCCTTACCGCTCTCCGCCGCGATCTGCCGGAACTGCCGCGGGAGATCCTGCGACACATGCTCCCAGCTGTTGAGCGCCTCGATCTGGAACATGTTGACCATCTGCATGACTGGTGTCTTGGAATGGAACATCAGCGGTTTTGCGCCCTTGGTACGGTCGCCCATGATGGAGCGTGCGTAGGCGTCCGCTGCCCGCATGGCCTCCTCGTGCGTCTTTCCGTCACGGATCGCGTCGAGGTATGCCGCTCTGGCCGCGATCGTCGACATCGTCGTATCGACGAATTCGGCCGGCTTAAACATGCCGGACATAAACGAGTCCGCGAAGGTGTTGGAGATATAATCCACGCCCTTTTTGCCCGTGATGAAATCGCTGTCCATCTGGAACTGCCGCAGCTTGCCGGTCGAAAACTCCAGCGCCGCCTGCGCGATGGAGCGCTTGCTCCGCTCCCCGAGGATCGTCGGCAGCTGCGCGATCTGGTTGACGGCCGACGAGACGTTGCCCGCAACATTGGCCCTCGCAAACGCCTGCGTGAGCTGTGTGCCGAGCTTCAGGATGCCGCGTCCGCCTCTGTGCTCTGCCCCGCGGTCTCCGCCGAACTGCTTTCCTGCCAGCACGTCGCCGTAGTTTTTCAGCCATACGGCAAGATCGGAATACCGCGTATTGTTTTTCTCTGCGGCGAACAGCTCGGCGATATACTGGTCAAGCTGTTTGTTGATCTCCGCCGTTGTCGGCTCTGCGAAATCATCGACCCGCTTCAGCTCGCGCAAAAAGTCCAGTTTCTCGTCGCGCTTCCCGCTGCGGGAAAGCTCGATCGCCTCCGCCAGCGAATTTTTGAAGTCGTTCTTGCCGCCGAGGCGTGTATAATTTTCCAGCGCGCGGATCTTCTGGATGTCGTCCGTGTGGAAAAGCACGTCGGACAGGTACGTCACATAGCTCTCAAACCCGTGCACGATGTCGTACTCGGTCTGCGTCCCCTCGCGGCTCTGGAAAAACGGCGTCCAGCGCTTGTTTGGCCGGAAGTCCTCCGTCCTGCCCGCGATCTCCGCCGGGAGCCTCGTTGCGCTGGCGTTAAATCCCAGCGCCTCGAACGCCTGGTTGAGCAGGTTTACTTTGTCGGCCGTGCTCAGGTGCGGCGCGTAGTAGTCGATCTTGCCGATCGGCTCGTCACCGTGCGACACGAGGAAATCCGCAATGGCGTTGTAGTAGTCGTCAAAGAGCTGCCGGTACTGCTTCACGGCCGCCGCGCATTTCTTCTCGTCGATCTCGCCCTTGATGCCGTCCTTCTGCGTCAGGAACTGTGCATACTGCTGCGCCCACTTGCTTTCTGCGGCGTTCAGTTCGAGGTCCGTCGCCACGCGCTGGATCTCCGCCTCTCTGGCCTCCGCGTCCGGGCTGGCCTTCTGCGCGATCTCCATCTTGGTCAGCTCCGTCACGGCCTTCTGGATCGCGTCCTTGTTCGGCGACTGGTTGATCCGCTGCACGGTCGCCTCGATGTCGAGGGCCATGTGGACGTAGGCACTCTCGGCCTTGTTCAGGCCCTTGGCCTTGTCTCCCTCGCCCTGGAACTCGCGCACCGCGTCGAGCTGCCGGTTCATCCAGCGCAGTCTCTCCGCCTCGTTTCTCGTTACCGGGTCGAAGTAGTACCGGTTGATCTCCTCGCCGCGCTTGTCGCCGAACATCTTGAGCATCGAGCGCTGCGGCGTCCGGTAGTTGAGTACGAGCAGGGCCTCCTTGTCAAAGCCGCCCGGATCGCTCATCAGCTCCAGCTCGTCCGGCAGCAGCTCCATGGCCTTGTAGAGCAGCGCGTCGCGGATCGCGTACTTGCGCTGCAGCCGCAGGTCCTCACCGAGCATGCGCTTGTCGATGTACAGGTTGGCGAGGTCCGTCACCGTGTCCCACCTTGCCGTGTCCGGGATGTCGGCGTAGGAGTACCGCCCGGCCGCGATGTCGCGCGCGAAGTTCTTTTCGAGCGCCGTCGCGCCCCATCGGCGCTCCGCCTTGGAGATCAGCTTGTCGGTCTGGTATTCCGCCTCGGCCCGCTGCCGCATCTCCTTGGTCGTCCGGTAGTCCGTCACGCCCATGTCGATCTTGACGCCGATCTTGTCGAGCGCCGGGGTCGCGCGGAAACTGTCCTTTGCCACGCCCTCGGCCGCTACGGTCGTCGCCCTCGCCGGGGCTTCTCCGTTTCGGTATGCCGCTGCGTCCGCGTCCGCTCTGGCCTTCTTGGCCGCGTTCAGGCGGTTCGCCGCCTCCTGCGGGGTGTACATGCCCTGCTTTGCCGCAAAGTCCGTCTCCACGGCGCGCCAGCCGCCGTTCTTTCGTGGCTCCACGCGCCAGCGCTTCCCAGTCACGGCCTCCAGCAGCTCCACAGCCTGCTTGGGCGACAGATCTGTTGTCTGCGAGTAAAACGGCACATCTTTGCCCCATACAAACCCCTGCGGCATGGCATCCGGCTTTTGCGGCGTCCAGTCCCGGAAATAGCTCTCCGGCGGCGTCTGCTGCACGGTACCTCTCTGTTCTGCCGCAGCTGTCCGCCCGACTCCCTGCACCATCTCCCACGCATGCCGGAGGAAACTTTCCGCACGGGAGCTGTCTCCCATCACTCGGTCTGCATACTCGTTTACCCGCTTCTCCTTGAGATTCGGCTTTTGGTCGAGCTTCTCGCCGAAGCGTTCGGCATAGTCCTCTTTAACTACTTGCCGGATGTTTTGCAGCTCCGTTGCAGCCACGCTTCGCGCATCCCCCATGTCCATCTGCGCAGCGATCCACGCAAGCCGTTCCACGCCGACAGAGTCCGTATACTTCTGCAGCACAGCATTCCCGAGATTGTCATACACCTTCTCCCTGGCAAACTGGGCATACAGCGTCCCAGTATCGTCCGCATACCCGAGCACGTCCTCCGGCTGCGTCTCCTCCCGGTCGCTTGCCAGTTCCTTCCCGCGGATGCCGTTCTCGCGGATGTCCTGCAGCTCCTCCTGCACGGAGAATTTCTGCAGCGTCCCAATCACGCTTGTAAATTTTTCTCCGGATATCTTGACACCGTCGGCGTCATATGCTATACTTCCAATATAGCCGCCCTTGTGCGAACCGTCTGGGCTACCGCTTTGGTAGCCCAGCGACCGAAGCACCTGGGCGGTTCTTTTTGCGTCTGTGTACAGCACATCGCTGTCCTCCAACGAGAGTCTTCCCCCATCCTTCGTGTATGCACTGTTTACCTTCTGCATCCCCTCAAACCTGTATCCGCCTTCCGTCGGAAGCAGGTCCAGCACGACCTGCACGGCTTTCCCATTCTCTGCCCGGACATCGCCGAACATGACGAGCCGGGTGTTTGCGTTTTCTGTGTCTACCGCTCGGCTCGCCAGCACGATTGCGGGGTTTTCCAGCACCTGCGGGAGCGCCTCAATGGTCTGCAGGCTCATCTCCTTATGGGTTCGCATGATCTTGGATATCTTCCACCCGTTCAGGTAGATGTTCCCGTCTTCTGCTCCCAGATTCTGCAAAACGGGGCCTGTCGTTCCTAATATCAGCCGTTCGTTCCCGTTGCGGCCTCCCCGGTCCCATCTCTCCAGGTCACTCTTGTACTGCTCGTTGATCTCTGCAGAGATGCCTCCTGCCCCACGGTACAGCGTGTTTTCATCCGCGCCCTTCGGCGCGGTTTTTCTTCGCTCCTCCTGCGCCATGCGGTATCGCTCGGACACATTGCGCGCCTCGATCTCTCCCGCCGTGTTGAGGTACATCTCGTAATACGCGGACTGCGGGTTCTCCATCTTCCGCTGGAGGTCAAGCAGCCGCCGGAACCACTCGTTTTTGTAGAGCTCCTCATACAGTTTGTCCTGCTCTGCCTCGTATTTCGCATACCGCTTTCCGGCTTCGCTCTCCGGGTCTGCCGAGAATGTGGCCTCCATCTCGCGGTCCAGCTCGTTGTAGCGGATCACCTTGTTTTGGTCTGCCTTGTCGAGGCTGTTGAGGATCCTGCTGTAAAGCTCCTGCGCGCGATCGCTTGCCGTGTCTCCGCTCTCATACTCGCGTGCCGCCCAGTACTCCGGGCTTGCTCCGCTCTCCCAGCCCTCGATCTGCTGGATCGCGTGCTGGATCTCGTGCAGCATGGTCCCGACTTTCGCGCTGTCTCCCGGCTTGTCCTCGGAGATTGTAATGGTGTTTGTTCGCGGGTCATAACTTCCGTTCTTGCTTCCTGTTTCGCTCTCCAGCCGGACCTTGACGTCCCGCAGCTCCGGGTACGCCTCATAGAGCGAGTCATGCTGCAGCACGTCCGCAAGCGTTGCGTTCCCGCTTTCTACTCGCTCTCGCAGCCGCGCATACTCTCCGCTCCAGATATCATCCAGCTGCTCCATGCGCTGCATTTCGCTTTCGCTGATCGTGCCCTCGAACATCTTCTGCAGCAGGTCCTGATATTCCGCATAGTCTGCATTAGCCTCCCGGAACTGCGCATCTCCGCCGCCTCGGTATTCCGCCTCGCTGTTATCGATCTCAAAGCGCCAGCTCTGGCCGTCCATGGTGCGCGTCCATCCGGTCTCCTGCCAGATTTCCTCGCTGCTCGCGCCCTCCTGCTCCATCTGCTCGGCGAGCTGCAGCGTCTGCGAGTTCGCCGTTCTGGCCTTCTGACCTGCAAGCGAAAACTTAGCTTCAAAGTCCCTCGCGTCTCGCGCTTCGAAAATGTCCGCGAATGGCACGCCGTTTTTCGCTTTCTCCGGTCTCACCCACAGTTGCGCGTTGGCTTTTGTCTGGTATCCAAAATCTTGGATAGCATGGTCCAGCGCCTGCACATTCGCGCTCAGCAGGTTGCTCCCCTCAAGCGTTTTGATGATCGCTGCGTTCGACAGGCTGCTTACCTTTTCCACCTCGTAACCGTCGTTTGTTTTTCGCATTTCTACGACGCGCGGCATGTCCATGGAGGTCCGTTCCGGGACTACGCAATAAAGCGTGTCTCCCTTTCTGCCTACGGCCATAGGCCGGATCAAGTCATCCTGCAGGTATTTCAGGTTGTCGTAGATCGCTTCTCGCATTGTCTGGCTCTTGCCATCTGCCTTGCCTAACATGCTGTTCAGGCTGATTGGCTCATTAAGCCCTGCCTGCTGCAACGTTCGGCTCGGCTCTATGGCTGCATCCGGCTCGCCGCCTTCCTTCCACGACCGCATTTTCTCCCAGAAAGTCTTCCCTTTTTCGGGTCTCCCGTTCTGTTCTTCGGCGTTTTCAGATGGGCTCCCCCTCGTCTCCTGCGAGGTCTGCGCCGGTTCGGATGCCCGCTCGCTCTGCTGCACTTCGCCCCGCACAGCCTCCGTAAACTGCGTTGCACCCGCGCGGAACCGGTTCATACCGGCGTAGGCGTCTGCGAGGACCTCCTCGTAAACGTCCTCCATGCTCTGGTAGGCCCCGCTGTAGCTCTGCACATACTCGCGCGCCACCTGCTCAAATGCTTCCTCTCCAAACGTCTCCCGGACCTTTTGCAGCGCCTGCTGCACGAGGGCCGGGTCTTTGTTTGCCCGGACATGAAACAGCTCATGCTGCGCCAGCTTCCCGCCGTCATACTGGATATCCGTCGCGCTGACGACGGCGCGCTTTGCCGCCGCGTCATACACGCCGTTGATGCGCATCAGCTGGTCTCCCCGCTGCATGGCCATCGATCCGCGCACAAAGACGACGTCCACGCCGAGCTCCGCCCCGGCCTGCTTTGCCTCCCGCATCCCGTCGTCATACATGCTCTCCGGGATCACGGCCAGCGTCACGGCGTCAGAGCCGCCCCGCACGAGCTGCGCAAGGCTGGTGTCGCTCTGCAGACTGGCGTAACGGTTCAGCCGTTCCGCTCTTGCTGCGTCTTCGGGCCGTAGATTTGCTCGACGATTTGCCGGACCATTTTCTCCTGCTCCGGCGTAAGCGTTCCGCCGCTCTCCTTCTGCCGCTGCTGCTCCTGCTGCCATGCCTCCAGTCTGCTCTCCGGTACCCAGACCTGCATCCCGTTGGCTGCCTCCATCAAAAATCTCCGTTCTGCCATTGTCGATACCTCCCGTTTCTGCCGCATTCACGGCGTCGTTTGTTTCCGCTTCCGCGCGGATGACGTTGACGTCCTGCGTCGCCTCCTGCACGGGCTCCTGCTGTGTCTCGGCCTTCGGCGTCCCCTCTCCGTATCTCGCGTTGAGATACGCCTGCAGGTTCGCCGTCGCGCCCTCGTTGATCATGCTCAGCTCGTTTCGGAGGTTCAGGGCCGTCATGGCATCCATCGTGCCATCCTGCACGGCCTTGTCAAGGTAGCTCTCGGCTATCCGGGCCATTTTCGCGATCTCTGCATCCATGCGGCCGGTCATCGCAAAATTCGCCGCATTCTCCTCTGCACTGTCCCATGCCTGCCGGATCTGCCGCACATTTTCCTCCAGCGTCTCCGCCGAGAAGGTCTTGGCGTCTACGCCTTCGATGCTCCCTCTCGCATCCGCGATCACGCGTTCGGCGTCCTTCCCCCGGTATGCCTTCCCCTCTCCGGTCTTGGCCCAGTATGCCTCGGCATCCACGAGGTTGCGGTATACCGTGTTGTACTCGTTCACGGCCTGCGCCCAGCTCTTCTTGGCTGCGCTGCGCTGCACATGGTCCCAGCCGTTGGCAAGCATCAGATCCTCGTCGCCCGCCAAAAACTCGACGGCGTACTTTTCCATCTGGAGGTTCAGCTCTCCGCGGTCGCTCTGCGCCGCCGCGTCGAACATCGTGATGCGCTTGGCGTTGCCCTCGTAGTCGTTTTTGGCCAGCACCTCGGCCGTGTCCGGCCCGATGCTCAGGATCATCGCCAGTGCAAAGCCGGAGATAAACTCATCCCGCAGCTCGTCCCAGCTCAAGTCTGCCTCGCCGGTCAGCGCATAGTCCAGCGCGGCCGAACCGATCGCAGAGGCCACCTCTTCGAGGCCCTCGCCGATGCGATCGAATGCCGCGGATGAAACGATCTTTCGGATCGTCTCGTTGTTGGTCATCTTGTAGACAAGCTCCGTCACCTTTCCGGTGTCCCCGGCGTCGATCAGCGGGTTTCCGCCGAAAAGCATGTTTGTCCCGTATTCCAGCAGACCGCCCGCGGCGAAGCGGATAAACTGCTCGCCTCTCGCATCCCCGTTGCTCTCTGCCTCGCCGTAGGAGTTGATCGCCGCGAAGCTGCTCGTCACGATGTTGCTGCCCTGCTTGGCCATCTGCGCAAACTTCTCAGCCTTCGTCGCGGCGTTCGTCACAAGCGGTGATACCTGTCGGCTGCCCCCCGCAAAATTAGCCATCGTCCCCGTCGCCGCTCCGGCAATTGTGGAGGCGGCCGCCATTTCCAGCGCGGCCGTTGTCAGGCCGGAGATCTGCTCTGCCGCCCATCGCTCAAATTTGCCGCCGTTCTGCAGCAGGTCGGACGTCTCGCGTCCGCGCACCCAGTCCTGATATTTGGCCTCCTGCCATTCCGGGTTCTGGTAGTTGATGTTTTTCTCGCCGCCCTCGGCGAAGTAATCGCCCAGATCGTTTTCAAACGCGCCGAAGCCATTGAGCAGGCTGCCCAGTGCCTTCCCAGCGTAGCCCCCTCCGTGGACGAGCAGCTGCTCCAGTCCGGCCGGGTACTTCTGGAAAAGGTTGTCGCGCGCCCGCTCCGAGCCGCTCGCCACCTGGTCGAGGAAGGAACCCGCCGACATCTCGGGGTAACTGTTGAGCGCATCCTCCGCAGCCTGTTCGTTTGCGCGCAGGCCGTTGGCCTCGCGCTGCTGTCGATACGTCTTCAGCTGGCCGACCACGTCGCTCGTCCCGTATCCGCTGACGGCCCGTGTCGCCGGAGCGTTTTTGGCGTAGCGGTCGAGGGCCTGCATGTACCGGTCGTACTGCTCCTGCGTCATGGCCACGTTGGCCAGATATCCAAAGATCGCGGCGTCCGTCGCCGCGCCCTGCGACTGGCTTGTCACGTCCGCCTGCGGGTCTACATGCTTGCCCGCTGCATCGAGCAGCTGGTCGACGCTCTTGTACTGGATGTTTTCGCGCGTCGTGCTCTGGTTGTAGCGCAGCTCATAGCCAAAGGTGTTTCGATCCTCCGGGATGCCTCCCGCTGCGGCAAGCATGGCATCCTGCTGCGCCTTTCCCGCTGCAGTGTAGTTTTCGTCACCCATCACCGGCCCGCGCAGCGCATCCGTCCACTTCTGCTCGCGCTGGCCGAAGCTCCGGCCCTTGACCCCGCTGCGGTATGCGTCGTAGGCATCATATACCTCGCTCACGAGCTTGTTGTACTCGTCGGCGCTCATGCTCTGGCTGTATGCCAGATAATACAGGCGGCTGGCCACGTCGTCCCACTTTTCCTTCGCGGCCGCAGCGTCCGTTCCGCTTTCCCCGGCAGTCCGCAGCTCCTGCAGCTCCTGCCGGATGGTCTGGCCATGCTGCTCCGCCGTCTGGTTCTGGTTCAGGCTGTCCGTGAACAGCTTTTCAAGCGATTCCCCGCGGCTCCTCGTCAGCCTCTGGCGGTACGGCCCGGTCTTGTCCATCTGCAAAGCGTTCTCCGCCTGCTGCTGCAGCTGGCTCCCGCCCCGCACCGGCACGCGTGCCCGATATCCCTGACGGATCCCGGCGTCCACGCCCAGCCCCTGCCATTCGTTCGCCTTTCGCAGCTCGCCCCACATGCCGGTCGCAGCTTTGTACAGCGACCCCACATTTCGCACAGCGTACTTCCCCTGCTCCGCGATCTGCTGCACTTTGGACTCTTTGCGCGCCGCGAGCCATTCGGCCATTGCGTCGCGCCCCTCCTCCTGCCGCACCGGCGTAGAGGACTTTTCCGTTTTCCCCGTCTTTACCCCGGTCAGCGCCGTCGTCGTTTTCCTGGCCTGCTCCAGAATCTGGTCTACCTTAATCTGCGCCTGACGCACGGCCCCGTGTCCCGGGGTCGCGCGCTGTGCAGCTTTCTCTGCATTCCGTTTCGCCAGCCATTCGGCCATTGCGTCCCTCGGCATAGGCTCCTCCTTAGTTCACGCCCCAAAGCGAGGCGAGATAGTTTTTCTCCGCCAGCGTCAGATGCCCGGCGTTATAGTCCTGCGTGATCTTGTTAAAGATCGATTCCATCGCCGCGTACTGATCCTCTGCGCTGCGCGGATATCTCGACGAGCTTACGATGTCCCGGTAATACTGCTGCCCCAGCGCGCTGAGCTGGCTGCTGTCTGCAATCGTCGGCGTATTCCCGTCTGTGCCTCCCGTTGTCCCGCCCCCGCTTCCCGATCCGCTCC
>ERZ1034897.385-NODE-385-length-22789-cov-7.838304_pt1 | contig 22789 bp, 22 predicted proteins | sample MGYA00520629_ERZ1034897 | MGnify/ENA primary metagenome ERZ1034897 (study PRJEB33766, sample SAMN09781789) | gut metagenome | biome: gut microbiome | host: Homo sapiens | place: Madagascar | study: EMG produced TPA metagenomics assembly of the PRJNA485056 data set...
GATTTTAATATTATCAATGGTCGTGTAGATGACTTTGTGAACAATGCAGCAGTAAAACTTTATGAAAGTAATTTAAAAAATACTAGAGGTTTTATTGGCGTAAATACAACAATCAAAGACTATAATGCACTCGTTAAAGGCAATGAAGCTGCTTCACTCCAAATGGCGAGCGCTATTGCTAAAAGCAATCCCGAATTAGGTCAGTATTTGGCAAATTTGAAAGGTGCAGAAGCAAATACTGCAAAATATGCTGGTACTCTTGCACTTGCAACTACTAAACAAATTGCTTTTCAAGCCATAACTGCCACTTTAAACATGGGAATAAGTATGCTTGCTTCATACGCTTTGAGTAAAGTCATATCTGCAATTTCTGAAATAAAACAAAAAGCTGCTGAATTAGCTGAGCGAAACAAGCAGTTAGCAGAACAGAATAAGCAAGCTGCCGAACAATACAAAGAAGAGTACAAGTCCTTAGCTGATCTCTATAAGCAGTATACTCAGATTAGTTCTCAGACTTCCCTTTCAGCTTCGGATAAAGAAAAGTTAATTGACATTCAAAAAGAGCTTATTGATACCTATGGTGTAGAAGCTGATAAGCTTGATTTGATAAACGGTAAATATGAAGATAACCTTGCTATTATTGATGAAGCTGCTAGGAAAAAGGCTTTCCAATGGGAGAAAAACGCAAGTAATACTCTTTTAAATGCTAATAAAAATGTTGATGATAACAAAGCCAATGTGCTCGGAACATATGATATAATTACTGCGACTCCGGGATATAACCCGTTTGAAAAACAACGTGTTACTGAACATGATTATTCAACAGCATTACAAAAAGTTTTATTATCAGTAGAAGGTTTTGAAAACAAACTAGAAAATACTAGGAATGAGGCTGGTTTAACAGGTGGTTCAACAGTTCAAACCGATACATATAATATAGTATTGCCTAATATGTCCTCCGAAGATAAGGTGGTAGCTTTAACCAATGCCATTGAGGAGCTTGACAAACACAACAATGAGTTAAATCCCAATGGGGATAATGAGGAATATGTTACACTTCATAATAAATTAGCTGATCTTCTCAACCATTATCAAGAAGAAGTAACCGAACGTGATAACGCCATCAATAGCCTTGCTAATTCTAAAATTCAGTCCTTTATGTCTGACAATGGAGTAAGCTATTTGAACGTAGCGGAAGATACCTATGCAGATTACGCGCAGGCACTTATCGACCAGTTCAGAGAGAATAATGGTGACCCCGAAGTTGAAGAAGCTATTATCAACAACCTTAACAGCTTCTTCGGTGGTAACTTTGGCACTATTGCTGACAATGACGGTAAAATCGTATTCAATTCAATTCAAGAACAGCTAGACAAGATAAAATCACAATTTGATTTTGATAGTTTCTTTGGGGACGAAGATATTAACTTTGACGATACAATGAGTGACATCGAGTCGTTAAAGACGGCGTACAATAATCTTGTTGACGGCAAGGATATTGATAAAGTCGAACTCTTTGAAAAGTTCCCAGACCTCAGAGCATATGCAGATGATACGGAGAAGCTGAGAGGAAAGCTTAATCAAATAGCCAATACAAAATCTTCTGAACTTATCAATCAGCTTATGGAGTTTTTACCCGAAGCTGATAGTACCACTCAAAAAGAAATCAGAAATCTTATTGAAATCATTCAAGATGCTTCTAATCTTGCCGGTGCTGAAACGTTTGATACTGATACTAACCCTCTCGAAGCTAAAAAGGCATATTACGAAGATCAGATAAAAAGCATTGAGGAAGTCATTGAAAATCTGAATAAGGAGAAAGAAGTTCAGAATGAGATTCTTTCGTCCTTACAAGACCAGAAGAGCGCATTGGAGGATATTATTTCCAACTACGAAACTGCTTCTGATACGGCAATTTCTGTAATTGAAGATGAAATATCCGCTATTGAAGAACAGAAGTCAGCTATTGAGGATAAGTACAACAAGGAAATTGAAGCACTTCAAACTGAAAATGACGAGAGAGATAGAAATATCGACCTTCGAGAAAAGGAGATTGCTCTTGATAAGGCTAAGAATACTAAAGCAAGAGTGTACAGGGCTTCTCGCGGATTTACCGTACAGACCGATAGTGAAGCTGTCCGTAAAGCGCAAGCTGACTATGATAAGGCTCTGAATGAAAGCAAGATAAATGAACTTGAAAAACAACGTGACTCTGAAACAGCCATTTATGATGAACGTATCGAAGAGTACGAGAATTATAAGCAGGCATGGGAAGATGTTGTTGACAGTTATCAGAAGGCACAAGATGAATTGACTACTGCTACGGTTCTTGGCTCTGATTGGCGTGAACGTGTACTTAATAAAGATAGTGGCGTTCTTAACAATTTTGCAGGGAACTATGAGTCTTATCAGAATAGACTTCATAACGTTATTGAACCTCAGATAGCAGATGTTCAGAACGTTATCACTTCTCTTGAAAAACAGATAACTACACAAAACAACCTTAAAGACAATAATCAAACCTTGCTTGATAATCTGAGCGAGTCAACGACTACTTATACAGATATAGTCGATAAGATTGTTTCTGATACTGATCGTTTGAGCGTAGCCGCAGATAAGGCTATGAGCGCATGGACGAAGTTGTTAGGTGGTGCGGCAGGAAGTATAATTGATAATGCTTCTTCTGCAATAGCTCCTAATTTCAGTAACCTTTGGAATCAGAATTGGACTGGTGGTTCGTATGCTAATGGCGGTGTAATTGATTATACCGGTAAGGCAAATGTTCATGGTTCACCGAGCAAACCTGAGGTTGTGTTCAATTCTTCGGAAGCCAAAAAGCTGTATAACATTGTGAGAAACATGAGTTTAAACAATACATTACCGCAGTTACAAAGTGCCGATATATCTGAAATTACAAAGAAAATCTCGGACAACATAAGCAAAACGATCAACACAAATAATCAAGTTACCAATAACTCATATCAATGGGTTCTGACAGGTAACACCATTAAGGCTGATAATTACAATGAGTTTAAGGCGTACATGGACAGATACGTTCGTGAAGCACAAATGAATTTGATTGTCGGTAAACAATAAAATAGAACAGTATGATTGATGGCAGAGGGTTTATATCTTCTGCCATTAGTTATATTTTAATTTAGAAAGGAACGTGAGTGTGTGGCAAGAAATGCTATTATGACTCCTAGAAATGTATATCCTCGCAATGGCAACGTAGTTGTCTTTGATGAGAATGAGCAGTTTGCATTGTCTTTTACAAATAATTCCGATGCACTCGCTTACTATAAATATACATTCATAGACTGTGCAACCAATGAAACATTTTTAGACATAATCTACCATAACTATAAGACCGTTGATGATAAACCTGTTTTGACTTTTCAGCGTGGAGATACAATAAGATTGACTATGAACCGTACTACATTTGGAAAAACATTTGTAGACGGAAGGCATTATAAGTATAATCTGACTTTATATTCGTGCAACCCAGATAAAACAGGCAAGTATTTGAATCAGCCTAACTGTTGTGTACCATACGCTAGTGGTAAGGTCTTAACAGTAAATACGCCGTCAAGTCTTACAATCCAAGACAATATAGACAAGTTGAAAGCCCCTGAATATTGGGGTAACGAAGATTTGCTTATTTCGTGTACTTACATGAAAATCAAAAACGAGGAGCGCAAAGTTTTATCATATGATAAAACTACAGGAATAGTCACTCTTGAAAATGCTTTTTCTAATGAAGTCCTTGATGATGTAAGTAATTTACAGTACTATCTATTTTGCAATTATATTTCAACAAGCGGTTCTGAAAGCGAAGGTTCGTATGACTTTTATGTGCGAAATGAAATTCAGAGTAGGACAACTACTCTGCCAGTGTCGGTAGGCTTGCGTTGCAAATGTGATTACACGCAGCCTAATAATGTAGGACTTGAAAATTATCGTTTCAAGGTCTACGCCACTAAGGGTAACACTTATATTAATGGCACTGTACAAGAAACAACTAGTGATATTGCTGAATTAGTTGACAACCAAAATATTCCTATTGAAAAGGATATTACAGACAATGTAATTGGCAAGAGCATTGTTTTTAAATCAAAAGCAGATTCTAATACAGAACCAATAGTAACAAGCGGATTTAGTGGAACTATTACCAACTATAACAGTACAACTGGCATAGTAACACTTGAAAATAAGCTGTCTGTTATGCCTAGCGTGGGCGCAAAATACAGTATTGATAAAGGTGTGAAAGAACTTCTCGCAGATAGTGACAACATTTATTCTTATCATATGTGTTATAATTTTCCAGTATATGTTTTTGGCAAATCTTTCGAGGTCGAAACGATACTGACTACTTATGAGAAACAGATATTGTCAAATAGTGATAGAGTATCATTCGCAATGCCTACGAAAGCTTGTCCTATTACAAGTCATGGAGTCACGATAAACGAGAGCAATCACACTATTCGATTAGACTTCCCTACTCTTACAATACAAACTGGTGATAAAAACATAGGTTGGTATAATGTATATAGGCGTGAAGCGGGTGAAACCACATGGAACTTTATTGGCTTTATGGAAAATCAAAAATACTTTATTGATTATCTTGCGGGTAATCATAGAACGTATGAGTATTTGATCGCGAAAACTATTGACGTAAGTGACATGGTAAAAGGGGTTTATAACCCAGATAATAATTACAAACCTTATACAATAACAGGGATAACAACTAATTGGGACGGTTGGACTATTTCTTCAATCAGACCGTATACAGATTATGAAAGGTATTACAATAAAAATGATATAAGAACAAATGAAGTTTCAAATCGTTTGTCATTGATCTTTGCCAAAGAACCATATGTAGTCGGTGAAACGTGGAAATTTATTAGTGATATAGATTCTGGAGATATTGCACATAATCTCGGACTGACAGTTCATGTAGGTACATCAACATTCCCGACCGTAACTAGAACAAACAACCATTATCAGAGTGGTTCGTTCACAGCAGATTTGCTGAGTATCACTTGCCCCGACAACACAATTTATGACAACATTGAAAAGGTTGACCGTTGGATAAAATTTATAAATGACGATTGCGCGTTCATTTTGAAATCAGCAAAAGGTGACGTTTGGGTAGTAGCAATTTCTGAAAATACTTCCCGCAAGTATGATGAAGGTGGTAACCCTATATTGACAAATGTATCATATTCGTGGGTAGAAATTGACAAAACAAACAATGTAGAAATCGTACCTTATACTTAATGGAAAGAGGTGAGAAGTTGGACTTTTATGAAATAACAGATAATGGCTATATGGCTATGTTGGATAACCCTATACATAATCAGCGTATAAGGTTAGAATTACTCGATCATTTTGAAAACTGTTTAAGTGTGATAGAGCAGGATATAGACTATGGGGATAGTGGTAGTGTTGTATCAAATAATCAGCAAGGTACAAGGCGTAGCTGCTCATTTACATTAGTCAATGTTGATAAGAAGTACACTATTGATGAAAATAATTTCTTTTGGTTTAATCGTAAGTTTAGATTATATGAGGGAATAACTGATGGTACAGATACCTATTATTTTGCCAAAGGCGTATTTATCACACAAGATGCTGATATTGAAAGTTCAACTAACAGCGTTTCGATCAATGGTGTAGATAAATACGGACAACTTGATGGAACGCTAAAAGTGCTACAAGCTGATGAAGTTGACATGACGTTTGAGTTAAACACCCCTATTGAACAGACTATACGAGATATTCTAATGCTTGATATAGGCAATGGACTTGTGCTTGACCCAATAGAACCGATCATTGACCCATCAATAGGAAAGCGAAAGCTTTATAAAGAGTACACCATGAGCGCAGGGAGTTATTATGGTGATTATCTTAACGAAGTCATGACTTCTTTCGGCTGTGACATTTTCTATGATAATTTAGGACGTTTGACTGTAAGGCGAGTATTTAACGATGATATAGCGTATTGGTATGCGTATAAAGCTCCAGCGTGGCACTTTGACTTTACTAACACTGGGTATGGGAAATCAAGTTTAATTTCTCCTAGTATATCATCAGCATTAAGTGGTGTGAACAAGATAATTGTTAAGACAGATAACACCGATACCCAAAATGCAAGTTATACTGCATACAATAACAACCCACGTTCTCCGTTGTGTTACTCTAAGATCGGTGCTAGAACGCTCGAAGATAACGGAGGTGTGGTTTATATTTCTTCCGGTGATGAGAATATTGATACACCTGAGATAAAATGCAAAGAATATGCAGAATATAGGTTGCTTAAAGAAACGTGTTTGAATTTATCCCTTGATTTTTCATGTGAATTTTTGCCGCATTTAAACGAGGGAGATATAGTAACTATTACAGATAGACAGTCTGGACTTGATTGTGCACCATTTTTTATACAGTCAATAACGAATAGTTTTGATACAAGTGAGATGAAAATATCCGCTGTAAATTTGCAATATTTACCAACTGATATTTATAACGAGTCAAACGCTTCACGAAGCAGCAACTCAGATCTTAATGATATTGTAGTAACGTACAATTTAAACGGTGGAACTGGAGATGCTCCTGCAACTCAAAATGTAAATTATTATGGTACATTTACGCCAACATTTCCTGCTACAGTCGATGATATATACTTTAAGAATGGCTATGAGTTTATTGGTTGGGGGCTAGATACAACAAGTAAAAATGTTAAATACACAACTTCTGCAAAAACATATTCTGCTCCTATGAATGATACAACTCTTTACGCAGCGTGGGATAACGTTTCACAATATGAGTTTAAAATCGTGTTTGGTGATATTTCAAAGCTTAGTATTTCTACTATTTATCCTATGCAATTGAGTAAAGGTGAAACGGAGTATACAGTATTAGGTAATACAAAGAAATATATTTATCAAAATTGGTGTACACCTTACTTGTCTAGCAGTTATTATCGTGATATTCCTAGTGGTTTAGCGACAACTGAGTATGTGCATGGGTTTAGTAAACAAGGTTTTGAAACGGCTGATATTGGTAGGTTGATAGAGACAGAGCTGATAGGTTCAATATTAAGTCGTTCTAAAGACAACGGTACTGACGTATCACTTATTTTTCCAAAAAAGCTCCCTACTGAGGAATTAACAATTGGCAAAACAGGTGCAGGGTTTGAATATTTTAGAGCGACTTCAATAACATTCCCCGATCATGATTTAACGTTTATCGGGTATACAAGTAGCCAAAAATATTTTCTCTCCAGTGTAGACGGCTATAAGAATTTTAATTTTGGTCATAATCTAACGCTAAAAGGATATATGACAATGCTTAATAATTGCCCCGATTTAGTGACTGCTACTTTGGGCGGTAATTTAACTGGTATTGCTACCGAGAATGGCTGTCCGTACTACTTCTTTACATCTTCAAATAATCTTGAAACTATTGATATTAGTGGGAATGTGACTATAACAAGCAATCAGCTATACATGGGTTGTTGGTGTAATAAACTTACTGATTTTTCTATTGGCGGCAATCTGACAATAGACATACCTACGTCAGTGACCAGAGGAAACAATGATTTGTGTTGTTATAATGACCTTATAGAAAACATAAATATCAACGGAAATACTTCTCTCAATTCAGTAACGGTAGGATATAGCTCTAATTCCAATTGTAGCATGACTACGAACGATTTAATGTTATGCAATTATACGCAATTAAATTTAAAAAATCTAACTGTTAATGGGGATTGTGAGGTCAAGAACAGCTCAGAGTTATTCATTGGACAATCTAACAATTTAGGAAGTATTGTTTCTTCTGGTAAATTTACAGTTACAAACAGTGGTACTGAAAAAATATATGCTGAAAAAATTCAGCTAGGTTCATTCTTTTGTAATACCGGAGGGGCTTTCTGTACTAATTCATATGACGTAATTAACAATTTTATTGTTTTGGGTGATATTACGTTATCTCCATGCAATGTAGTATTAGGAGTTTCTGTGGGTAATGTTTCTATTGGTGGTACTGTAACTTTAAGTAGCAATGATTCTAATTTCATGAATAGCGTAACGTTCCAAGATGATACAATACAACAATTCGGCGGTTTTAATATTCATTACGGTAGTGCTTTGTGCAGTTGTAAACATAATCATTCGCTCTCGTTTACTGGTGACATGATCGTAGGAGATAGCACTAAGTCTAGTGTCAGTGTGTTGGCTTCAGAAACATTTACGAACAGTAACGCTGAGATTGACATTGTGGGGAATACTGTATGGGCTAGTGGCTCGTTTATTACATCTTGTAATGGGCTTACAGCAATACGTTTTCATGGTAGTTGTGATTTTTCAGCTACTAGCGGAACTTGTCTTTGTGGAAACTCTAGTTTAACAGATATTTACTTCTATAATGATAATATTACTTATCCTGCCACGAATAGCAGTTTACTTAAAGGAAATAATTCTGCTCTTACTATACACGGCATAGCTGGGGGCAATGCAGAAGCTTTCGCCACTGCTTATGGACTTGCATTTACTGAAATTGAAAGTGGTGATAGTAATGAGTAATATACAGAAATATATTAACGATATTATAGATGAGAAATTAAAGACAGCAACTATTTTGAAACACGTTCGGGGAGAAGTCGTTGATATAGATGAGAATAATGAATATGCCAATGTAAACATCAATGGTAAAACGCTAAAACTTGTCAATAAGTCTAACGAAGAGTTATCTTCTGGAGATGAAGTAACAATTCATTATTGGACGAATGTTGGGAATGGTTGGATAGCATTGCGACACGGTTTATCCACACTTACATCTAATCAATTAAGTGTGGATAACGCTGTGATTTTAACAGCTAAACAAAGTAGTGCTTTAACAACTTCAACCGATACAGTCGGTACATATAAGGCTTTGATTGTTAAGTACGGAGCTGATAATAACTGTATACTAATAAATGGGTATGTGGTATATCCTATAACTGTATCTGATACAGCGTTATCTGATAAGGACAGCAGTTATAAAACAATGGTTAGTAATGCTAATATTAGCTATCAAACGATTGTTCTTAAAGAGTTAAAAGAGGATAATACGGTTACCAATGAAACATATCATGAAGAGTTCATGTTAAAAGAATGGGATGGCTCTAATTGGTATCGCTACACTGGAACAGTGCAAGAGAGTAATCGAAACGTAGTCATGCCTAAATATGTGTGGCGATATAACGGTGATGGTGCATTGAAGCTATTCTTCAAAACGGTTTATGCACCTAATTCTGTTGAGAAAAGCAATAACTTTGAATATGGCTGTGCAGATGTAATTCTTGTTCGGGAAATTCCTACGAGTTCAGTATATGTCCCAGATTATATCTCTCTAACAGTTGGGTTTACAAGTGAAGAAGAATACAAGTATGCGTTGATAACAACTACTCGATCAGAAGTCGAGGAGGTGTAAGGTTTTGTTAGAAATTGTAAATCAACTAGTAGAGAATAAAATTAAGACGGCTGATATATTAAAACGTGCTATTGGTGTAGTGACAGAATTGCTCGAAGATGGGCTAAAAGCGAAAGTAAAGGTAAGTCAAAATGTGCTTTCATTTCTCAATAAAAGTGGTGAGGAATTAACCGTTGGAGATGAAGTTGAAATACATTATTGGACGAATATTGGCAACGGCTATATAGCTGTTAAACATGGCGTTCCTACACCGTTAGGAACAAGTGCGAAAATGAACAATGCTGTAATCACTTGCACTGACACAGAAAGTTTTGATTTTGTAAACAATCTTCATACAGTTTCGCTTACCAAAGATGTTCTTACTGGTTACACTTATCAACGTGGTTACATTGTAGTCAATGGTTATGCGGCTACCTATATTCCTAGTGCGACTCTTAGAGCAATTGACACGCAAGCAACGTATGAAACGTTTTTAAACACCATCGGGACAGTTTATCAGTATAAGCAAGTTATTTTATTCAAGTATGATACTGTTCATGGCTCTTTGAGTGAAAATTACATTCGACCAATTACTTACAGTATAGAATTATATGACTTCAAATATGATAATGGGCAGTTTACATACAGAATTTGCATTAGTGTTTCTGACCCCTATTATACTGAAAGCAATACTGTCACTGATTATTCACCGCAAAATTATACTTATATAATCAGTAATGAAATTGTGTCTGATACAATTTCATTGGATAGTGCCAGTATTATTCTGACTTTTCCAGACAGTTATCAGCAATATCCATCAGGTGAAACAACAACCATTTTTACAGACAGTTTACACGTTGACGTTGAACTTATCTTAAAAGTCGGAAGTGATTATTACTATAAGGATAGATACTCTACGCAAAGTTGGAATTGGTTAGTAGTAACTGCAACCGATCAAGCTGAAATAGATTATATTAAAGCCAAACAAGTTGTAGTCGAAAAGAACGTTATTGAGTGAGGTGTTGACGATGAAATTACCATTATCCAATGCACCTATTCTAGTAACAAACGGTTATAAGCTTGACAATCCAACACCATTGTATCGAACAACGTACACTTATACAAAAGGTCAAAATGGCTCTATTACTTCAAGCCATAAAATTGTTAAATACAACGGTACTGAAGTATATTCAAATAGCACTCCCCTATCGCTCAAAGTCTGCGATATGATGATGAGTGAAATTAAGAATTGGGGTGAGTTTACAGCGTACATAAGTGTTACTGTAAATAATGATAAGGGTGAAATCATCCAGATCAGACCTATTGTATCGGGAACAAGTGTTGTGTTGTCAGCATATAACACAGTAACATCAACAGAGCAGACTATTTGTTCTTATGGTACAAGCGAAACTGGAGAGCTGCCTAGTGGATTGTCATTCGCTTTAAACATAGGAACAATTACACTTAAACCTGAAACAGGGCTGTATTTGTGTTCGTGTTCTGCATACGCCATTTCCGGACAAAGTGGTTGTGGATTTGATGGAATAGGCAGTATAACTATTGCTTTTGACACAGAAGAGGTGGACTATTCCAATATAAAATACAAGGTAACGGAAGTTACAGAAAGGAAATCAATATGAAAAACATAATTTTTGAAATGCTGAGAGATTATCTGCCGACTATCTTTACATTTATCATGACAGTTCTTGTAGCAACGCTTAAATCAAAATATACAAAAATAGCCAATGACAATATCAAGAAAGATGTAGCTGCTGCAACGGTCAAATATGTTGAACAGGTTTTTAAAGATATTCATGGCAAGGACAAGCTGGACAAAGCTGTTGAGTATATGTTGTCTTTGCTCGAGGAGAAAGGTATAACTATCTCAGACAATGAAATTGTTCTTCTTCTGGAAAGCGCAGTTAAAGATATGAATAGCACTCCGCTAACTGATTTTATAAATGAAATCAAGAACGGCGGTGCTAAGTAATAATGGAAGAAAAATACATTCAGATGATAACCGAGGTGGCTGAAAGAGCAAAATCAAATAGTCATCAAATAGATGATTTAAAATCAGAAATAAAGGACATCAAAGAAGATAACAAAGCACTTAATAAGATAGCAACTAGCATTGAATTGATGTCGATGGATTTGGGAAGAGTTAAGGACGATGTGAGTGAAGTGAAAGAGTCGCAGATCAGCCTTAAATCAGATCTTGATGAAGTAAAACAGAAAGATAATCAGAAGAAAGCGCGATGGTTTGATGATATAGGCAAAATCATTTTTACAGCGGTATCTACTGGTATAGTTGCGTTTTTGTTAGGCATACTTTGTCCCACGATTTTCAAATAATGAAAGGAAGATGTGTTATGACTAAAAGAGGAATTGACGTTTCTAAATGGCAAGGCGAAATAAATTTCGTAAATGTTAAGAAAAGTGGAGTTGAATTTGTTATTATTCGTTGCAACGATTGGAGCGAATATAAGAACTGTGTTGTAAAAGACCCTTATTTTGAAAAGAATTATAAAAATGCAAAAGCAGCAGGACTTGATGTTGGTGTATATTATTACACTTGGGAAACAAGCTCATATGGTGCAGAACAAGATGCTGCTCGGTGTATTGAATATATTAAAGGTAAAAAGTTTGAATATCCTATTTATTTTGATTTAGAGTGGAACAAGGCGTTTGCAAAAGGTAAGACGATGTGCTCTAATATGGTATCGGCTTTTTGTAAGGCACTTGAAAAAGCAGGGTATTTCGCTGGATTGTATATAAGTCGAGATCCATTACAGAACTATATTTCACAAGATGTTGCTCGTAGTTATACATTGTGGATAGCAGAGTACGGTTCTAAGTGTAATTACAATGGCGATTATGCGATGTGGCAGTACAGTTCTAGCGGCAGGATAAGCGGCATTAGCGGCAATGTTGACATGGACTACTGTTATAAAGACTTCCCTACTATTATAAAGAATGGTGGTTACAACGGCTATGAAAAACCTAAAACGCCAACCGTTGTAAAAGTGCTTGATAGTAACGGTTACAAGCGCGGTGATAAGGGAGTAGGTGTGTATGCGTATAAGCAGCTTTTAAAACTCGCTTGTAAAAAGATGGGTATATCTGCCACCATTGCCGATGATGGCGGCTTTGGCGGCGGTACTGAGAAAGCTACAAATGCCGTACTAAAAAAGCTCGGTTACAAACAGAATGGTATTGCTGGTAAGAAGCTGATTAAGAAACTGAGCAATAAAATCAAGTAAACATAAGAAAATGACAAACAAAATGTAGATTTTAAAGGCGTATATTGTATACGCCTTTGTGTCTGCAATTATGAAGAAAGGAATGATAACTATGGCAGGAACGTGCATGAAATACGCAGATCACCCCAATAGTGGTGTAGCTGAATATTGTGTTGATACAGTAGCAGAAATTGATTTACTTCCTACTATGACCGAAAAAGCTAAAGGGAAATTCGCTGATAATGCTGATTTTGACAACTTACCTGCTATGGGCAGTGTATGTGTAGTTGGTAATGGTGAAGGAGATATACTGTATTATATGCTGTTCAGCGATGGTTGGAAGAAAATGTTTTAAGGTGGTGATTAAATGGCAACAGATATTATAGCTAGGGGTATGGCAGGTGCGGCTAAAAAAGGTGGAGTTGTTACCAAAGAAAAAGTTACCGAAGCACTAGGCTATACACCCACATATGTTGATGATGAATCTAACGGTAGTTCTGAATCAACATACAGTTCTGAAAAAATAATTGAAAAAATATCAGAGGTTGAATCGTGGACTGGTACAAAAGCTGAATGGGAAGCTTTGGATAAATCTACTCTTGTTGATGGGCAGCAGATAAATATTACGGATGATGAAGACACGGTTTTAACAAATGCAGATGTAGAAAAATTTACAAATGATTTAAATGTTGCTGTAAAAAAAGCGGAAACGGCAAAAACAGATTGTGAAAATATTAAATTTGAATTAACCGATTATAGTAGTCCATTATTTATCGAACCTACAGTTGACGGCAGCAGCATAACGTTAGAGGACAGCAACAACGCGCCCATACAGGGGCTGACGATATACGGCAGGTCAACGCAAGACGGCACACCAACGCCCGAAAGCCCGATTGATATAATCAGTGTCAACAACCCCATAATTACAATATCTGATAATGCAGAGAGCGCGCAGTCTGCCACTATTCCTCACGTCCTGCGCGGTCTCCCTGTATCTTCGGGCGGCAACTATACCGACAGCACAGGTCAACAGTGGGTATGCGATACGCTGACGGTTAATGCTGATGGCAGCGGTGAGTTAATGCAGAGGGTGGGTTCAGACGTGCTGAGCGATGCGACTGCGACCAGTATTCCTGACAGCGACAAGATATATACAATAAAAAAATCGACAACAGTTGGGTATCTGCAAAATAAGGCATCGTCGACACAGTATAGACTGCTCTGTTCGCATTTCTCTACGTCCGAAAAACAATATGTATCGGCATCATCATCGAACAATAGTATGACATGGTCAGGCTCGCCTGCACAGCAGTTGAGGGTTGGCTCCGCAATGGGAGAAGCTGCTTTGAATGAGTTGTTTAGCAGCGGAAATGTAGTTTTGCAGTATATTCTTGCCGCCCCTATAACTACCGTCCTCTCCCTAGAAGAGGTGCAGTCAATCCTATCATTGAATATGTATTATCCAGTAACAAAAGTATATAATAACAAAGGTGCCGAAATGGGTATCACCTATATTGCGGACACCAAGAATTATATAGACAATAAGTTCAGTGAACTATCCGCAGCGATAGTATCAAGCGCAAGCGAGGAGGAGTAAGAGATGAAGTTCGACCTTTCGAAGTTTGTAATGAAAACTCTCCAGTCTATGTGGGCAAATGGAGAGGACGAGTACAAAATAAGGCAGTATGCCTTGAAGTATTATGAAAGAAACGTCTTAACCGAAGAAAATTTATCAAATATAGAAAATTGGTTTATTCAAGATGAAAATAATACGGAAGATAATAAAATCAATGAAACTGACGAGAAAGTAACCAATATAATAAACTAAATGAAACTAATATTTTAAATTAGTTTTTGAGAACAAGGAGATGAGCAAGAAATGAGTGTTAATATATGGGATAAAGTAAATCAGAAACTTGTTCCCGTAGCGGATAAAATAGTCGCTACAATTAAAGAAAACAGTCAGGCGTATGAAGCTTCGTTATCAACAGATGGTGTTATTGGTGTAGTTGGTAACGCAACTAAAATTGAGGAGGAAGAGTAATGGCGATAGAAACAACATATTTTAGTGGAATGAGCAGTGAAGCTAACAATTTGGAAGTAACCACATGGCTAACAGCAAATGCTACAGAATATTTTGATAAAATTACAGGTGGAGATGGTTATAATACTTGTTCTTGTAAAATAGGCAATATAACTGCGTTGGAAATCAATTATCGCACAGATATAGACACTCCGAAATTATTTACGACAAGAACAAAAAATGGTCAGAGCGTTTCAGGCGGTTACAGATGGAGCAGCTCAAACCGTGTGGTTAAAGCATATAAAACAGATAATGGCATTTGCTTATACTGCGATAAAGCCAATAGTGTTATAATAACTAAATCAACAAACGGCAGTATACTGATTGCACACAATTTCGTTGATAGGTCAACCGACCATTTGTATTGGACTATTGTAGATTTTGATAATTCGACAAATTATTTAAAATCAAACTACTTTCAGAATACGTTTACAGCTGCCGACTTAGCAGCGGCTGGTGTATATTCAGCCGGAGCAACCGCACTGACATCGGCTTGTACCGATGCGGGCACATACAGCGACAACCTATTTTTTGTACCGTTTACGCAGTTTATCGGGCAGTCGGGCATAACGATAGACGTTGACGGCACAAAATACGTTTACAACGGCGTGTTTGCCTTGAAAGAATAATTTATAAGGGTACTAGGTTTATTTCTAGTACCCTATTTTTTACGCTTGATTATTGAGTTAATTTGGGAGCAAGTCATCGAGCGAGGAGGTATTTCTTGTGTGTACCAATAATTTTATAAGACTTTTATTAGAATGAGTCTTATAAAAGTCTTATAATTTAAGGAGCACTGATTTTTTAGTCAGTACTCCTTATTTTTTACGATTTGTCAAAGTATTGGTCAACTAGCATATTGTCTAACTTAACAATAATATCAAATGGCTGTTTTGAGAAAGGCAATGCTGAATATTCGCGAAGTTTGTCTACTGTAATCTTTAAGTTTTCAGCAATATCTTCTTCCGGTAGAGTAAGCTTTTCAAGATAATAGTCAATAGGATTTGTTAAAGGTTTACCTTGTGCGAGTGTAAAAGAGCCAAACTGTTCTCTTGTCATAGGTGTAAGCAAGCTGTTAGTATTAACTTCGGAAAGTTTAGATGCTAAATACTTCTTCGCTTGTTTGTCAAAGCCTTGCTTTATTACTACACCATATGATTTTTCCTCTTTGTATGGGATATGTGAAACCTTATTGTGCGCAACTGCAAGAGCCTTTAACAAATCAGTTTGGTACAAACATCTTATGCCTGCATCATCATGAACCATTCTGCTTTCAAGTAATTTCATTACCTGCCCCATAATGTAGCTTTCTTTGTCTGTCATAATTATTCCTCCTTAATAGTATGCAAAGTTGTCGTGTCTATTTCTTTATCACCATTCACAAATACTGCTCCTACCCATTTAACAATAAGAGTTTTATTCTCTCCACTTCCCGTCCAAAAGCTATGAAAATGACTTCTGCGTATGTGTGGAGCTTTTGATGTACCATGATGTTCAGATAATTTATTTTTGTCAACATATGTGACGTTAGCTTGTTTTGGTTTTAGGGTTGCACCAATACGATAACCCACGTTAGATATTTGTGTTTTTGATGGAGTAGTTGGTTTTGAATTATTATTTGTATTAGAAGTTCGTTTGACAATTGCTCCTTTTGTAATAGGTTCTATTTCAGCGTTGATTGCTGACAGATACACAATATATTGAAACCTTTCACAAATTACGTCAACCGTAGCATCAATAGATTGTTGATCCTTTTCTGAATCACCTGATAAATACTTTTCCGCTTCGTCACTATTAGTCCTAATTGCACTTTCAAATAAATTACGAATCGTTGTTTGGTCTGCGATAGGGCAAATTATAGATGAAACGTCAGTTGAGTAAATGTCTACAATAGTAACAGTTTCTTCATCAACGCTTACGAAAAAGCCTGCACTATTATTGAATTGTCGCTCTACAAAGAAGTTGTCACACGGTAAGTGTTTCAGAGTTTCAATTGAAATTGTTACATCCGATTTATTCTGATTTGAGAGAAGTTTCGATAATTCCTCATCAAATCTATACATCTGCCGTCCACAATAATACCATCTAGCAATAGTTAAAATATTCACACAAAAATCAAAATTGTTGTCACTCATCTCTTCGAGATTTTTAACAAGTAAGTTGGTGATTTCTTCATTAGAATAATATGGGTATAACCTTTCAAGTTTTTCTTCAACTAAATCGGCGAATATAGATACGGCTGTATTTTTAGTAAGAGGTTGACCACGAAAGCGTTCAATATATTGGAACTTATCTCTAACAATTTGATCGGGTAATAATTGATTTTTATGTTTTGCCATGTATACTCTCCTCTATTGTCCAAAAAAATGAATGTAGAAATTTCTCTATTTATTATAGCAAACTTTGTTGAAAATGTCAATAGAAAAAACATCATCATATGTCTATTTCATTGATTGTTTTTGCCTTTTCTTCTTCGATCAAATGAACATAGGTATTGTAGGTAAAGGCTACACTTGCATGACCTAATGTTTCACTTATGATTTTAATGTCAACTTTTTTGCGAATCAACAAACTTGCGTAAGTGTGTCTGAGGGTATGCAATCCTTGCGGGGTGGAGATACCTGCTCTTTTACAGATCAAACGATATGTTTCACCTAAAGAATCAATGGAGCGTTTCTTTTGGGTAAGTACAAGATAATCATCTAATTGAGGATTGCGAATTGAATACAATTCTGTTAAATAAAGCTTTGCCGATTTCGTTAAATAAACAAATCTTCGCTCTTGTGTTTTTGTACCCTCTTGTTTAACAACAGCTCGTTCATCTTTATCATTATAATATGTTACAATATTTTGGTGAATATCCAAATAACTAGATTTAAAGTTCACGTCTTTCCATCGCAACGCCATAAATTCGCCCGCTCGAAGTCCTGTGTATAAAAGTATTACTAATGCTATGCCATTTTTATATTTATAATGGTTTTGTCCATTTTTTAAAGTTGCACATTCAATAAATTTAGATATTTCCTCATCATTAAAAAATCTTTTAGATTTTTGTATAAATATTTTTTTTGAAGGCTCAACTGCGAGATCACAAGGATTATTTAGAATAATATTTTTATGATGTGCATATTGTAGCCCTTGGTTAATCAGCACATAAGCCTTATGAATGGTTGAATAACTATAACCTTTGTATATTAGTTTATTTAGTAGTCCATTTTGAATAATTTCGGTTGTTAAATCATTCATATAATATTCACCAATGTAAGGTAGAATATGATTTTTTAACGTACCTAATTCACGAGTATAACTTGATGGTTTCAATCGAATCTTTTTTACACAAAGCATATAGTTATAAAAAAAATCATGAACAAGAATATCCTGCGATGACTTCTCTCTTTCATTTATTAAAGTTGTATCACCATGAGTTTCTTTGTATTTGCGCATTTTATCAATTACTTCGTTTTGATTTGTTCCGATAAAACGCTTAACTTTAGTCCTGCCATTTTTATATTTTCCAGTTTCAATTTGACCAACCCATCTGTTGCGGGCATTTTCATAATAAACCGAACCTACGTTTTTAATATGTCTTATTTTTTTATTTCCCACATTTGCCATCTTTTTTGTTTCCTCCTTTTGGGTAGTTTTTTATTATAACATAATAATTACAAATTGTCAAGCTGTAAATGTTGTAAATTACAATATTGATTCTTTACGATTCAGCAACAAATTGATAGGTGAGAAACATTCATATAATATTTTTACACACTTTTACACACCTAAGCTATTAAATGGCTTGTAAGACCCTTGGTTTTACTGGGGTATATTAAATTGTATCAAGGGACTTAAAATCCCTCGGGGTAAAACCCGTACCGGTTCAAGTCCGGTTAGCGGCACCAACAGAAAAAAGCTCTAAAACCCAGTAAAATCAAAGGTTTTAGAGCTTTTTTATTTACATTTTTATTTGCATTTACAAGAGTTTATCATAGCTCACTTTCACTATTTTTCCTTACTTTTCCCTATCGTTCATATATTTTTACACACCTTTTTACACACCTCTCTATATGTTCAGAACTAATTATTTATTATAAAATTATGTTTCTGTCTATGTATCGCTGTAATCTATCGACTACAATATAAGTCTTATTGCCTATTCGTACCGTAGGAACTTCATTGTTATTTACAAGATAATAAGCCTTATTCTTACCAATATGTAAATATGCTTGAAGTTCCTTTATAGTCATTAGATTAGATAAGTTGTATTCCTTAAATTTACAATTCATATATTTTATTCTACTTAACAATTATTTACTTCTCACTGCTGCCCAAACGTCCATTATCACGCTCAGACGGAATTGCTTTCAGTTCTTCATAAGTGTACTCTTCAACGTCATTCTCTGGAACTGGAAGAACAAGTGCCTGACAAATAGCTTTTGTATATGGGTAGTATATAAAATCTTCAAACTCATGGGCTTTCGTGCCATTTTTAGCACAATTCTTACTAATGATTATTGGCTTATCGTTAGTATTTGTTATAGGTACAAACCATTCATTTCTGTAACCACTGTCAATTATGCCACACCTCTGAGCCATACCTATGCTTCCTGTTGAACCCCTCTCTTTAAGTACAAAACAGAAGTCCGTATCACACGCTGAAGCTATTCCTGTTGGTATCATAACAGTTGTGTGAGGGGGTATTTTTATCTCTTCTTTATCGAAGCAAGCATAAATATCATAGCCGGCATCTTCAAGTCTTTTAGTTGGTATGATCGCATTGGGGTTGGTTTTTGCAAATTTAATAGCTGTTCTCATTCAATTATCTCCTGTTCTTTGTTATGTAAATCTTTCTCGTATGCCGTAAGCAATTCCATTGCGCCTTGATAAACAATGTCATTATACGATACCATTATGTTAATCAAAAACCATACATTATAAAAAGGTATAAGTTGCAATATGCAAAACTTAATCAAGTTTTTAAGTTTATCTGTTCTTGACGAATTGCTTGTATATTTATGATTTGTACCATATCGCTTACGGATTTCTCTATTAAGTTCTTTAACAATATCTGAGCGCAACAAGATAGTTCCTATCCAACAAATCAGAGTGACTATCGAAGAAGATATTATAATTGTTTTTATCACACACTCACACCTTTATTAATTTTTTCTCTAATTTCGTAGGGTCTTTTGATTTATATTTTGTTTTAATTGCCTTATTTCCTTCGACTTCATATAAGAAATATTTATCCCTCGTAAGAGGGGCGGTAATCACTCCGATCACCGCGTTATCTTCTATAATTTGAAGCCAAATCTTTTCATTCTTTGGTATTCCAGTCATTTAATCACACCACAATACAACCTTATTTTCGGCTAAACTCTTTTGGACATCAATGACTCTTTGATTACTCGAACCACGCCATTTAAGCGTTATATCTCTTTTATCATCTTCATACCTGCCGTCAACAACTACATCAAGATATTTCATGATGGGGAGGTCTTTAATCTCCTCCCATGTATACCCTGTATAAAGCCACTGAGTTTTAGTTGGATATTTTCTTCTTATTGTTTCTGAAAAAACTGTTATCATAGTTCTGTTTTCAAAGCAAAGTGGTTCGCCCCCAAGAAATGAAACACGTTGTACGAAAGGTTGCTCTATAGCTTTTATAAAGTTATCAAGTTCATAGGAATTAAATGCTTTACCACCTGTAAAATCCCAAGTACTAGGATTAAAACAGTTAAAGCAATGAAAATGACAACCTTGTACGAATAATGCAACACCAATGCCCTCTCCATTACTAATATCCATTTTCCTTATACTAGCAATTCTCATTTTATTATTCTCCTACTTCGTGATTGTCAAGATGAACATATCTTTCTTTTATCTCTTGCGTTCTACCTTGATTCCAAAAATTGCTACCTAAATATCCACAAGTGCGCCTTGTGACATTCATTTTTGATTGATCTCTATTACCACAATTAGGGCATTCCCAAATGAGTTGATTGTTTTCATCAATAATGTTGATTTCTCCGTCATAACCACAAACTTGACAATAATCACTTTTAGTGTTCAGTTCTGCGTACATAATATTATCATAAATAAATTTAATTACTTCAAGTACAGCGGGAATGTTATTTTGTAAATCGGCACATTCCACATAACTTATTGCACCACCAAGACTTAATGATTGAAATTTACTTTCAATGGCTAATTTTTTAAATGGGTCAATTTTTTCAAAAACAGGAACATGATATGAATTGGTAATATAATCCTTATCTGTTATTCCCTCAATGATACCAAAACGCTTTTTAAGACATTTAGCGAATTTGTATGTTGTAGATTCTATTGGCGACCCATATAATGAATATCCAATATTTTCAGTGGTTTTCCATTGCTCGCATTTCTCATTAAGTCTTGTCATTACTTCAAGACCAAATTTTTCACCGATACCACCATCAGTATGGCTGTGACCTGTCATATATTTTACACATTCATAAAGACCTGCATAGCCTAAAGATATAGAAGAATAACCTCCATAAAGGTATTTATCTATTTTTTCACCTTTCTTTAGTCTAGCAAATGCTCCGTCTTGCCATAGAATTGGCGCAACATCTGATAAAGTTCCTTTGAGTCTTTCATGTCTACAACGTAATGCCTTGTGACACAACTCTGTTCTTTCTTCAAAGAGTTTCCAAAATTTATCAACATTTTTATGAGAAGAAAGAGCTATGTCAACAAGATTTAATGTTACAACACCTTGATTAAAGCGACCATAGAATTTATAATTACCGTTTTCATCTTTGTATGGAGCTAAAAAGCTTCTGCAACCCATAGACGGGAAACAATTGCCTTCTTTTGATTCTTTTATTTTCTTTTCGCTTATGTAATCTGGTACTAGTCTTTTAGCTGTACAACAGGCTGATTCAACTGTGATGTCCCAATATTTATTTTCCTCAATAATATTATCTTCTTCAAGAACGTAAATGAGTTTTGGAAATGATTGAGTGACATAAGCACCACATTCATTCTTTAAACCAAGTTTACGTTGTTTAATAAATTCACGAATTAGAGCAGCTAATTCATCTTTATATTCGTTAGTTTCCCCAAGATACATAAACACTGTCAAAAATGGAGTTTGTCCATTTGTAGTAGACATACTATTGATTTGATAGTTGAAAGTCTGCACGCTATCTTCTATCTCTTTTTCTGTATCTAGTCTAGCAAAAGCAAGACTTCTCTCTTCATCTAAACCACGATTACGGTATTTTTTTAGATGATAATAATAACTATCTCTAACAAACGGAGCTAAATGTGTGAGTGTAATGCTTGTACCACCATATTGCGAACTGGCAACAGCTGTTATTATTTGAGTTGTTATTGTGGTCGCAGTTATAAGGCGATGAGATTTTTCAATTTTAACGCCATTTATAGCTGTACCATTTTGAAGCATATCTTCAAGATTAACTAAACAGCAATTGGTTATATGTTGAGCAAAATAATCTTTATCATGAAAATGCAGTATTCCTTCTTTGTCTGCTTTTACAACATCAGCCGGCAACAGGAAACGTTCTGTAATATCTGTACTAGTTATTCCCGCAAGATAATCCCTTTGAGTAGTTACTAGCGTAGCATTTTTATTAGAGTTTTCTTTATTCCAATAATCATTTACACCGTCAATTAGTTCCAAAATACTCTTGTCAGTAGTGTTACTTTGTCTTACAAGTTCTCTTTTATACCTATACTTTATGTATGCTTTAGCTACATCACGATAATTTGTCATGAGATGATTTTCAACAAGGTCTTGAATTGTTTCTACTGAAATACTTTCATCATCTGAATAGCTTGCTTTAATTGTATCTACAACTTTCATCTGAATGAATGTACTTTTAGTTCTATTGTTCTCCTGCGGATAAATTTCATTAAATGCTTTTAAAATAGCATTGTAAATTTTATCCTCATTAAAATCAACAATATCTCCGTTTCTTTTGATTACTTTAATCATTTCTTTTTATCGTCCTTC
>ERZ1034897.388-NODE-388-length-22737-cov-6.938586_pt1 | contig 22737 bp, 15 predicted proteins | sample MGYA00520629_ERZ1034897 | MGnify/ENA primary metagenome ERZ1034897 (study PRJEB33766, sample SAMN09781789) | gut metagenome | biome: gut microbiome | host: Homo sapiens | place: Madagascar | study: EMG produced TPA metagenomics assembly of the PRJNA485056 data set...
AAAAGGAAAGAGAAGAGTTTTGTCGAATATATATAATAGAGTATTCTTTAAACATTAAGCGGAGGCACTCATGTACTACTCAGAAGAACTGATAGAAGAAGTAAGATCAAGGAATGATATTGTAGATGTGATTTCCGGATATGTCCGGCTGCAGAAGAAAGGCAGCTCTTATTTTGGATTATGTCCGTTCCATAATGAGAAATCACCGTCTTTTTCTGTGAGCAGACAGAAGCAGATGTATTACTGCTTTGGATGTGGGGCGGGAGGGAATGTTTTTACATTTCTTATGGAATATGAGAATTTTTCTTTTGTAGAAGCAGTGAAGTTTCTTGCGGACAGAGCAGGAATCGAACTTCCGGAGATGGAATACTCGAAAGAAGCGAAGGAAAAAGCAGATTTAAAGTCTACGATTCTTGAGATGAATAAGCTGGCTGCAAAGTATTTCTACGTACAGCTGAAGTCAGAGCGTGGAAGTCAGGCCTACAGTTATCTTAAGAACCGTGAACTCTCAGATGAGACGATCACAGCGTTTGGACTGGGATTTTCGAACAAATACAGTGATGATCTGTATAAGTATCTGAGAGAGAAGGGATACAGTGAAGACCTGATTCGACAGGCCGGACTGATCAACACGGATGAACGTCAGGGTGTGTACGACAAGTTTTGGAATCGTGTGATGTTTCCGATTATGGATGTCAATAACCGTGTGATCGGATTTGGTGGCCGTGTGATGGGAGATGGGAAACCGAAATATCTGAATTCACCGGAGACAGTCGTTTTTGATAAGAGCCGGAATCTTTATGGTCTGAACCGTGCCAGAACATCAAGGAAGCCATACTTTCTTCTTTGTGAAGGATATATGGATGTGATCTCTCTCCACCAGTCTGGATTTACGAATGCGGTAGCTTCACTGGGAACTGCATTGACAGCAGGGCATGCAGCTCTGATCAAGCGTTATGTCCAGGAAGTTTATCTGACTTATGACAGTGATGAAGCCGGTACAAGAGCAGCACTTCGCGCAGTGCCGATCTTGCGGGAGGCCGGGATTTCTGCTAAAGTTGTAAGGATGGATCCATATAAAGATCCGGATGAATTCATTAAGAGCCTTGGAGCAGAAGAATATGAGAAGCGGATCCATGCGGCGCGTAATGGATTCATGTTCAGCCTGGAGATGCTGGAGAAACAATATGATATGAATTCTCCGGAAGGCAAGACAGATTTCTTCAAAGAAGTGTCGAGGAGACTGCTTGAATTCGAAGATGAGCTGGAGCGTAACAATTATATCGAAGCTGTTGCAACAGCATACCGGGTCAGCCGGGAAAGTCTGGAGAAGATGGTCGCAAAGATGGCTGTGAATGCCGGAATGGCGAGACCGGTCGCAAGGCCGAAACGGGCAGAGGGATCTGAGAAGAAGCAAAAGGAAGACGGAATCCTTACTTCACAGAAAGCATTGTTGACCTGGATGATCGATGATGACAGGCTCTTTGATCAGATCAGTCAGTACATAAGACCGGGTGATTTTACAGAAAGTCTGTATCGGACGGTTGCAGAACTTTTATATGAGCAGAGAAAGCAGGGAGCCTTGAATCCTGCGAAGATCCTGAATCATTTCACAGAGGAAGAAGATCACAGAGAAGCAGCCTCTTTGTTTAACACAAGAATCAAAGAGCTGAAGACAAAGGAAGAAAGAGAACAGGCTTTACAAGAGACAATCCTGCGGGTGAAGAGTTATAGCATTGAGCATCAGACAATGAATCTCGACCCGACAGATATGCGGGGGTTACAGCATTTGATGGAAGAAAAACGGAAGCTGGAGAACCTGAAGAATTTGAATATTACAATTCAATAAGGATAAAATAAAACAAGACAGGCTGCGGATGCGCGCAGCGAAGGAAGGAAGAACACATGGACGATATTACACAGAAATTTCTTGATAGATTGAAAGACCTGGTTGCACTTGGTAAAAAGAAAAAGAGCATACTGGATGTCCAGGAGATCAATGATTTTTTCAATGATATGGAACTCAACGCAGATCAGATGGAGAAGGTATTTGATTACCTTGAGGCAAATAACATTGATGTGCTGCGCATTAGCGGAGATACACCGGATGAGGTGGATGTAGATCTGGATGACATTATCATATCTGAGGAAGACGACGTGGATATGGAGAATATCGACCTGTCAGTTCCGGAAGGCGTGAGTATTGAAGATCCGGTCCGTATGTATTTAAAAGAGATCGGTAAGGTACCTCTTCTGAGTGCAGAACGTGAGATTGAGCTTGCACAGAGAATGGAAGAAGGCGATGAGGAAGCCAAGAAAGAGCTTGCAGAAGCGAACTTAAGACTTGTAGTCAGCATTGCAAAGAGATATGTTGGAAGAGGCATGTTATTCCTTGATCTGATCCAGGAGGGTAACCTCGGTCTGATCAAAGCAGTTGAAAAGTTTGATTATCATAAGGGATATAAATTCAGTACTTATGCTACATGGTGGATCCGTCAGGCAATCACAAGAGCGATTGCAGATCAGGCAAGAACAATCCGTATCCCGGTTCATATGGTTGAGACGATCAACAAGCTGATCCGTGTATCCAGACAGCTTCTTCAGGAACTGGGAAGAGAACCGCTTCCGGAAGAGATTGCCAAGGAGATGGATATGCCGGTAGAACGTGTACGTGAGATCCTGAAGATTTCACAGGAACCGGTTTCTCTTGAGACACCGATCGGTGAAGAGGAAGACAGCCACCTTGGAGACTTTATCCAGGATGATAATGTACCGGTTCCGGCAGAGGCAGCTGCACAGACACTTCTGAAAGAGCAGCTGGATGAAGTACTGGATACATTGACAGAGAGAGAGCAGAAAGTCCTCCGTCTTCGTTTCGGAATGAATGACGGAAGAGCACGTACACTTGAAGAGGTTGGACGAGAGTTTGATGTAACAAGAGAGCGTATCCGTCAGATCGAGGCGAAAGCACTCCGTAAGCTCCGTCACCCAAGCAGAAGCAGAAAACTGAGGGATTATCTGGATTAATGATGGAATTATCGAAAAGATTACAGGCGGTCGCAGATCTTGTGACCGCCCATTATAAATTAGCGGACATTGGAACGGATCATGCATATATTCCGATTTATCTGACACAGCAGAAGAAGATTACAGAAGCAGTTGCACTTGATGTCAATGAAGGACCACTGCAGCGAGCAGAGGAACATATCCGCGAGAATGGACTTGAAGCAGAGATAGAGACGAGACTTTCCAATGGATTTCAGGCATTACAGCCGGGAGAAGTCCAGTCTGTGGTCATCGCAGGAATGGGCGGCGGACTTGTGATCCGGATCCTGACAGAAGGAGAGGAAGTGGTGCGAAAGCTTGAGGAGTGTATCCTTCAGCCACAGTCAGAGATTGAGAAAGTGCGGGCATTTCTTCTTGAGAAGGGATATGAATTTCTGGAAGAAGATATGGTCTGTGAAGATGGGAAATATTATCCTATGATGAAGGTAAGACCACCGATGGCTGATACAGCAGGCGAAGATACAGAAGTAAAGAGCTGGGATACGGTTCAGTTAAAATATGGAAAGCTTTTGCTGGAGAAACAACATCCGGTACTCAGAGAGTATCTGGAAAGAGAGATACGCATTTATCAAAGTATTTTAGAAGGATTGAAAGCGAAAGATTCTGACCGGATCCGTCAGAGAAAAGAAGAATTGGAACAGGAACTTGTAGAAGCAGAGAAAGGGATGAAATATTATGCAGTGTAAAGAGATTATACAGGTAATAGAGGCAACATTCCCGCGAACAGCAGCTTTGGGATTTGACAATGTAGGACTGCTTGCAGGACGTTCAGAGAAAGAGGTGTCCAGAATTTATCTGGCACTGGATGCAACAGATGTTGTGATCGACCGTGCGATCAAGGAAGGTGCGGACATGCTGATCACACATCATCCGCTTTTATTCTCAGCAGTAAAGAAAGTGACGGATGAAGATTTTATTACAAGAAGAATTGTGAAGTTGATCCAGAACGACATTTCCTATTATGCAATGCATACGAATTATGATGTGCTTGGCATGGCAGAGCTTTCAGGAAAGATCATGGATCTTCAGAACGGTGAAGTGCTTGATGTCACATATGCAGACGAGGAAGGTCATCCGGAAGGAATCGGAAGAATCGGTAATCTGGAGAAAGAGATGACACTGGAAGAGTGCTGTGTTTATGTGAAACATAGACTTGATCTTGGAAGCCTGAAGGTTTTTGGAGATATGCAGAAGAAGGTACACCGTCTTGCAATTTCTCCGGGATCAGGAAAGAGCTCGATCGCAGTTGCGCTTGAGAAGGGGGCAGATGTTCTTGTAACAGGAGATATCGGTCATCATGATGGAATTGATGCAGTAGAGCAGGGGCTTGCAGTGATTGATGCAGGACATTATGGCACAGAATATATTTTTATTGAAGATATGAAACAGTTCTTTGAGAAGAAGCTCCCGGTACTGGATGTACTTACAGATCCGATCGAACATCCATTCCAGATCATATAATCAGAAGTGAACGCATAATAATGTTCAGCATAGCAGCTGTGAACGGAAAGCAGTTTACAAAGACAGTGGAGGTGGCCAAGAGTTGGAAAGTCAGAAATGTAAGGTTACGATAAGCGGAAGAGAGTATCTTTATGAGAAAGGGACGTCTTATCAGGAGATCGCGAAGGATTTTCAGGAAGAGTATAAACATCAGATTGCACTTGTGATGCTGGATGGACATCGTCTGCAGGAACTTAGAAAACAGGTTTCCGGAGACTGTACGCTACAATTTGTTACTACACAGGATACAGCAGGATATGACACATATCGGAGAAGTGTCTGCTTTCTTTTTATTAAGGCAGTACATGATGTGATTGGCCATGAGTGTCCGCAGCAGGCGCGGGTAAGGATTCATTTTTCATTAGGCGCAGGATTTTACTGTACGGTGGAAGGAATCGATCATGTGGGAATGGAATTCCAATGGAAAGTTGAAGAACGCATGTATGAACTTGTACAGCAGAGACTTCCGATCACAAAAGAGTTGATCCATACAGAAGAGGCAGTGGAATTATTTCATCGATATGGGATGTTTGATAAAGAACGTCTGTTCCGGTATCGGAGAAGTTCTCACGTGAACCTGTATGCCATGAATGAATTCCGCGACTACTATTATGGTTATATGATGCCGGATACAGGAGATTTGAAGTATTTTGCATTGTATCTGTATCAGGGCGGAATTGTACTTCAGATGCCGTTGAAAGACGAACCGGAGAAAGTGCCTTTATTTGCGCCAAAGGATAAGCTGTTTCGTGTACTCAGTGAGTCTGTGAGATGGGGAGACCAGCAGGAAATTGATACCGTCGGTGCTCTCAATGACATGATCACGCAGGATGATATGCGTGAGATTGTTCTTGTGCAGGAGGCATTCCAGGAGCGCAAGATCGGAGAGATCGCAAAGCAGATCGCAGATCGCCCGGGGGTAAAGTTTGTTCTGATCGCGGGACCTTCCTCTTCCGGCAAGACAACATTTTCACATCGCTTATCCATTCAGCTCAGAGTGAACGGGCTTCATCCACATCCGATTTCTGTAGATAATTATTTCGTGGATCGGGAGAAAACACCGAAAGACGAGGATGGAAATTATAATTTCGAATGCATTGAAGCAATCGACGTGGAAAAGTTCAATGAGGACATGAGCAATCTGCTGGCAGGCGAGGAAGTCTATCTTCCGGTTTTTGACTTTAAGACCGGTAAGCGGAATTTTGAAACAAAGCCAAAGAAACTCGGTGAAAATGATATCCTTGTAATTGAAGGAATCCATTGCCTGAATCCGAAGCTGACAGAACAGTTATGTGATGATCGAAAATTCAGGATCTATATCAGTGCATTAACACAGCTGAATATTGATGAGCATAACCGGATTCCGTCTACGGACGGACGTTTGATCCGAAGACTTGTCAGGGATGCAAGAACAAGAGGGGCATCGGCGACGAAGACCATCTCAATGTGGCCGTCAGTGAGAAGAGGAGAAGAGAAGAATATTTTCCCATATCAGGAATATGCAGATGTGATGTTTAACTCTTCCCTGATCTATGAACTGGCAGTGTTGAAACAGTATGTGGAGCCGTTACTTCTTGGCGTAAGCAAAGATTCTCCGGAATATGTTGAAGCGAAGCGGCTGTTGAAATTCCTGGATTATTTCGTAGGAATCGGAAATGACAATGTGCCAACGAATTCGCTTTTGAGAGAATTTATTGGCGGTGGATGTTTCCATGTATGATGTGATAGAAATGTAGAAGAAAGAGGATGCATAGAAAACTTGTGTGTAACAAGAATTTCTATGTATCCTCTTTGCATTAAGATACCTCTTTGTTGATCATATCCTGCAATAAGCAGAAATATACAATATCTAATCCTAAAATCGAGAGAACCAGGTAGAGAATAGAAGAATTCCCCTGTATTCCTCTGATGCGGTCACAGCGTTCTCCCATCTTATAAGCCCAGTAAATACCATAGATTCCACAGGTGATCAAAGAAAATAGGAATACCATACCTCCGCTTGTTGCCTGTGGCTCTCCGGCCAGCTGATTCACCTCATCATTCAGCTTGATCATCCAGTAGATACTGTAGATGCCGCAGGTGAGAAAAGAAAAAACAATTGCAAGTACAAGATTACGTGGCATAATACCTACAGTTGACCCATTCTGGTAATAATTGTTCTGATTATAGTTGTTCTGGTATGCATTCTGGTAATATGCATTCTGCTGGAACTGGCTTTCCTGCTGCTTTTGATTCTCCTGTGTATGAGCATTATTATCATTAGGAGTAGGAAGCGGAGCACCACATTCCTGACAGAAAGAAGCACTGTCTTCGCAGAGTGAATTACATTTTGGACAGATTTTCATAGAAGATTCTCCTTTGCATGAATTAGTTCGAAAAATGTCAGAAGCTGACAAGATCCTTCTGAAAAGTATCGTAGCATAAAAAGATACAAGTTACAAGAAATGTAGCCAAGTTTTAGGATATCTTAAGATATTCGATAGAAATAAACCTGGAAGATGCATAATATTCTTCCTTTTTCTTTCAAAAAGTTTGTGGTAGAATAGTAATGTTTCTGAAAACAAAACATGAGGAGATGAAAGTATGCCAGTATTTGACTTTAACAGTGCACCGGAAGATAAGAAAGAAGTTCAGTGTACTTATACAACATTTTGTTCCAACGAAGACCATGCGACACCGGAGTGTCCGATTCTTGTTCTGGATAATCAGAACCGGAAGTGGAACCATCATTCCTGCGGTGTATTTACCAATCAGAATAAGCAGACCGCATTTGAGTTTGATGAAAAGGATGGAACGTGCAGTGCAGATATCCTGAAAGTGGATGCACGTTTTGTCAGCCTTTTAAAATGGCTTGGAGAAAATCACATTAATGTACGTCTTTCCGGAGAAAATAAGCCGGATGGTTATGCCGTTTACAGAATCCGTGAGATCGCATTTGGAGGCGGAACAAAATTATCTGCTGAGGACGGCTTCCTTCAGTTTATGATTGAGCGGCTGTTTGCAAGTGATGCGCCAAAAGAAAAGATCAATGATGACGAGCAGGAAGAGTCCGGAGATGATATGAAGCTTACAAGTATTCAGAGTATTACAGACTTTATGACATGCGCAGGACGTACACTTCCGGATAACATTCGTCTGTGGGCAAGAAGAAATCTTGCAGTTGCACGTTCTCACGAGGTCTCTCAGGAAGAGCGCCGTCATGCACAGAGAGCACTATCTATTATGATGAATATTCAGTGGAAGAGTAATTACTTTGAAGCAATCGATCCGGATGAAGCGAGAAGAATTCTGGATGAAGAGCTGTATGGAATGGAGAAAGTAAAGCAGAGAATCATCGAGACGATCATTCAGATCAACCGTACACATACACTTCCGGCGTATGGACTTCTGCTTGTCGGACCGGCCGGAACAGGTAAATCCCAGATTGCTTATGCCGTTGCAAAAATCCTTAAACTTCCTTGGACAACACTGGACATGAGTTCCATTAACGACCCGGAACAGCTAACAGGAAGTTCAAGAATCTATTCGAACGCAAAGCCAGGTATTATCATGGAAGCATTCTCCATGGCAGGAGAATCCAATCTGGTATTCATTATTAATGAGCTGGATAAGGCAGCATCCGGAAAGGGAAATGGAAACCCGGCAGATGTTTTACTTACGCTGCTGGACAACCTTGGATTTACAGACAATTACATGGAGTGTATGATCCCTACCGTTGGTGTATATCCAATCGCCACAGCGAACGAAAAGGATCAGATCAGTGCACCACTCATGTCCCGTTTTGCTGTTATTGATATCCCGGATTATACACCGGAAGAGAAGAAAGTAATCTTCTCCAAATTCGCACTTCCGAAGGTGCTGAAACGCATGAGCCTGAAGGCAGAAGAATGTATTATGACAGAAGAGGCACTCAATGAAGTGATTGAGCTGTACTCCAACACGTCAGGAATCCGAGATCTGGAACAGGCAGCAGAACACATCGCAGCGAATGCACTGTATCAGATTGAAGTGAATCATGTGGAGAGAGTTGAATTTGATGCAGAGATGGTAAGAGAACTGCTTGGATAAAGTTGGTTTTCGCCCTGAAAAAAGAGCTCTGGAAAGTTTTGGGTTTCCAGAGCTCTTTTTTGACTTGCTTTATAACGTAAATAAAACTCTAAATGCAAATAAAGTTCAATTCCTACTGTCTATAATACTGCAAAAATTCTCCAATCTTACCAACCGCTTCTTTCAGTACTTCAATACGCGGCAGATAAACAACGCGGAAATGATCCGGCTGATGCCAGTTGAATCCGCTTCCCTGAACAATCAGGATCTTCTTTTCACGAAGCAGATCAAGAGCAAATTTCTCATCATTCACAATATTGAACTTCTTCGTATCAATCTTCGGGAACATATAAAATGCAGCCTGCGGTTTTACTGCGCTGATTCCCGGAATATCCGTCAGAGCCTTGTAAACATATTCACGCTGCTCGTAAATACGTCCACCCGGAACAATATAATCATTTACACTCTGATGTCCGCCGAGAGCTGTCTGCACAATCGACTGTGCCGGAACATTAGAGCAAAGACGCATGTTGGAAAGCATCTTGATTCCTTCGATATAGTCTCTTGCAATATTTTTATTTCCACTTAAGATCATCCATCCGATACGGAATCCGGCGATCATATGGGACTTGGACAGTCCGCTGAATGTCACGCAGAACAGATCCGGTGCGAGAGAAGCGATAGAAACATGCTCTTTTCCATCCATAACAAGACGGTCATAAATCTCATCAGAGAAAATGATCAGCTGGTGTTCTCTTGCGAGGTCTACAATCTGCTGCAGTACTTCCTTCGGATAAAGAGCACCGGTCGGATTGTTTGGATTGATGATAACGATCGCTTTTGTACGGTCATTGATCTTTTTACGCATATCTTCGATATCCGGATACCAGTCAGACTGCTCATCACAGATATAATGCACAGGCTTTCCACCGGCAAGTGTAGCACAAGCTGTCCAGAGCGGATAATCCGGAGACGGGATAAGAATCTCATCTCCTGTATCCAAAAGAGCAGACATGGTAAGATTGATCAGCTCACTGACACCATTTCCTGTGTAAATATCGTTCATTGTTACATTCGGCAGGTGCTTTAACTGGGCATACTGCATAATCGCTTTTCGCGCAGAGAACAGACCGGCAGAAGCAGAGTAACCTTCACAGTCAGAAAGCTGACGGCTCATGTCATAGATCACCTCATCCGGTGTGCGGAAGCCGAACGGAGCCGGATTTCCGATATTAAGCTTCAATACATGAGTTCCCATCTCTTCCATTTTGGCAGCCTCATCGACAACCGGACCTCTCACATCATATAATACATTATTTAACTTGGATGATTTCTTGAATTCTCTCACTTTCATACCTCCTGAATTATCTGCGGATGTCTGTATCTTATCAACATCTGACAGTGTGGAATCATTATCATTATTATTGTTTAACCAGTCAGGATCAACTTGCAGGGCATCTGCCAGAAAATGTAAGATGTCGGTACGCGGGATTGTCTTCCCACTGACATACTGGCTGACATGACTTTTCCCAAGCTTGATCCCTTTCTGCTGGGCAAGACGAACAAGATCAACCTGCTTCAGGCCTTGCTCGTTCATAGCGGCTTTTAATCTGTCTGCAAAGGTTTCCATAAAGCTCCTTTCTGGGGTCATCCTTCCGGGTGGTCAGACCCCATTAATAAAGTATTAACAAAACACAAAGTTCAATTTAAAATCTGCTTCAATACGAAAAACTCTAAAAGTTCAATTTAAAAGTTCAAAACTTTAGTCAGAGTATACCACGATAAATGAAAAAGTTCAATAAAAAAATTACTGTTATAGAAAATCCGCAAAATCACGGTATCATTAAGAAAATATGATATACTAAAAGTGTTTATTACAGAAAAATACAAAGTACACAGAACGAAGGGGAAACAGGGAAATGATTCTTGAAAATGAAAAAATAAAACAGGCATTGGAATATATAAAGGAAGAAGATCCGGCGACGACTCAGGACACGCTCAATATGTGTCAGATCCCGGCACCTTCTTATAAGGAAGAGAAAAAAGCGGAGTATATCCGAAAGCGGTTCCGGGAGATCGGGCTTAGGGATGTCAGGATTGACGCTGTTGGAAATGTGCTTGGGATCTGGCCGGGAACCGGTGAAGGACCAAGCGTAATGCTTGCAGCGCACACAGACACAGTATTCCCGGAAGGAACAGATCTGACGATAAGAAAAGAAGGAAATCGTTATTATTGTCCCGGTATTAACGATGATACACATGCAGTGGCAGAGATGATCGCAGTAGCGAAAGCAATGATCCATGCAGATCTTCACACAAAAGGGGACTTGATCTTCTGTGCAAATGTGTGTGAAGAAGGACTTGGAGATCTAAGGGGCGTGAAGTATTTGTTTGGATATGACAGCAAAGCTTCAGAAGAATGTCCAGAGGTAGATGCATTTGTCTCAATTGATAACCAGTATACGGGCGGGGTAATCTATACGGCAACAGGAAGTCACCGTTATGAGGTGACATTTACCGGAAGAGGAGGTCACAGCTTTCAGAACTTTGGCATTCCTAATCCAATCCATGCAATGGGACGAGCAATCGCACAGATCGCAGAATTCCAGGTTCCGGATGAGCCGAAGACAACATTTAATGTAGGCGTGATCCAGGGAGGAACTTCCGTAAATACAATTTCAGGTTCCGCATCCATGCTGGTAGACCTCCGTTCGGACAGCGAAGAAGAGCTGAACCGACTGGACAAAGAACTTCATAAAGTGATCGAACAGGCAGCGCAAGAAGAAAATGCAAGATGGGATGCTTCAAAGCCGCAGATCAAAGTACAGATCGAAGAACGCGGTGTGAGACCGGCGGGGGCACAGCCAAAGGACTGTGCGATCGTGAAAGCAGCATTCCGGGCGGCAGAACTGCTGGGGGTTGAACCGGAGTATCGGTATGAGAGCAGTACGGATGCGAATATCCCGATCAGTATGGGAATCCCGGCAATCACTGTTGGAAGAGGTGGAGAAGAAGACGGAATCCATACCCTTCAGGAATGGTACGAGCCAAAAGAAGCATGGCTTGGACCACAGAGAGATTTGCTTCTGATGATTCTGCTTGCCGGGGCAGAAGGAGTCTGTGAGCCGGTTATAGAAAAAAGATAAAAAATCTTAAGAAAATATCAATGTCTTTTTAGGCACATTTCTTGTATACTGATGGTATGAGAGAATATTTTGTGCAGATTGTACCGGATGTCCCGGAGATTTTATCTTTTGCACAAAAAGAAGTAAAAATAAAACAAAGCAGGAGGGCAAACGATGCGGGGAATCAGAAAGCAGTCATCCGACACACAGAGCTCCAGTCAGCCGAAAGAAAAAAGAAGATTGGATACAAAACAGAAAAAAGGAATGTCGATCGGCGGAGGTATCTTCCTTGTGGCAGTGATCGCCCTGATTCTTGTGAAGAATCTGACAGGTGGAGGTGGAGCAGATGGAGAGAATGTTCTCTATGCGGATTCCGTCGGAATGATCACAGGGACAGGACTTGGGACACAGAACCGGTTTACAGGAGTGGTTGAAGCACAGGATACGTTGAAACTGACACTGGCAGACAATCAGAAGGTAAAACAGATCTTTGTTGAAAAAGGGCAGGAAGTAGAGCCTGGAACAAAGCTGTTTGAATACGATACAGAAGAGCTTGCCATGACATTAGATCAGGGAAAACTGGAGCTTGAGAAGATCACGAACAATATCAGCAGCCTGAATTCACAGATCGCGACACTTACAACGGAGAAGAAGAGTGCGCCGGCCAGCGAACAGCTGTCCTATACGACACAGATCCAGGAACTTCAGATGGAGATCAAGCAGGAAGAGTACAATTATAAAGTAAAAGAGCTGGAAGTAAACCGTACACAGAAGAGCCTGGAACAGTCTACAGTAACTTCTACAGTTGCCGGAATTGTACAGGAGATCAACGAACAGCAGGGAACAGACCCTTCTACAGGAGAGTCCAAACCGTTTATGAGTATCCTTTCTACAGGAAAATACAGAATCAAAGGAAAGATCAGCGAGCAGAACATCGGAGATCTGACACCGGGCACACAGGTGACGATCCGTTCCAGAGTGAATGAAGATGAGATCTGGACAGGTACAGTAGATAACGTAGACACAGAGAAGCCGGAGAACAGTTCCCAGGATTCTATGAGTTATGGTTCTGAGAACAGCGATAATCAGGCAACAAAGTATCCATTCTATGTCACATTGGATACAGTGGATGGATTGATGCTCGGACAGCATGTCTATATCGAGACAAGTACTTCACTGGAAGCAGACAAGATGTGGCTGATGCGTGACTACATTGTAGACGCAGATTCAGATCATCCATATGTATGGGTAGCAGGAGATAATGACAAGCTGGAGAAGCGTTCTGTTACACTCGGAGAGACGAACGAAGATATGGGAACCTGTGAGATCGTAGACGGACTGAAAGCTTCTGATTACATTGTATGGCCAAGCGAGGAGTGCAAAAAAGGTGCAGCTGTTGTGAAGAACGATTCAGGTACATCAGGCAGTACTTCAGATATGTCAGGAGCCGAGGGCGGTTACGAAGAACCTGTAGAAGAAAATGCAATGCAGGAAGGAGTTCCGGGAACGGAGGAGAGTGTGGATGAATAAAAAGAAAATAATCAAGATCGGCATTCCTGTGGCAGCAGGCTGTATCGTTCTTGCACTTGGAATCGGTTTCGCAGTGAAGAACAGCGGAAAGGCTGTTAAAGTAGCTCCTGTCAGCAGTTTGAATTCCGGCGGCTGGTACGATGATAGCGGGATTGCAAGTTACGGAACCGTCACAACGAACCAGAAGCAGGACATTTACGTGGATGATACTATGCCGATCACACAGGTTTACGTGAAAGCCGGGGATACGGTGAAAGTTGGAGACCGTCTTGTGGCATATGACACGACACTTTCTTCCCTGGAGCTTGAGATGAAAGAAATGCAGATTCAGGGGATTGACCTGAACATTCAGAACCTGCAGAAAGAGATCACCCAGCTCAAGGGGACGAAGACCGCGAAGGCAGATACAGGGGCATCCGTCGTGCAGACAAGCGCAGATGGAGAACAGCAGCCAACTGTACAGAAGATGAGTGCTGTAAAGACAACTGTTCTTAATACATCAAAAGAGGATGAGAATAAAAAACCGGATGGTGATACCTCGAAGGATGATACGACAAAAGACGATGCTTCGAAAGATGATAATGCGAAGGATGACACATCCAAAGATGATAATAAAAAAGACGATGTACCGTCTTCCGCAATTGAGCGTCCATTCCCTGAAGCATTAAAGGGAAAAGAGGTTTACAGTGAGATTACATTAGATTCTGTTCCTTATAATAAAGAAGACGCAGACGGAACAATGGAAAAACCGTATCGTTATCTTTGTGCACCGGGGGCAGCAGTAAATGCACCGTTTATGCTCAAAGTATTAAAAGAGGGTCAAGTGTGTGCCTTTGATGTAGTAGATAACGCAGAAGCGCCGACAAAATTCTTATCCTGTTGGATCCTCGATGGAAAAACAGGACAGGTAGTCATACCGGATTCACAACCAACTCCAGACCCGGAGCCGACTCCAAATCCAGAGCCAACTCCGGAACCAGAGCCAACTCCGGAACCAGAGCCAACTCCGGAACCGGATATTTCAGAAGATCCGGTTATCCCAGACACCCCGGACCTCCCGTCAAAGGAAGAAGTGACGAAGCAAATCAAGGAGAAAGAGCAGAAGATCAAAGATCTGGATCTTTCCAGGAGATCCGCTGAACTGGAACTGAAAAAGCTGAAGAAAAAGGTCGGGGACGGCGTGATCAAAAGTACGGTAGAAGGTGTAGTCAAAGAAGCGACTGACGAAGCGTCTGCAAAGAATGAGAACAAACCGGTTGTCAGCGTTGTCGGAGAAGAAGGTTTCTATGTGACCGGAAGAGTCGGAGAGACAATGCTTGATCAGATCAAAGAAGGAATGACTGCGACTGTAATGTCCTGGCAGTCGGGAGAATCCTACGAAGCGACAGTTACAGGTGTTGGCAACTCACCGGTAAGCGATTATTCCACAGGAGAGAACCAGAATCAGTCCTTCTATCCGTTCACGCTCGTGATCCACGGAGACGCAAATCTCTCGAATGGTGAGTCTGTGAATCTGTCGATGGATGGAATTGCAGCAGGTAGTGATGGATCGATCTATCTTGAAAAAATGTTTGTCCGCGAGGAAGGAAACCGCTATTATGTCTACAAGCGGGGCGATAACGGCAGATTAACAAAACAGTATGTAGAGGTTGGCAAAAATATGTACAATTCACTGGAGATCACCTCCGGCCTCACAATGGATGATCTGATCGCATTCCCTTACGGCAGAGATGTCAAAGAAGGCGCAAAGACACAGGAAGCAGATACCCTGTACGACTATTATTAAGAAGACTGAACAGTATCAAAATGAAAGAGAGTGAGGTGCCATTATGTTAGAAGACATCAGACTGGCGTTTCAGGGAATCTGGAATCATAAATTAAGATCTGCGCTCACAATGCTCGGAATCATCATAGGAATCGGTTCCATTATAGCAATTGTGTCCACAATCAAAGGAACGAATGAACAGATTAAGAAGAATCTGGTCGGTGCAGGAAATGACGCGGTAAATGTACAGCTCTATCAGGGTGACTGGCCGATCGATCTGCAGTATCAGTCACTTCCGGACGGAGTGCCGGAGATCTCAGACGAGACACTGCAGGAGGTCGTTGAACTTCCGGAAGTGGAGACAGCGTCTTTATATCATACAAGAAATGAATACGACGCAGTTTATCGCGGCGCAAAGTCATTAAGTAACAGCGTGATTCTCGGAATTGACAGAAATTACCTGGATGTTTACGGATATCAGGTAACCAAAGGAAGAGGATTAACAGACAAAGATTATTCCGAAGGACGAAAAGTAGCCTTGATAGACAAAACAACAGCGGCAAGTTTATTCGACAATGCAGATGTGATCGGAAGAACGATCGAAATTAAAGGAGAACCGTTTGTTGTCGTTGGAATGGTTGCAAAGAAAGCAGAGTCCCAGCCGGTAATCAACTCAATGGAAGATTACTACCGCTACATGTCAGATGAGCAGAGTGGAAAGATCATTATTCCGGATAATGTGTGGCCGGTCATCTACCAGTATGACGAACCGCAGAACCTTGTCGTGCGTGCAAAAAGTACAGATGATATGACAGCGGCGGGAGAGAAAGCCGCAGATATTTTAAATGCTATGCTGACAGTTTCAGATGATACCGTGAAATACAAAGGAGAAGATCTGTTAAAGCAGGCAGCACAGATTCAGGAGATCAGCAACTCAACGAACCAGCAGCTGATCTGGATCGCAAGTATTTCTCTGTTAGTTGGTGGAATCGGAGTTATGAATATCATGCTCGTGTCAGTTACAGAACGTACCGGCGAGATCGGATTAAAGAAGGCACTCGGAGCAAGAAAACGCAGAATTCTGACACAGTTCCTGACAGAAGCGGCGGTACTGACACTGCTTGGAGGAATTGTAGGTGTTCTTGGTGGAATCGCACTTGCGTATATTATATCGAGAGTGTCGGCAGTCCCAGTGGCAATCAGTGGAATTTCTATTGTTATTGCAGTACTGTTCTCTACACTGATCGGCATTATCTTCGGACTGATCCCGTCCGTGAAAGCGGCGAATATGAATCCAATCGAAGCACTTAGACATGAATAAAAAAACAGTGGAAAAAGAAAATACTTGTTTCAATTTCCTTCCATATCTGTTATAGTATGAGTTAATTAAAAGAGTCAGGAGAATCTGAGTGATCGGATTCTCCGTCTTTCTATGCAAAGAGAAAATAGCAATTATTAAAAGGAAAAGAGAAAAGGGGCATGTAAATTTGAGCAGCAGTACATTCGAGGGAAAGAAAAAGACAGAGAACGGAACAAAGAGGCTGATCTTCACAGCAGTATCTATCTTGCTGGAGATTGTCTTCCTTCTCTTTCTGTTCACAAAGGTAAGTGAATACGCAACTATTATTGACTGGGCAAGAAGAATCGTGGCAATCTTTCTTGTGCTTGGACTTTACAGCATGGATAAGACTTCATCGATGAAAATGCCATGGATCATACTGATGCTTGCATTCCCGATTCTTGGTGTGAGTCTGTATCTTCTCGTAGGTCTGAACGGAAGCACGAAGAAGATGCGGGCAAGATATGAAGAGATTGATAAAAAACTGCTCCCATATCTTCCAGATAATAGACAGATTCTCGAATGGATGAAAAAAGAGAGTCCGCAGGCGGGGGCAATCGCTTCTTATCTGACGAATTACTCTTGTTACCCGGTTTATCAGAACACAGATGTTACATATTATGATGAGGCGATCAAAGGGCTGGATGCACAGCTGGAAGATCTTTCAAAGGCAGAAAAGTTCATCTTTATGGAGTATCATGCCATCGAAGACGAAGAGGCATGGCAGAGGATTCAGACGGTACTTGAAGACCGTGTGAAAGCAGGCGTAGAAGTCCGTATCTTCTATGATGATATGGGATCGATCTGGTTCGTGAACATGGATTTTGCAACAAAACTGAAATCTTTAGGAATCAAATGCCGTGTATTTAACCCGATTCTGCCGGGACTGAATATGTTCCTGAACAATCGCGATCACCGGAAGATTACTGTGATTGATGGAAAGGTTGCTTACACAGGTGGATACAATCTGGCGAATGAGTATTTCAACATCACACATCCGTATGGAATCTGGAAAGATACCGGGATCCGTATGGAAGGAGATGCGGTCAAGTCTATGACAGTAGCATTTCTGGAAATGTGGAATGCAGCCGGAAATGTAAAGTCAAAAGAACTTGTACCGGAGAAATATGTGATCCACTATGCATACAAAGCACAACAGCGTGGTTATGTCCAGCCATATGCAGACAGTCCTCTGGATGGAGAGCAGGTAGGCGAGGAAGTATATATCAGTATGGCGAACAAAGCGGAGAAATACTGCTGGTTTATCACTCCGTATCTGATCATTACAGACGAGATGACGCATGCACTCACACTGGCAGCAAAGCGTGGTGTTGATGTACGTATCATAACACCGGGTATCCCGGACAAGAAGATGGTCTACAGTGTGACCCGTTCCTTCTATCATAATCTGGTTAAGCATGGAGTCCGTATCTATGAGTGGACACCGGGATTCTGTCATGCGAAGATGAGTGTGGCAGATGATAAAATGGCGACCTGCGGAACGATCAATCTCGATTACCGCAGCCTGTACCATCACTTTGAGAATGGATGCTTCCTGGCAGATTGCGACGCAGTGCTGGAGATCCGGGATGATCTGATCCGCACGATGGGAGAAAGCAGAGAAGTGACCGAGCAGTATAAAGAAGGAAGAAGTGCGGGCTTAAGACTCGGACAGCTGATTTTACGTCTGTTTGCGGAGCTGCTCTGATAACATTACCGGTTATACGATGTATGAACAGCAATCTGATAATATCGTTTGTGGGTTGAATTTGCACGGGATTGATTGTATAATGAACTTGATTGTTGAGAAATTAACAATAGTTTTTTTATGAAATGGATGGTCTGCCGGTCAGAAGATACTGAACCCGACAGCCGGATATGAACTTTATTTTATGAAGGAGGAATCAACGATGATTACCTGGAACAATTTGGATAAGCTTACTTCTTATCAGGAACTTGAGAAGACAGAAAGTGTAGACCTTGCAGCAGTGATGGCCGGAGAGAACGGAGCAGAGCGTGTGAAGAACTACAGCGTTCCGATGGCAGAAGGATTAGCATACAATTATGCAGCAAAGAAAGTGGATGACACAGTTCTCTCAGCTCTTGAGAAACTGGCAGAAGAAGCACAGCTGACAGAGAAGTTCGAAGCACTTTACAACGGAGAAGTTGTGAACACAGGAGAGAAGCGTCTCGTACTTCACCACATGACACGCGGACAGCTCGGAGATGCTGTTGAGGCTGACGGTGTAGACAAGCGTACTTTCTATGTAGAGCAGCAGAAGAAGATTGCTGAGTTCGCGAACAAAGTACATGCTGGTGAGATCACAAACGGTGCCGGAGAGAAGTTTACAACAGTTGTTCAGATCGGTATCGGCGGAAGTGACCTCGGTCCTCGCGCAATGTACCTTGCACTTGAGAACTGGGCAAAGAAGAATGATACATTCAAGATGGAAGCAAAGTTCATCAGCAACGTTGACCCGGATGATGCGGCAGCAGTTCTGAATTCTGTAGATGTTGCTCACTCCATCTTCGTACTTGTATCCAAGTCAGGAACAACACTTGAGACTCTGACAAATGAGTCCTTTGTAAAGGATGCTCTTAAGAACGCAGGACTTGACGCATCCAAGCATATGATCGCAGTAACAAGCGAGACTTCACCACTTGCAAAGAGTGATGATTACCTTGCAGCTTTCTTCATGGATGACTATATCGGAGGACGTTTCTCATCTACATCAGCAGTTGGCGGAGCAGTACTTTCCCTCGCATTCGGACCGGAAGTATTTGCACAGTTCCTTGACGGAGCAGCAGCTGAGGATAAACTGTCCCTCAATAAGAATATCAAAGAGAACCCGGAGATGCTCGATGCATTGATCGGTGTATATGAGAGAAATGTACTCGGATACCCAAGCACAGCAGTACTTCCATACTCTCAGGCACTTAGCCGCTTCCCTGCACATCTGCAGCAGCTGGATATGGAGTCTAACGGAAAATCTGTAAACCGCTTTGGTGAGCCGGTTGATTATGTAACAGGACCGGTTATCTTCGGAGAGCCGGGAACAAACGGACAGCACTCTTTCTACCAGCTTCTTCACCAGGGAACAGACATTGTGCCGCTTCAGTTCGTAGGATTCAAGAACAGCCAGATCGGTACAGATGTTGTGATCCAGGACAGCACAAGCCAGCAGAAACTCTGCGCGAACGTAGCTGCTCAGATCGTAGCATTCGCATGTGGTAAAGAAGACGAGAACCGCAACAAGAACTTCGAAGGAGGACGTCCTTCAAGCATCATTATCGGAGACCAGTTAACACCGGCATCTCTCGGAGCACTGCTTGCTCACTTCGAGAACAAGATCATGTTCCAGGGATTCCTGTGGAATGTAAACAGCTTCGATCAGGAAGGCGTTCAGCTTGGTAAAGTCCTTGCAAAACGCGTACTTGCACACGAGACAGACGGAGCTCTGAAAGTATTCAGTGATCTTCTGAACATCTAATAGAATTATATAAGTAAAAAGTATAGGAATCGTGCTGTCGGCGGAGAGTTCTGCTGACAGCACGATTTTTTAAGGCAAAGATTTTGTAAAAGAGAGAGGAAGCAAATGAAAAAGCGAAGGATTAAAGGAATTCAGATGATCCCATATGGACTTCTGGTCGGAGTTATGACAGAAGATTCAATAGAAGAGAGGCAAAGAGAAGTCCGCCTGACAGAGATTTCATCCGAAGGATTCCGCATCCGGCTTTGCAGGAGAGGGAAAGCAGAGGAGAACATTTATCCGAAAGCATTCAAGATCTGCTTCTATCAGATGGATCAGGCAGAGTATCGGGAGATTGAAATTCGTCATTTTCAGATAGAGGTCGGGGAACAGACAGAATTCTATCAAGCCTATGATATTTTCACAGTTCAGGAAGATTATAAAGAAGCCTATCAGAAGCTCTGTGTCGAATACAGCCGATACATTTCGCTCAAGCTGGAACAGGATGATGCACATCTGGCGCAAGAAATGACCGGTTATCCCGCGCAGGAAGAAGAGGAACATTTCAAGAATGAAACAGAACAAAATAAAGCGTGGTTTCAGAATGCGGAGATCTTCCGAAATCTGCCGGCAGAATTAGCAGTAGAACTGGATCAGCTGAATCTATACGAACAATATCTGACCAGATCGATTGAACGGTTCATGAAAGAATACTGGCAGCAGCATGGAATCAAAGATGCGCGGATCCTGGGAAGACAACCGGATCGGTTGTATATCGGCAACCAATTCTGTCCACATCTATTTCCGAAAGAAGAACAGTTCTTTGCACTTCTTGAGAAAGCAGATAAAGAACGGATGGAAGTGACCGTTGCCTTTTCCTTTATTCGGGAAGACAGGCTTGCACAGACAGAACAGCTGTTGACACGCCTGGATGAGTGGTGTGAACAACAGGAGACTTCCGGGGCGGAGAAGAAACGACTTGAGGTTGTAGTCAATGACTGGGGAATGGCACGTCTTGTGAAGCGGACCAAACATCTGATCCCGTGTCTTGGGACGCTCTTAAATAAGCGGAAGAAAGATCCGAGAATGTCCTACAAGATGGGAGATAAGACGCTGTTGGAACAGAATAATCTGAATGCAGAATTTTATCGCACCTATCTGGAAGAAAGCTTTGGAATCAGCTGTTATGAGTGGGAAAGCTGCGGTTATACACAGGAAATACCGCAAAAGATACAGAACCATCTACACGTGCCGCTCTATCAGACAAATACGTCGAGCTATTGTACACTTTGCGCTGTGCTGGAACACGGTGAACGTGGAAAACAAAGGGAGAGACAGGAATGTCCGGCACCGTGTCTGGAACATAGCTTCTTCTATCCAAAGCATTTATATATGAAGGGAAAATACAACAGTCTGTTCGCATTGGATAAACATCTGCTGGATGAATCGGATCAGTTGAAGAGAGAACTCGGAATAAAATGGAACCGTCTTGTGGTCAATCTATTGTGAAATGTGAAAAACAGAAGGATGATGGAAGAATGGAGACACAGAAAAGAAAACAGAATGAAAAAGAAAAAGCAGAGCGAAGGATGAAAATCGTTGCAGGACTTGGCTCTGTAGACGAATATATTCCATATGTCCAGGCAGGAGCAGACGAGTTGTTTTGCGGATATGTGCCATATAACTGGACAAAAAAATACGGAACTGTACTTCCACTGAACCGCAGGGAAGTGCTGGCTTATAATGTGCAGCTCGGTTCTTTCAGTGAATTAGAGATTCTCTCAGAAATGATCGGGAAGTACAGAAAGCCGGTGCATATCGCGATGAATTCTCTCTATTATATTCCGGAACAATATGAAGAGATTGCAGACATTGTGAAACAGTGTATGAAAATCGGATTCGACAGCTTCATCCTTGCCGATCCGGCATTGATTTTGTACCTGAGACAGAAGGGCATATCCTGTAAGATCCATCTCAGCGGTGAAGTCGGAGAAATGAACCGGGAGGCAATCAAAGTTTTCCGGGAAATGGGAATCGGCCGGATTATCTTCCACAGGAAAAATGCAGTTGCATCGATGCGGCAGATGATAGAAGCTGTAAATGCAGAAAGACTGGAATTCGAGGCCTTTGCATTGAACGAATTGTGTCAGTTCACAGGAGCATTCTGTAATTCCCTTCACTGTGACGAGATGGGGTATCTGTGCAGGACAGCTTACTGGGGAGATGCTGAGATGGAAGAGCGTATGGAACGAGTGATAAAAAGAACGTTGGAGACAGAAGAGCAACAAGAACAACAATATCTCTGTGGGAAGAGTGGATGTGCTCTGTGTGCGCTGCCACAGCTGGAGGCGGCAGGGATTACCCATCTGAAACTGGTAGGACGAGGAAATTATGTGGAAGATATGATCCGGGATATTCGTAATCTGAAGGTTGCGCTGGGGGTTCTGGAGGGGAATCAAAGAGAAGAAAAAGAGGCAGGGAGATATATCGATCAATTGAATAAGAAAATCTTTGATGGTCAGCCGTGTGGGAATAATTGTATTTATAATCCGGGGCAGTTTCTTTGAGGTGTATGGGGAATAAGAGAAAAGTTTGGAATAGAAAAAGAAAGCGTATTTCGTGGAGTAGATTACTCTACGAAATACGCTTTTTCTTTAAATTGTTTCAAATCTTAATATAATTATCATATATAGGATACTCTTTTCAAACATTTCTGTCAATCTGAATACGTTCATTTCGTAAAATTATACAATATCTTAGCGAAAAACAGATATTTTCGTCATTTTAATGTCCATTTTTTAATGTTTTTTTATCTATTCGCCGTCAAATACATGGTCAATTATCAGACAATTTACAAGCTACTAGACCAGAAAATTAAAAATAATTATCTTACTT